>ENA-OWLX01000079-OWLX01000079.1-metagenome-genome-assembly--contig:-NODE-79-length-29239-cov-11.528749_pt1 | contig 29239 bp, 34 predicted proteins | sample MGYA00245351_ERZ651106 | MGnify/ENA primary metagenome ERZ651106 (study PRJEB26857, sample SAMEA4031768) | metagenome | biome: human; feature: oral; material: saliva | place: Philippines | collected 2014... | reverse complement strand
AGACTATAAATTCATATAATAATATAATAATTTTTTAAAATAAAATATTTTTTGATAAATAGCTCTTAATATGTGCTATACTCAGTCAAAAAGGATGTTCTATTATTGTATGCAGCTAAATTTAATCGCATGGTTAAATCAAAATTTAAAATTATTGGCTGATATTATTTTACATCTATCTTTGAAATATCCAGATTTGCTAGAGTTAAATAAAGAAAACACTTGAAAGGGAAATAATGAATAAAATATACAAAATTGGGAAAAATGCTGGTTATGATGGCTGCGGTCTTTGTCTTGCGGCCATTTCTGAAAATGAAGCTGTCAAAGTTAAGTATTTGCGCGACATTTGCCCTGATTACGATGGTAATGATGAGGTTGAGGATTGGCTGAGATGGGGGACGGACAGTCGCGTCAAAGCAGCCGCACTTGAGATGGAACAGTACGCATATACTTCGGTTGGTATGGCTTCATGTTGGGAGTTTGTAGAACTATGAAAATATTTAAAGCCCCTGAGATTGGCTATACACCCGCCAATCTCAAAGCTCTGAGAACAGAATACGGCTTAACGCAAGCGCAAGTCGCGGAAATAACAGAAACAAAAACCGGATACAGTGTCCGCCGCTGGGAGGCTTCGTTGGATGCGAATAATCGCGCAGATATGCCGTTAGCAAAATGGGTCAAGCTGTTACAATATATAGAAAAAAATTCTTGTAATAGCTCTTAATATGAGCTATTATACACCCATAGACATAGACGCACCGCGTGAGCTGCACCTCGGGCAATCAGGGGTAAGGAACTAAAATGGACTTAACATATGAAATTAAACAGCTTGAATCTTATTATGAAATTTGCAACTATCGCGGAAAGCTGAGAATAGATAGCCTGATTCATGGAATTAACTGTATTTTAGATGGAAAAGAAAGAACAGTTGACATACATGATTCAACAAGAGAAGAGCTAGAAGATCGAATTTCTGCGTTTTATCAAAATATTGATGACCATTTGACAAACTAATAAGAAAAAAACCCGCTTGAATGGTCGCCTTTTTTAATTGGATTTATGTTATACTTCCCATAACTGTAATTATGGGAAGTAAAATTTAGCGCGAAATAGGGCGGTTTTGCCTTATACAGTGTTCGTTCTTCCAGGAAATTCCCCACCCCCATACCCCGCAAAGAGATTCCAATGGACAATATTATATTCAGCAATATCGCGTATCCTATTTCGACTGACAAAAGACTGTCCTCTGATGTTGAAGCTGTCTTGCAATGGTTACGCGCTAGAGGGAATCGATCTCAACATACCTTTGACGCTTATAAACGAGAAGCTGAAAAGTTTCTTACCTGGGTATTTAACCAAAAAAAAGAATTAAAAAATCTGACTGTTACGGATATTACGCAATACCTTTTTTGTCTGGAAAGCCGAGGAACAGTCAAGCCAAGCACAATCAATTATAGCCGGAAAGTGCTTAGCCAAATGTTCCAGTACCTTTCGGATATGGGATATGTAGAGAAGAATGTAGTCAGTCTTACCCCTGCTCCACCGATTCATGAGGAAGAGGAACCTGTAAAGTTTTTGGATCTTGATGCTTGGGTATGGTTGTGGAAATGGTTGACAAGCCGTCCCGCAGCCAATGAAAGCCAAGTAGCGGTGTTGAACCGAGACCGATGGCTTTTTGCTTTGATTTACCATACCGGCCTGCGCCGGGAAGAAGTGGCCAAAGGGTCAATGGCTGATTTTACTTATAGACAGGGAAGATGGATTCTGCGTGTTTCAGGCAAACGAAAAAAAATCCGACAAGTAAGCGTAAACAGCATCTTGTTTCAAGAATTGAAACGATATAGACAGTCTTTGGGCCTGAATGAAATACCCTCTATAGATGAAAATTATGGTTTGGTTGTTCCCCTCAAAGGAGATCAACATCGTCGCCTGACTCCGAGGGCTATTGGGCTGATGATTTATGAATGCAAAAATAAGGCGGTTATCGACTGTGAAGACGATCATATCCGTATCCAAATTATAGATATGAGTACACACTGGCTCAGACATACCAACACTACCCACAGATATATGGCCGGTGCGTCAACAGAAACAATTCAAGATGAACAAGGACATGCCGATCCTAAAACAACCCGCATTTATTTAAAAACGTTGCCGGGCAAACGAAAGGAAGATGCTGAAAAGTTGGCAACATTGCATTCCAATGCCATAGATTCCTCATCTTGATTTGATATTATTTGTTATGTATGCGGAGTCGCTGGTAACTATTTTAATAAATAAAATAATTTTTTTAAAATAGATGTTATGGTATGATTAACTATCAATCATTGAGGTGCATTTATGAGAAAACGTCCATCTGTGTCTTTTGAACCTGCAACGGATACCGTAATTCCTGCGATAACCGGCAGATCTCAAGCTTCTTTAGGTAGTCCCAAAATAAAAAAATATATTTTGGCATTACTCTGCCCTATTTTTTTAGTAATTCTTACTTTTTTATCAGGAATCATCCTGATGGGTGGAACATCGCCAAGTCAAAATACGATATTGATGAATTTGGCTGTAACCGCATTATTGATTACAACTATAGGTTATATCACTGCCCCATCTTATCTTATTGGCGTAGCTTCTTATGCCCTGATTGTAAAGAAATTTAAAAGGTCTAGAATGAAGTCTATGTGGATAATCCCGTTCGTTCAGATACTGTTTATATGGTTTCCGTCATACATCAAAATGGCGGATAACGACCGGACTTGGGCTTCACTTTTTTCCTTAGCGGGATCGGCTTTTGTGTTTACTTCTTTTTTTATAGGCATATTACAAATTGCCATTATTTTTCGTCGTCGTTGGAAAAATGGTAAGGAGATAATGCGATGATGACTGGTTTCAAATCTCGAATGACCTTCTATTTGATAGCTGTCACATTTTCGGTAAAAGCAACCGCCGGCTTTACCGTAATTGAGCAAGTAAGTAATGAAACTCGGCCAGATGGTTTACTTGTTGTGGAATCGAATTCAATTGCACATCAGTATGACAGTCAGGAACAACTGATACGCCAGCTCCAGTATGAAAACGCAATGTTAAGGAATGAGTTGGCATCAAAACGCAACCTGTATCCAAAAAAGACTAACCACAGCCGTAAAACCTATCCTGTACAAGGTAATTCAGTAACGATCACGGATTTGGAGTTGTCTGAATTGTTCCTTATGTCCCAGAATGCCAAACGTTTAAGTATTACCGGATATTCTGATTCGCGGGGAAATAAAAAGATACGTTTGCAGGTTGCCAGGTTGCGGGCCGAGTCGTTGAAACGCAAACTAATTGCACGGGGTATCCCCCCATATATAATCAATGCTCGGGGTTTGGATGGGAACTATATCGCTTCTAATGCTACGCCCCTTGGGCGAATGAAGAATCGGCGTGTGACTGTGGTAATCGAATAAAGTGCAATAGATGCAGTGAAAATACCGTATGAATATACAATTTCTGCAAGATTTAATACATTCAGAATTATATGACTGGAATGGACTGGTAAGAATTATGGGAGAAAATCCCGAGTTGATAAATGATATACCACCATATCAAGAACAATTGGAAATACTAAAACAGGCTTTAGAGGACAATAGCACTCTAATACGACAAGGTTTATTTAATTGGGAATTGGTACACAATTCTTCCCCGTATCAAATCTATATTGATTCAAATAAGGTAGTTTTATTAAAGGACTATTGTCATAGAGATATGGAATTTGATTTCTTTTGGTTAGTACAGGGGTTTCCAAAATATCTTTATGATGAGAAAGGGAAATTCATTCTGTTGTATAGTTTGGAAGAGAAAGAAAAAGAATTGCATATTTTCCCAGAGTGGTTTAGTTTATTTGCATTTGGTGAAAATTATGAGAAGTTCTTTGCTATTCCTGCCTTGTATTCTGTGTTGACAAAAAATAATCTGTCCTTAACTGACTGTAATGAAACAGCCTTATATAGAGCACAAACTTATGGAATCCGGACGAACGAACAGATACAAAAACTGTCTCTTGCACACTCGGAATTCATACGAATGAATAAAAAGAACTAAGTGGCATGAGTTATTATAACTCTCCAAACAAGATAAGGTTGAAAAATGTATTGCAATAGCTCTTAATATGAGCTATTATACACATATAGACGCATCGCCCCACGCGGCTAAAATTTAAGACAGGGGCAAAAGGAAAAATCATGAAAAACATCTATATTGACTTCAAAAGAAAACTCATAAACGACACTGGCAAATACGCCCTTCAAATCAATTCGGTTTTTGGCTTATTCGATACCCTAAAAGATGCTCGCGATGTTTATGAAAAAGTAATGTCCCAATGGGACTCCATAGATGACAGCCCATACGGCTTTATCTGCATTGTCCCGCCAAATTACCGTGATCCTGATTTACCTAATTTAGGTATCACGGAAGAACAAACTCTTTCCGAACTTCAACCCATAAACATTGAAGACTATGCCTTCAAACATCCTGCCCGCAGAGATGTTCGATTAGGTTTCAAAGGTGGCGACATCGACAAATTGGTGGGTAAGTCAACACTCCCAATCCGTCTGGAACGTTACAAATCCGCGAAAAAGCACGATGAAAAAACCTCCATGACTGAGTCTTTTTGGGATGCTCTTATTATTACAAAATGGAAGCTCGAGGACGTACAAGAGCAATGGCTGAAGGCCGTACCCTCTGCAAATCTTGACGATTACCGTTTTGAAAGCAATTTTAGTGTCTTTGACGAGTGGGACAGTAAATTTCTACCGCACCCGAGACTTCCTTAACAAAATTGTCAAATTCAAAAACCATAAGCCCAAAGCCCAAAATCGGGCTTATGGCTGAAAGGAAAATCAATATGAGCATTGCAGAAAAAGTAGCCACCCAATAAAAGTAGCCACCCAATTTAATGCACAATTCGCCCCCAACTACCTAAATCCACTATCAACAGGGGCAAAAGGACAAACTATGAGTATCGCCCAAACCGTCAAAGAAACCATCAAACATACCAGCTATGTCAACGTTTCAGCCGATTTTGCATGTTATTGCGATAAAGAAATCGTCAAAAACCATAACGGGGTCTTGTTGCGGGAAGCCAGTGCCGAAGACGGCATTCGTTCAACCTTTCGTAATCCTTGGGGCTGGGTATACGGGTTTTCCGACGGCAGTCAGTTGGCTGTTGTGTATAACGGAGAGCCTGTAATACTAAGCGAGGGCGGCAGCATCAATTATCCGCAGCAACAACAAGAGGAATCGGCACGTCGGCAGCAGAAATGGTTAGACAGCCTGCCTGCTGATTCTTTGGTTATTTACCAAGGAGACAAGGCTTTTCTCACGAAAGGCCGCGCATGGTGGATTAGCCACGCCCTACAGTTGCCTGATGACCGCATCAGCGTCGCCCGTATTCATGCACACGATAAAGACGGGCAACTTTACATACTCGAACTGACGGAAGAGATGCTGTCCGAATACGGTCTGGTTCCCGGAGCATTAGAGTTTCCAAATGTGGTTGATGCTCCGCGCCCTCTAACCAACAGAATCGACCGGCCAACAAGCCAAAAAACCTATCAAAAACTGATGGACGACCTACAAAACGAAAGGGGCATTCATTCTCCGGAGTGAGTTTAAATGGAATAGGCCGTCTGAACACGGGCGGCCTTGATATGGGCAATAAGGGAGAAGTAATGGCTAAATACTCATACAAGTATCTTTGTGGCCACGGTTACGGGACGGTGAATTTATACGGCAAAGAGAGCGATAGGCAGCGCAAACTGGCATGGTATGCCGACACTTTTGTCTGCCCTGACTGTTTCAAAAAACAGAAGGCTGAGGAAGATGCCGCTGTTCCCAAAACCGCCAGCCTACATTTGGCCGTCTATAGTGATGTTTGTCAGTCTATACAGGTACATGGCCAGCTTGCAGCTAACAAAGAGGCTTTAAAACAGCTTGGCTATAGGTGGAGTGACGAAATGGACGGTGGTCTGCTCGCGCTGTTTAAAAAGCCAAAACTGGCCCTGCAAAAATGGGCAATCGTCCGAAATGTTGAGGACATTCAAAATACGGCGAAACAATGGGCAGACGAACTTGCGGACTTAGGTTATAAAATAACCGTCATCCCCAGTCTTTTCGACCAGGCAGCAGCCAAAGCACATTTTGAGTACGCGGCTCAAAAAGCCGAAGATGCACGACGAAAAGAAGAAGAGGCAGTCAAGGCCGCCGCAAAGAAACAGGAGCAGATTGACAAACTGTACCCACGGCCTAAACCACCGGAGTGGTATGTCACGTTGCGGGAGTCCAAACAATATTGGAATGGAAAATTTTATGGTGACGACAAACGGGGCTGGCGCATATATCTGGATGGAATCGAAATCAAAGTCACTGTAGAAGATAAAGAGTGTTATGAAAACTGGAATGCCGAACTCAAGGAGTGGCATGAATTTTGGAGGAATTAAAAATGAACAGCACTGAAAAACAACTGGTAAAAGGCTTTCTCAACGAGAATTGGAAAGATTTTATCAAATATATTGACGAACAGTTGTCGGAAATGCAGTTGTCAGACCCTTTTGCGGATGAAGTCTCCGATGTCTACAACGGTATTATGGATAAGTTGTCCGAACCTTCCAAACCGGCGGCGTAGCCTTAAAAAAAGAATTTGACAAAGTAATTGTAAAGGCGTAAATTGTTTTGAGTTCGGTCACTGATAGATGGCCGTGTGTTAAAACATACTTGTTAAAACATATACCGCCCCGGAAGGCGCGTATTGGAGTAAACATAAAAAAACGCCTGATTCTTTCAGGCGTTTTTTTTTTAGGAGACCCTGTCATGAGTCGTAAGCGGCCCATTTCCTACCATTTAAAAAGATGTTCTAACCGTGCGAAACAAGTAAATATGGCTAAAGATTGGGCGAAGGATTGGTACGAACAAACCATAGCCCTTATTAACCGTATTGACAAAACGGCTGGTGATGACTGGAACTCTTTTGATGCCACGGTTGCCGAGCTGCGCAAACTGACACATCGAAAACATGATGCATTACAAAACGTCGCCAAAATACTGACCGAACCACTGTATAACGACAAATCGGACAAAGAGGAATAACCATGCTGACCATTTCAAACAACCCCGACGGCACAATTGCCGAAACAAATTACTGGCAAAGTGAGTATAACTCACGAGGATTGGCGTATTTAAGCCGCCACAGCCTCGGATTGCGCCTGTTAATCCCATCCGCCGTTGCCGCCGCTTGGCTGGCCGAAATCAAAACCGGCAGACGTGCCATCATTGAACCGCCTGTCCGTGCAGGCTTCCCAAACCATATAGACATTGTATTTGACGATGGGACGGCCAACCCATTCAGCCTCTGTATAGACAAGACCGCGCAACTGAATGGCCAACTTCGTAGCGGCAATACACGGCTGCTGGTTTACACTGATGATAGTTTGTCTTCGCCGTTGGAGCTGCCTTGCGAAATCAAGCTGCCGGATGCGCCGAAGCAGGCGTTTTTAACCCATGCGACCGTCGATACCGGGCACAGCAGGAGAAGTTACCGGAACGAAGTGTCAGACGGGGTTATAGGGGAAATTAAAACATGGTTGCCAGACTTGTTCGCTGGAAAACTCCGGGGGGTCATAGACGACTATTACGCTGTCCGTTGCGACTGGCACAACAGTAAATCGGTCGGGTTTACGGTCAGTCGTATGAACGCCGAGATGCAAGCAACTGAAGTTGTCAAATTCAGTGTCTGCCGTCATAGCAAACGAGCAAAGCCTTCTTGGGAGTTTGTCGGCGGCAAAGGAAACCCGCCGCCTGTTCCGTTCGTGGCTGCAACATTTTTTCCGAATAATTTGACAGTTGACGATTTGGCCTCAATATCCGCGATTGCCGATTTTGAGCGGTGTTTGGCTTGGGCATGGTTGGAACACCACTAATCACCGGCAATACGTCGGGGAGCAGGTGGAAGCCCTGCCTTTCAAATCAATTTAAAAGAAGATTCCTATGTATGCGAAAGTTCTTGTAATAATAATTGGTATATTTCTCTCAGCAATGACAATCAAATTTATATATACGGCCAACCTGACAACTTTTCTTACAGAAAGTCCATTTATTATCTTGAGTTATATTACACTTGTTTGTATGTGGGTATTAGATGATTAAAAACTAGATGGAGTTATTGGTATGTGTTTAGATGAAGGAAAAATGGAAGAGTTGAGAGAGACTTAGGCAACTTTTCCGGCACCTTCGGCAGCCTGCAAAATTGCCACGCCTATTTTTCTCTTGCCCCCTACGGCGGGCTTTTTTATTTATGAAAAATTATTACTATTCAATCTAGTAGCCGACAGCTCTTAAACTGGAGCTATTTAGACAAAATATCTGCCTTTGTCGATTTTGAGCGGTGTTTGGCTTGGGCGTGGTTGGAAAGCCACATATAAGGTTATGTTATGCTTTTACTCAGACGCGATTACATCGACAGGATGTTTTCCATCATAGAAAATCGCAGGTTTGATACCTCATGGAAGGTTTCAGAATACGACGGTGGGATGAATTTTTTGGGCACCCTTGGTGAAGTTCCAGTGCATGAACTCACTAACCGTTCAGCAACATTGTGCTTTGAATGGATGGGAGAAATCTCTGAACCACGAGATACCTATGATATTGTTGGAATGAAACCAAACATTCTTTATGATTTCAACGGTTCAGGACAGCACTTTGACAACCCCGATCCGCGTTACCTACTCCCGGTAGGTTCTACCGGCTTGATTCTCAAACATGTCGTTATTGATGATGAGGATGAACTACTGCGAATTTGGTGCCTCAGACGTAATATTTACCATAGCAAATACAGACTGCTGAAAAACATTCCTATACTCAGAGATGTTTTGTTACACAGGGCATGGCAGGAAATTTACCGGATTAATGAAGAATGTCGCAAAAACACATTTGTAATTTCGATCTGCCACCGTCCGCGTGAAATATAAACATATAGTAAGGCAGATTATTATTTTTAAATACTCGATTCTTGAAAAAAATCCTGTCATACCAATATACATGCCGTATCTATAATCTTCACTCTAGGAGCCTAAATATGCCGTTAAAACCTGGACCAAAACCGATTGCAAAATCAACAGGCAAACCCGATCAGCGACGCCGTGATAATAAAAGCACGCCTGGAAATACTCCGTCTTTAAAACCAAGCAAGTCATCCGGCAACCGTTGAGCCTGAACCTCCCACGCCCTCAGCTTATACAGAGGGCGTATTCCGCTCAAAATAGAAAAGCCCGGCCGCAGCACCAAACAAGTGCGGCAGCCTGGCTTTTCTGCATTATTGTGTCATTTATTTGTAACTTCGACATCATATTTTGTTTAATATTTGAAGAGTTAAAAAAAGGTCGTCTGAAGTTCAGACGACCTTTTTTCTATGGAATATTATCCACAGATTTTGTGGATGTTTTGGGGAAATCCCATACTTACACCACTGGCAAATCGACAAACTGCGTGGTATAGCACTGGCTCAACCTATCTCTGTTCATTTTCCAGTCATCCGCAAGCAGTTCGGAGGCAAGTTTCAGACGGCCTCTACCATACCTGAGATTGATTTTGTCCCATGCCTCCATGACCGGATTGGTAGTTTCGGACTGCCAAAGGTCAGTCTGTATTTGGTTGGCTGGTTTCAGCCCATGCAATTCAATCCCGCATTTTTTATAGAGATAGCCGCTTCGATAAACATCCGACAACAGATTTTGCGCCTCGCGGTTCAGGATGACGGTATCGGCTGTCGGCACGGCCAAATTACGGCTCAGGCTCTTATGGTATTGAGGGGCTTTTTCCCGGAAAAAATCCGTGTGTAGGAATACGGTAACGGCAGAAGCCGCCAGTCCGTCACGACGCAAGGCTTCTGCCCCCGAGCTGATGTGATGTGTAATCGCCGCCTGCAACGCCTCCGGTGTTTCGATACACGTTCCAAAACTGCGGCTGCGGACAAGATTCTGCCTTGTTTGCGGTTCGAGGTGCAAACCATCACAGGCAATACCCTGCATTTCGCGCTGCGTCCGTTCGACCGTCACGCCGTATCGCCGGCGCAGGGTAGCGGTATCCGCCCGAACAAAGTCCAATGCGGTATAAATTCCTTGTGCCGCCAGTTTGGCCGCTGTTCTACCCCCGATTCCCCAAATCTCATCGACACTCTGGCTGCGCAAGGCACGAAGGCGGATAGACTCATTCCAATCTGACCAAACCACCACTCCTCCAAAGTGATCGGGGTAACGTTTGGCAAGATGGTTGCAAAACTTGGCCAGTGTCTTGGTCGGAGCAATGCCAACGCAAGTTGGTATGCCTACCCACTGCAATACGCGATGTCTGATTTGGCCGCCGAGTTCGGCGAGGTTCTCGATACCGGCCATACTGGCGAAACATTCGTCTATCGAATAGACTTCAATCGCAGGGACACAACCGGCGATGGTTTCCATCATCCTACGGGACAGGTCGGCATAGAGTTCGTAGTTACTGGAAAAGGCTTTCAGACGGCCTTGTGTTACTAAATGCCTTACTTTGAAATACGGTTCGCCCATCTTGATGCCGAGTGCCTTTGCTTCGGCAGAGCGGGCGACCACACAACCATCGTTGTTTGACAGGACGACGACAGGGACATTCTTCAAATCCGGCCGGAATACCCGCTCACAGGAACAGTAAAAGCTGTTGCCATCTATCAGTGCGTACATATTAACCGCCCTGACGCACGTCTTTGATGACGAAAGTCACGACTCCTACAACCGACCATGTATCTTCATCGGTCGGTACAAAATCAGGGTACTCGCCGGAAGCGTTTTCAGAGTGCAGCTCAGGCTTACGTCCGGGAACTTTGTACAGTCGTTTGATCGTAAACTCGTTGCCTAAATCCGCCATCACAATATCGCCGTGCTTCGGCGTTTTGGAGCGGTCGATGATCATAATATCGTCTTTACTAATCCCAGCATCTAACATGGAATATCCACCGGAACGGGCGGCGAAGGTGGCGGACGGGTTGGCAATAAGATATTCGTTGAAATCTAGGTAGTCTGCGACATACGGCTCCGCAGGTGACGGAAATCCGGCCGGTACTTTTTCTAAGGCAACCGGAACCTTCAGATTTGTCCGACTTATTGGAATCAGACTGTCCGGTGGCAGGGCAGAAGAAGCAATCATGGCATCGACAGCGGGTATCAACGAAACAGGAATACGCTTTACTGTCGTTACTTCACCGGTCTTGCTTTTGCGCCCAGCACCCTCCCTGCGCCCGCCGTGTTTCTTCGGATATTCATCCATTTATTCCGCCTTACTTGATTTTGTAACAAAATCATTTTATCAGGAACTGTATATGGTAAGTCAATACAGGTAAACAAAAACGACCGCAAGATGCGGTCGTTGGAATCAGAAAGCTAATTTATTCGTTTCTCGTTGTAACATAGAAATGATATTTTGTTTAATATTTTTCGCATTAGTGTCAACCTTGGGAATAATCCAATAATATGCTTGAGAGTTTCTAAAGGGAGAGGGGTGAAATTAATTTTGTCATACAAATCGGCAGCCCAATAAGCTTTTCGTTGGAACTGCTCCCAATCACAAAAATTATAACGTTCGTTCAGCATATTTAATAAAAGTTTACCTGCTACCAAATGTTCTTCATCTGGCATACGGTTAGCAAAAGATTGATGTTGTATGATGCTAAAGCTACTGTCATTTAAAGGAGGGTGAATTTCCAATGTAGATCTTGAGTCTTGGCTTCGCAAAGAAAATATCAGGCTGTATCCATGAATGACTTCTCTAAAATAGTTTGACACACAGTGATTCATCTCTGCACCTTCCTGTCTTAATTCTCCTTCTGTAACAAGTTGTGTAATTTCAATTCCACCAACCTCTAACCTCTTGCCCAGTATTGGTGTAATATCAAAAATGTTGTATTTATTTTTGAATTTCTCTGGATTGATTTCTTCCTGACTTAGGACGATTTCTGTTTTAGCTGTGGTTATAAGCTGGTTTAACCGAATAATGTTTTGATGCCAAGCGATATTATTAAAGAATAATTCTGCCAATGTTGTCCTAACCTGGGTAATATCGGTACTACCTGGCAAAGAATGTTCGACAAAATGCAAGAAGTCTCTAAAATTCAGACTATTATTTATTTTATGTTGAAATTCTAAACGTTTTCTTTTAATGACTTTTTTAGATAAAGGGGAATTTTTCGAAAATCTGGGACGTTGACTGTGATGAATACCGAGGTGCCGCCCTGTAACATCATAATCTTTTTTCAAATTTTCGGGAAAAGAAAAGCTTAGACCTGTTGATAAACAGGTTCTATTAGCAAATAATAAATCAGCAAAATATCGATCTTGGTTTCTGTTGGCCGGCAACTGTTCCTTTCCTAATCGGCTGATAACGCGTAAAGATGGCAAGTCCAATTCTAATGTGGTTTGTTTAAGGAAGTTCAGATGACGTTTTTCCAATACAAAATTTTCTGAGGATTTTTGCATCTCTAAAATGAAATTAATGATGGCTCGTTCGTTACACCGTGCAAAAATAGGTTCAACTACTTCTTGATGACGTCGTAAACAATATAGATGCCGAGATTCTTTAATCCCTTTAAATCCGTATTCACGCCACAGAACGCTATAATTCTTAGTAAATTTTTCTATTTTTTCATTAAAGAAATCATATAATCCTTCATTAATAAGAAAATTGTGGAAACGGCTTCGATATTTAGAGTTATTAAACAACAATTCATCTATAGTACAATTGTATTGAAACAATGTGCTATAGACCGATTGGAAAGCCAAAGCACGTTGTGCTGAGTATTTGTCCAACCTGACAGCATGGTTCAAGCGTTGTATAAATCTATTTTCAATTTTTCTTCCACGATAGAAAAAATCTTTTTGATGGGTCGGCAGTTGGGAAACAATATATTTGACAATCAAAATGACCATATAGCGTAATGATTTTTTTTCGTTGGCACGATAAAATTTAGAATCAATGACTTCCATATTGCCATTGCGCCATTCTAGATTTATCGGAAGGGTAACGTCGCAGGAAGTGCGACCGATCCCAAACCGACTTAAATATTTGTTTTGCTGTTGAAGATGGATAAATTTTGAAAAACTATTGGCCGGCATTACGGGCAGTTCCCAAAAATCTCCCCTGCAATACACCTGAACCTCTGTTTCCAATTCATTTCGTGTTAAAGGAAAACAAGGTATGTATTTCTTTGATTTTTGCCGATTGAAGACGGTAATTAGATATACGCCTTGATCGATAATTCGATGTTCAGGAAGATTGGTAAATGCTAGTAATTTTTTCGGTTTTTCCGGGACATAGAGTATGTGACTTTGTTGATAAAGCTGATGGATTGAAATAAGTACATAGCCCTTATATGAAAATACACGGGTGCTGCCGTAACACTCCCTAAATATGCCTAAATACGCCTCTGGATAAACCGACAGACTTTGAAGGCTTTCAGGTGATAGATATTTTTTTGCAAACTGCTCAAATAAACAACAGACTTTGGAATATTCCTTCTCCATGCTATAAAGTAAAGAGCCGTTTAACTGTATTTCTTCGATTAATTTAAAACCGTTTCGCGATTTTGAAGCAATAAAGGGAGCATTGATCTCGGCAATATAACTTTTTATTGTGTCTTTATTCATTTGGCTGTTCCCCATCTCCTATTGCGTCCGACATCCGTATGGATACCCCAAGAATAACCCCCTACTCCTCCGGCACTGAAATAATCAGCCATTGCGATAACCGATTTATTAGGCAGTCCCTTGAATGTTCCGTCAGAGGCTTTGCCGTAAATATGTAGGGAATTTTTTGCTGCGCCCTCTACAGAGCGGTTTCTGTGGTCTGTCCGATAACCGGAATTTAGGATATAAACCGGGTCATAACTGCCCATTGAACGTGCCCATTCCTGGATACCGAAAATCAGATTGAACAAACCGACATCCATATAACGTACGGCATTATTGCTGCGTACATCCCGGAAAATATGACACAACAGGCGATAGGCAGCTTCGTCATATTGTCCGTTACGATAAAAGACAATATCGAGTACGCCCTTCCCATCTTGCCGTCTGACATGCAAACGGCGCGGTCGAAGCCAGAAATTGTGGTCTGTTGAAACGGTATCTGCGGGATTGGCGAATACTTCACGGGAAGGTAAAAGCAGGCCGGTACCTGCAGATAAAGTTAGACCGGCCGCCATTTTCAAAAAATCCCTTCTATCCATTAGAAAGGAGCCTCATGATCTGTCTCATTATCACCCAAGGGGGTCTGAGAATCTGTCGGTTGTTCCTGCCGTTTTCCCTGATCTGGCAGCAGAAACTCTTCAACTACCAATTGCAGTTTGCTGTCTACCAAGGGCTTTCCGGAAGCGTCAAAATACTTCTGAGACGTATATTGGTTGGTTTCCAATCTACCGTTGAGGATGATGAAAGACCCTTTCCCCAAATGTTCCTTCAAATAATTGACACGTCCGGTCTGGAAGCACACACAGGGAATCCAGGTCTGTTTTTCAACCCACTGTTCGTCTTTTTTGTAGCGTTCGTTAACACAAACGGAAAAAGACAAAATTTCTCCGTTTCTCCCGGTAAACACTTCGGGAGCACGGCCAACACGACCGGCTATTTGGCATGAGTTTTGAATCATGGTATTTCCTTTCGAGAGTCGAAGCCTACAACGTTACAACGGTAACGTTTCGGTAACGAACGGTTAAAAAAACAGCCCATTGGCGGGCAAGAGGTATCAATTTCTGCCGATATTTACGGTTTGCTGCCGGAGACTTGGAATGGTAGTTGGCGGCCTTAGTCCAAAAGTCCTGCCCGTTCTCCTCATTAAGGTGCAAACGCAATAGATAGGCGGCCAGTTCGGCGTTGTAGCAGCCGCGCCATTTCGCATCATCAGGGTGAATACCCATTTGAGTGAAAATACCGTTTTTTTCGAAATGAATCGTATTGATTTGAAAATGGCCAAGATCATAGGAGCCGTTGCGGTTGCGTACTGCTTGACCGTTTTTCCCCATTTCGATACTGGACAAACCCAAAAGAACGTTAGCGGGTACGTTTTGCCGTGCAGCGGCCGCCAATACGCAGTCCAAATTGGCAGGTTTGTAGGCAAGATCTACTGCCGCACCACTGATGGTCGGCAGAGATATTATAACAGTTGGAATTAAGGCTTTGTATAAGGCTTTTTTCATATAAACCACTGACCGGAAGACAGAAAATCTCTCAATGCGGTTTCGTCGAACAACCTTTTGTTGGATAGCTGCCAGTAGCGGTAGCTGCGTTTCAAACCGCCGGAAAAGAAGGCGGCCGCAACAGGTGTGTAGATGAACAAGGTTCTGGTTAGGGAATCTTGCCAAAAAAGGATATTGGCGGCCATGAACATCAGACACAAAAAACTCAAACCGTACATGATGCGCGAAGTGATACGGTGGGTTTTCAGGTACGGCGACATTTGGTCTTCGTCCATCTCCGGTATCTGTTCTGCGACGATACGGTTACGGATGGTTTTGGCCCACTCTCGGGCTTGAGCCGGTTTTTCAGGCAGCATTTCGTCTGCACCGCATAATTCTGAAGGACATACCCAATGGTAAAGGTCCGTATAGGTTTCTCCGTCTTCTCCGTCGGCATAACGTCGGCGGACTCCCTCTCGCTCCGTATCCAGCACCATGACAGCCTGTGCACAATGTGGACATACCGGTCCGGAAAGATCCTGCCATTTCTGTTTCAGAAAAACGTTGTTCCGTTTGATTTGGCTGAAGCCGAATACGTCGGCAGGCATCTTTTTAAACAGGAAAGCAACCGTTTTTTTGGTTCGTTTGAGCATATTGATTAAATACTAAATATCGTTTGGCAGTAATATACCATCAAACAATAAAAAATAAAAATTTTTATTTTTTATTGTTTATGCTTTGTTCGATTTGCTGATTGCTGTATACGACCAAATCCTCCAACAGTTCGCCCATGACCAGTCTGATTTTATCCGTATCGACAACTTCGTGTTTCCGGATGTTTGCCGTATCCGTCTGTTGTCGGACGGTATCCCGGATATGGTCATACTGTCTGTCAGCTTCTTCGGCCAGAGGTCGGTCGGTATGTGCAGTACCTTCACCTATCAATATGTTCAGTTCTCTTAGCTGTTCCCGGGTACAGGAATCGCCGTCCGTTTCCTCCATATCTACGGCGATACCACCCACCACCCGGGTGCCAGGGTGGCGGAACAGTTCAATTTCACGGAATACCGAATAGTATTCGGTAATGACATCGGAAGCGATTGGGTACGGATCAGCCGCATTGGCAGTTTCCTGCCCGGACACATAGGCAAAAGTGGTGAAGCCGTCGATTTCCTCGTCCTCTGTGGCAAGAATGATGGTTTGCCCGTCGACCGTTTGAACTGACTGTGCCGCCGCTGGCGAACCTGTGGCCGCAATTATTTCATCAGGGTTTAGAATATTTTCCAGTAAATCGTCGATGTACTGATGTATTCGGCTGATTTTGGTTTCATCAACTTCCGCCATATTGCCGATCAGTTCGGCCGTCCCAATAGCCATCGGTTTATTGGCGCGTTCCAGCAACCACCATGCCGCCGCTAGAGATTGCCGCTGGCGGTCGAAACCGCTTTCGCTCATATAATCGTAGACTTGAGACATCCGGATCAATGTCCGGTTGTCCGGGCAGAAGGCTTTCGACGTCAGCGATTTGGGGAGTCCGTGGTTGTCGAAAAGATCCTGGAGTTTTGGAAACAATTTCGACACGGACGGTACGCGGTCTTTGCGAGGCACGATAACGGGCACTAAATCGTTAATCCGCATTTCACGCGGTTTCTCCGATGCTGTATAAAAACTCATACCGCGCATGACGCGCACACCACCGTTTTCTCGGTCGTGCTTTTTACCGACGATAAAGGTGAACTCTCCGTCCTGTTGGGAAGCAACATCGTCGTAATCGAGACGTTCCACACGGCTGATGGCAATACTGTCAGGCGTTCGGAATTTGTCGTCGATCATGCCGACAGATCTGTCCAACCCAGTCATACCGGCAACAAAAGCCTCTCCCGATGCACCCGCAACCCTGCGCCATGTTTCCGACTCCTTGCCCGAAGTCAGACGGCCGATGGCGCGGACATTAGTGTTCTCCCAAGTGGCATCCGCCTCTTCCGCACTGGATTTTTTCAGGCTGGAAAAGTCCTGGGCGGCAAAAGTCATACTGAATCCGAGTGAACGGGCCTGTGCGGGGGCAACGGCAAAGCCGAGTACGGCGTAATAGCCGTATTCGTCCAGAATAACGTAATAGGGTGTGGGTGAGTTGGTGGATCGGCTGTCCAGAATTTCCCGAACCTGTCCTTCAACACGATTGCCCAAACAACCTGCCATCATTTGTTTGATGTTACCGACAATCAGTTTACCGCACATTTTCAGCGTGTCAGGTGCCCGTTCCAAAGCCGGCAGCAGGACGGTTAGGCAGCGGCGGTTCAGTACCACGTCGTAAAAATCGATGTCGCCGACATCGGCCTTGAAGATATGGGCGTAGTTGTAGTTCAAATCGTTGAAGACCCGGCCAAGCTGCATGGTGATGTAGCCGTGCTGCTCGAGTGTTTTTTGTTCCTGTTGTTTTTTTTCAGCAAAATATTTCTGATTGTAGCCGGGTATATTGTTGATATAGCTGCGTAAAGGATCCAATACTTTGGCAAACTGTTCCACATCAAGATTAGGGAACTGTTTTTCCGGCTCGTAAACCAGTTTTTCCAATTCTCCCAATTCAAGATATTGTAAATAAGTCTCTGCAGACAGATGGAGATGCCCTTTGTCGCGCAGATAGCATAAAGGACGGGTCAATGTTGCTACAAACAGGATACAGCGGCCCTTCCACATATCTCCGGAACTGCCTGAATCATCCAGCAGGCCGGTAATCAGTTCGATGATCATACCTGATGAGGCTTTGCCCATCAGGTTCATATTGTTGGTAACTTTGTCGGCCTGTTTGTCGAAAAAATCGCGGCCGGAAGTAATGAAGTTGATCAACAATAAATCGTCTTCGCGGCCAAAAGTCCGCATCAACCGGAATATATTGCCCATCAGCTCGGGATCACCTTTACCGTCAACGTAGATAAAGCCGCTGTTTTGAGCCAGCGCGTTCGTCACCAGCCCCAGCAGCATCTGGGTCTTGCCTGAACCGGTCGTACCCAAAACGAGGTTATGCGTACGCATATCGCTGTCGCCGGCGTAAATCTGCTCTTTCCTGGGTTTTTCATTACCCCAATAGGTAATGCCTTCCGCCAATTTTTCTCTTGGGTAGGAAGCGTCAAAAACTTCGGCCAATTTCGGTACACGATAGGGGAAACTGAATGTCATCCGATCAAAACGGTAATGTTTCCTGCCGAACAGAAAATAAAACAGGAGTACCGTTTCTGCCGCAAAAGGCAGAGCGAACAGCAAGCCCAAACCTGCCCAAGCTGCAAAAAGCAGCATCAGGAACAATACTGACGAAGAGGAGTCGGCAAAAAAATCACGCCATTTCTGTCCAAAATTTCGGACATCCCGCGTCCGTCTCGATTTTCGTATTTCCTCACGACCTTCGATGCCACGGTAGGCCATTATTTCCTCCGTTTATCCTATGCAGCCATATGGCTGCGGCTACGATAGTATTCGTCGATGCAGCGTTTGGCCATTGCCTCAACGATGCCGGTCACATCGTCATCTGAGATAAAAATGTTTTTGCTTTCAAGCTCGAGCAGGCGTTTCTCGTTGGCCACGTCCTGCGCACAACCACCACCTGGGAAAAAATAGGCCAATGCAGCCCGCGCTTCCTGCGGGGAATCGAAATGCTGGTAAAAGATTTCACGCATCTTCCTATCTTCGGCAGTAGTTGAAAGTGCCCACAAACACATCGGTCCTACCGTTACGGTATGCAGTTGGCAGAACCTGCCCGATTTCGTATCAGAAACCAGCAGAAAGGTTGTGCCGTGACGTGTCGGGCCGTGGACATGTTCTTGCAAAGCCGACACCGCCGCTTCGGTAATGCCAAGCCGGTTGACGTAAAATTCCCGCTCTTTCGGCGTCCCTGCATCCAAGAGGTAGATATTGGTGGCAATATCGACAAGCGTGCCGAAATCTGGCAGGAGTTGGCTGCCAAGTACCAGCCGCATCTTCCATTTCCGCCCTTCCCTGCCGTCGACTAAGATTTGCTCCTGCAGAGGGGAACTTTTGTTCGGATCTGTACCTTCTACCCGGGTTTTATGGTATTCGTCGAACATGACTATTTTTTCTTCTTCCACCAGTTCCGAAATCAGCCGTTCATAGTATGGCCGCACTTCTGACGAGAAGCTGGGCAGGTCCTCTTTGGAATATCCAATTTTCTGCATAAAACTTTGTCTTGCAATCAGGTACATCAGATTGGTTTGTTTAACCCCCGCAACTGATTTGTCTTTACCCGCAACATCCTGCAAGTCGATACTCATCACACGGGCGGAGCCGATGTCAAACCGGGTAATGCCTCGGAAGATTGGGTACTGCTCGATAGCATCGCGTAAACCCATCATAAAGCTGGCTTTGAGTTTCTGCCCCAGCTCGTGTTTGAACTCTTCGTTGACGGCATCACTGTTGGCCGCATGTCCCAAGTCCTGTAGTGTCGGTACGGCATAGCGTTGCACCAACTCACATTCGTGGTACATTCCTTTGGCAAAAAAACGACGGGCTAATTCTTTGTAGCTGATATTGATCGAACCGTTCAAATCGTAGCCGAGTTTTGACACCGCTTCGTCGACCTCTTTGTCCTGAAAACGGGTATATTGTTTCGGATGCCCCTTTTCCGTATCGTCCCTAGCCAGCAGATAAGCCTCACGCAGGACGCGTGTAACGAACCCGGTCATGCCCGGTTCGGGACGATCAAGTTCGGGAGGAGTAACCAGTGCGGTAATAAAACCGGCTTTAAACTGCATTTCGCGTTGTAATGGAAAATCCTGCAATAACGGGACATCCATGACATTGATGCCGTACTCTTCGGTATTCTGGATCCGTTTATAGACCACAAGATGACGCTTCTCCGGCGGCAATGCCTGCCGGATGAGATCGATACAGCCTCCAGACGAGACACCGATGTCGGCAACAAAAATATACGGCAGTCTTTTCAGGCCGGAAGCTTGGCAAGATTTCAAATTCAAGTAATTCATCAACACTGATTTGCCCATACCGGGTTTACCGGCAAACAAATCGATCCAGGTGGTCTGTTCAGGCGAAAACGGTTCTAACGGCAAAATGGCGCCGTCAAGGCTGCGGCTAAGGATGGTACCGTGAGGAAACGATGATGCAGGTCGCGTAAGTGGAAGCAGTTGCAAAACCCGATTCAATGGGCCTGAACAAGGTTTTCCGCTATGCCTGTAGGATAGTGCGAGACAGTTGGACTGCCAGCTATAAGCCGCATCACCGGATATGACCTTGTAGCGTGCACTGCTCCAACCCTCGATGGCATTTTTCAGTTTGTTCTTTCTTAGTTTCAGCTCTTGGACGGATACAGGGTCGCTGTCGCTCCAAGTCATCAGACCGATACGGAGTTTGACGACGCAGCCGCCGTCACGGACATATTCTCGCAACTCTTTTGTGGCAAGGTTGATATTGCGGTTCTGCTCGCTTGTAAAGGCAAAAATATTGCTAAATATTGTCTTAAAAGTGCCTATGTTCATACCGTCCCCTTCCAGCAGGAAGGAGACTGAGAAAGGAATAGCACGCCTTTGGCCGTTTTGTACGGTTTCGGCACGGTTGAGCGCATTGAACAGGCTGTTGAAGGTTTCCCTGTTGCTGGTTGGTGGTGTTGTCAAGACCAGTGGGGCATATACCCGATCCCCTATTCGTATGAATTCATCATCCGGAATATTTAAGTCTTTTTTTCTGCCCAAAGTAGCCGGTTCATTTAGAATTTGGTCGGGAAGTTTCGGATATAAGATCTTGCCGGCCGAATCGAGGTCTTCGGATTCGTTCCATAACGGTGAAACGCCGTTACCCGGAATAATCGGTTTCCATGTGGGGTGGGTTCCGTTACGGTTTGCAGTGCGTTTGATTTCCCTTAAGGCAGAATTGATGTCCATCCTTTCGACATCTATGCCCAGATGGTGACTGTTGAGGTCGTCGCAGAATTTGGCTACGAAAGCCTCGTGACGTTCGTAAAGATAACTAATGGGCCGCAGCAGATTCTGTCCATCCGAAAAGTCGGGCAGGTGGTAGGTTTTACGCAGTTTCCCTTTGTTTTCGCTATCCATCTGAATTTCCACACGATCCAACAGGGCAGGACGGCTGTATAAGACAAAATAGGTATCTTCTTCGTAGACATACTGTGCGTATTTTTCGACCTCTTCGTCCAACAGATCATGCAGGTCAAGATTGAGACGGTCCAAAGTTGCCTTTTGAGAGGCTGCCATCCGGTTCAAACGTTCGGACGCATCCAAATCTCGGCGAAACAAGACCTGTACCTGATGCCCTTTTCTCCGCAGAAACGGTTCCAAGGTCAGATACATTCTGTCGAGCAGGTCTTCAAAATCGTTTCGGGTCATCAGGCTTTTAATGCCGTTAAATTTCAGGACGGACGCACAACTGCCATCCTGGTAAACCAAAATTTGCCTGTCTTTGATTTTTTTCTGATGGTCGGCTGGTATTCCGTCCACTGTTTCCAAATCGCAAAAGTCCGTAATTTGTGGCTGCCATTTAGACATCATATGCAGCAGGATGTTTTCATATTTGTTCATATTCTTTCCTTACTGAAACCGGTTTCAACTACGGCCGCATTTCTGGCTGTTGTCTGTGTTCGGATACACTACGGTAATGCCGCTCGAGTTCTTCTTTGATTTTGCCGATTTTCGAATCTTCGTCCAACTCAGAACATACAATGCCGTCTATCCTGCTTCTAAGCAGCGGGTCTCCGCTGCTGATAATATAGGTTTGAATCTTTTTCAAACTCACATTCGACACCTTTATATTTTGGAAAATCTTTGTAACGGCGGTTCCAGACCGACGGCAAATCCCGCTTGAACTAACGAGGAAAGGTGGTCTCCATTGCAACCGAAACGCAATACACCGGATTTTGGGCTGATTCTGTCCGGCAGGAAACCGGTTTCTCCCATTGCCGCTGCCAAATTGAAATAATGGACGGCAATGGCGGAACGCAGCCAATATGAGGCCGGGTTGACCGTATTTTTTTCCTCGGCCTTCAGCAACAGGGCTTCAAGCATGGTTTGGGCAGCTAAGCAGCGTGTATATGAAAGCCTGTCCAACTCGGAGAACGGCAACAGTTGTTGTAAAAGACCGGTATCACAGCCGTTGCAAATATAAAGATCCAAACACTCAAGCTGAAGGTAGCGGACAAAAAAACGGTATTCCGTTTCGTTCAACCAGATACAGTCGCTTTCAGGTAAATGCTTTTTGCGTAGGAATAAGGCGGCGGCATGGGCGATGCCGTCATCGCTCCGTAAGGTCATCTGAAATCTTCCGTAAAACGGTAGCGGATTGTCTTCCAGATTTTTTGACTCGGTACGCAGCCAGTCCCCCATCGGAAGGGCAATGCTTTTAACAAACCGTGCCAAATCGACCATATTGGCCGTCAGAGAAATTACCTGCCCCGGTTTTCCATCGGCTCCCTCCGGTAAATCGATACTGGGCATCTTGCCCGGATGATGACCTCCCAATTTCAACGTCTGCAGAAAAGCATCAGAAAGATTGAAATTCGGCAGGGTAATGCTTTGGGCTGCCTGCATGGCGAGCGGATAGGGTTGCAAAAACGTTCGACCGCAACGTTTTTCCAGCCAGTCCGTCAGACGGTAGACGGTTTGCAGTAACAGTTCGGCATGTTCCGGTAGACGGAAGCCCATTTCCGCAACCAACATCTCCATCGTTTTAATCAGCCATCCGTTACTACGGATTTCGATGCCGGAATTTATATGTTCGGGTTTGTGCGCGGCCAACCAGATGTAACCGCTGGGTAGGTCGGACAAACTGCCCTCTTCAGATTGAGTATTCCTGCCATAATAGAAGTAAAAGTCGGTACCGGACTCTTTAGGAATCAGTACCCCGTATTCCTTTGCGGTCATTTTGCCGTTATCTTTCCGGGATAAGCCGATCGGTAGCGTTCGTTGTCAAATTCAACCGCACGGAATTCCGCTTCCCACTCTACCTTATCCAGGACAGAGTAATCGGGTACGATTCGCAACGGGGCAAAATGCTGCGCCCGTTCTCGGTAACGCTCTTCTTTGATTCGTGAGAGTGCCTCCGGAAAAAACATCGCGCTGGGTACGTTGCCGGCATGAAAATGGCTGCGCAATGCAGTTTCCCCCCGCTGTGCAAACAGGCTATCCAGTTCACGCAGCAGGGCGGATAACGGGGCCATTTCTCCGGCTTTGTCCTCATATGCTCTGTTGCCTTCAGCCTTCAGCCACGAAGTGCCGTCAGCCAAACACTGTTTGGCATACAGCCCCAAAAAACCCCAACGATACAAATTGTTAATTTCCGTTTGAGTCAATTCAGGAACAATGACCAAACGCCCTTTGCCTGTAGTCAAAGTATGAGGCAGTACGGTTGACAGCACACACAGCGGGCACAGTACGGCTTCCTGTTCGGTGTCCGCTCTCCTAACTGGCCGGTTGTTAGGACCGACCCAGCCGCAACAGGCACAGGGGCTTCTTCCGTCCGCCCCACCGGTATAAACCGGTAGCACGGTTCGCCAGTTACCGCCTTTGCCGCCGGAAAGAACCGGCTGGTTTTCTGTTCTGAAGGTGTGTGCTGACATTTCCGATTACCTTATGAACCGACAACCGTGTTACGGATAATCCAGGCGATCGTACCAATCGCGGCCATGAGGGCGCCTACAACCAGACCAACGATTGCAGATAAAGGTTTTTCATGATCGTTTTTGGCCGCAGAGTGCAATCTCCACAAACAAATTCCGATAAGAATGTAGCCAACGAAAGCTATAATATTTAAAAACAACGCCGTTGACAGAGATGTGGCGTCATTGACGTTGTTGGCCACATCCTTATAAGTTTTACCACCGGATTGATCTTTAGTCAGATCATACGGCTTCAAATCCGCCCAGGCGTAAGTTCCGGACAAAAGAAGGGTTGTAGATACCGCTGCCTTGTAATAGAGACTGCTGATTGCGTTTTTCATATTTACCTCGCAAGGTTGGTTAAAAAATCAAGTTAAAAACATACCGATAATGTCAATGCCTATGGTATTGCGCAAAACATCGATGCACCATTTGGCATTCCATGCGGCAAAACCGCCGGTCATAAAGCCGAAGGCCTTACCCAGCGAAACGTTATGCTGGGGACCGTTGTTGGCACGGTCGTTGACGATCCAAAAACTTTTCAGGAAAGCCCAAAACCCCACCACTTGGAGAATCATAAAAATGACGGAGATAACGGCTTTTGCTTGCTCGGTCAGAGATGCCCCATGTCCCACCTGGTAGGCAACCAACTGACTGGTCACGAAACGGCCGCTGTAAATACTGGACAAAGGCGCGATAATGTCCAGATTTGAAAAAGCAGTCATCAGTCCGCCGATAATCAGGGAAGCAAAGCCGCCACTCAAAGTAAATTCTTTGCGGCCGCCAAGCAGACGCTGTTGGTTGCCGTCAGATGTCGCCCACAACTCGAACATACCGCACCCGACCAGAAACAAGCCCATCAGCGTGGCGACACTTTGCAGCACCTTGATAAATGCCGGAATTACGTCTGCCAACGACATCAGCATCTGCATCAAATCAGGCATTTTTGTGACTCCCCGTTACTGGATATAAACTTGTTGCTGAACGTCATCAATGGCGACAATTGTCCGACCGTTGTATTGGTCACCTACGGCCAAAGACGTGTTTTTTCCGTCAGATAACCATGTCCGACCGTTGCTGCTGGCTGCAATCTGCTTCGGATTTATCTTCCGACCACCAGCCGGTTTGTGGGTTCTGTCTGTCACCTTATTGCTCATTTGGATATTGGACGCAGGCGGTTGACTGTCTTTCCGTTCGTTTTCGAGACGGGTCAACCGCCGATCCAACATAATCAAATCATTATTTATCTTTTGGAGCTGTTCCCCGAGGTTGGCATTGCCTTGATTGAACTCGCTCTGTATGGCAGTCATTTGGGTGGTTATGCCCGCCATTTGTTCGACGACAGCCCGTATTTCCCGACTTTGGTTTTGACCGTTCATATAACTGTCAATGTCGGCGGGCTGTCCGGAATAGGCCGGATTACCTTCTGCCGGATATTGGGTCTGGGCCTGCCCTGTCGACTGTTGGGGCTGTGTAACAACGGCCTGTTGTTCTTGTCCGGCCTGTGCGGCCGGTCTTTGTCCCGAACCCATCGACATTTTGACCACGACTACGCCGAGCACGATAACTAGCACCATACCGCCGAAGGTTAAGCCGATGATTTTCCCCATCGACATGGGTTGTTTTTTCGTTTTTTGGATTTCAGCCATTTTCAGCCCTCCTTATCGGGCGCATACATCATTCATAAAAAACAGTGCAATTCCGGTACCGCGTGCAATCTTATAGGTTGGTGGCCGGTTGAATCCCTGTCTGATTTCGGAAGACAGCTCTCCCCCTACTTCTCCGGCAATGCTGCCGACGATTTGGCGGTTGCTTGCTTCTTGGGTCTGTACCACTGTGGTGCCATTATTTAATTGCGTGGCACTGCCGATCCGTTGGCTAGCAGCCTGTCCCCATCCCCTCAATCCACTGGAAAAAATCAGTGAGGCATAACGGCCGATCGTATGCCGGTTGACCGAAGTCGCCACACCTGATTTGGAACCACCGGGCGGAATGGCAACGGCGTCAATATTGAGTGTTTCACGGCCGTCCTGTGGAGCCAACCGGGTAAATTTCAGCGCGAGGCCCCCGTTGCCTAGAGACACACCGCCGATAACCTTACTGCCGTTGTACGCCCCGCCGGCAACGGTGGCTATCGCATCCGTTCCTACGTCGGTGTTTACTTCGTAATCCAATATCGCATAAGCAGTATTGCCCGTTTTAAAAACCGGTGTACAGGAAGTATTGCTGCCTGCAGAGACATTTCCCGAAGCCGAAGAAGCCCCGGATTCTCTGCCGACAGCCGCCCCACCTGTCGAGGAAACCGCCTGCTGCTCTCCGGGTTTGGGAAGATAGGAAACCGTGGTACTATACGAAGAGGTATTATTCGGACGTTCTTGAAGCTTTTCGATTTGTGCCATTACGATGTCTTCATCTCGGTCGAACTTCTGTTTTCGCCTCGCCAAAGCCTGCTGATATTCGGCATCAAGACGCTGTCTCTCTTCTTCGGCGGCCTTACGCTCCTCTTCCAAACGTATGCGTTCGCGCTCTTCTTCCGCCTGCTTTTCCGCCGCCGCGTTAAGTTCGGCGGTTCCCGCTTCAGAAGCTGCCTTAGCGGCAGGCTCACCGCCGCTAATATCGAAACTTGCCCCATCGGCACCGGCAGCCGGTCCGTTCGCTGCGATATTTGGGTTAAAAGCGGTCTCATAGCCTCTTCCCTGCTCTATCGCCCGTTGTGCCTCTTCCGCCGCCGCCTGTTGCTGCCGCTTGAGTTCTTCCGGTGAAACGGCCGTATTATCGGCCTTGTCCTTATCCGGAACAGACGGTTGGTCAACGACCCCTCCTTCTAAGTTGGCTGCAGCCTGGCGGGTACTGCTGATGCCGTACCAGCCCACTCCCAAAAAAACGACGATGATGATGCCAGAAGCAACCAAGGCATAAAGACCGGGACCTTGAGAAAATGTCTGCCTTAAATTGGCCATTTTCTGTTCGTAACCACTTACAGGTTTTACGACTTCCGCATTGCCGGTTTTCGGCGGCGGCAAAACCTCTTCGTCGGCAAAAGGATCTTTATTCAATTCGTTGTTACTCATGATTCAACCTTATTCGATGAAGACAGTGAAAGACCTGCCGCCGGATACTAGGGTCACGGATGACGGCTTGCCCGGAAATCTGTAAATACCCAAACCGGTCGTCGATTTTGCCGAATGCAGGTATGCGGGGCGCAAGACGTCGGCGGAGGTTCTGACATAAGTCTCGCCGTTATAGCTCCATGCTTCGACATCCGTCCCACGGTCGGTTTTCAGGCGTTTCGCACCTTCGGGGGGTACGCCGTCGAGGAAATAGCCCAAACTTTCGTCACGTTGCGGCGAGGACTGGTAAGATACTGCGGCCGGCCTGTCCGGATTGTGTCCGGGAACTTTGACATCCACCCGTACATCCACTTTTTTCTGAGCGGTCGTCAGCATAAAGATAACCGGTGTGGGCATCCCTTTTAACATAACGGCAACACTGCCATAAGGGGCAGCGGACAATGGCTCCAAAGTCAGGACATTGGTCGGGGCAGCTTCTCCGCCGCCGCCCAGTCCGTTTCCAGCCCCGCCGTCGCGGCCATCGGTAAACAGGCTGCGGTTCAACGTGACCTTTTCAATTATCCAGGGCTGACCGCCGCTGTCACTGAACACCACTGCGGTCGGAATGCCTTGGGACAGGCGCAGGACAGGAGGTGTCTTGCCGGGTGCCAGATCCAAAGGCAGGGTGCGTGTAACCGGATCCGCTGCTTCCGTATAAGGCATCGCACGAGCACGGTCTTTCTCCAGTTGCAGGTTCTTGATTGTATTGATCTGCCCCGGGGTAAGTTGCAGACCGGTCACATTGTCCAGTACGCCCGCACGAACCTCCGAACCGCTTAAGTCCCTTACCTTCGGCGGCGGTGAGACGACGTCCTTGCCCAAGTTGCTGCCGGGAGGACGGTGGTATCGAAAAGTCGCCGGCGTGATGACGGTACCGTTTCTCTGAGGTTGGACTGCTTCCGTTCGAGATCCGCCCGGAGTGGCGACGACAATTGTGCTACCCCCCGGATTATTACCGCCCGGGACGGCAGGCGGCGGCACAACGATGTTGCCGGCAGCCAGATTTGTCCAAATCGCACTACAGGCCAGTCCGGACATCAAAGCGGGCAATTTGTTTTTCATCAAAATATTCCTTAACAATACGGGGAAATAGATGGATTTTCATCAGTTGCCGAGATAGGGCTTCAAAACCACATTGTCGACGGCTAGACCTTTCAGGTTCATCCTGCTCGCCGGCGTTTGGATCAGGGTAACTTCCGCAATAAATTTTTGGGTGGTTTGTGGTTTGCCCAAATTGCCCGTATAAAAATCGATGGCAACAGGCACCTGAACGACCCATGTCCGACTACTGCCTACATTACCCTGCTGGCTGATGACCGGCGCGGAAAACGGATACGCTTTCAGGATAAAGCGGCCGTCGATGACTTTTTTCAGGTTTCCCGATTCGTCCAAACCTTGGTAGTAGGATTCGCGTCCTCTGTCGGAATAATAGGTATTGGCCGCACGGGTTAGTGAATCGCGGTAATTCACATAATCATATGTATAGGAATTGACGATTGCGTCCAATGCGTAACTGGTCAGTGTTGCCGGAGCAACCGGTGCATGATCGGCCGCCGCTATTTCGCAAATAGAGCGGTTGTCTTTGGTGGCAATCCATTTATATTTTGGGAACACCGCCAGCCACATGAACATGGCAACTCCCATAACGGCGGCCATAACGGCGGCCAGAGTCCAAATCCGGATGTTTGCCCGTTTTGTTTGCAACAGAGCAAGTTTGAGTTCCGCGTTTTCGGACAACACCCGGCCTACCTCCGTTTCCGGCGGAGTCAGATACTGTTCTTCCAATACCTTGTCTTCATAATTGCCTTCAAACTGAGGGTTGTCGGATGTGTTATTTTCCGCCTCATCCTCATGGGTATTCTCAAGATTTTCTTTTTCAGATTCAGACACGATGGTTCCTTATAAAAGTTATCTGTCTACGGCATCCACCGCCTCCACCTGCCCTGTATCCGTGTTGTACAGGCATACCAGACCGGTGCCGTCATCAAAGGCGATCTGTTCGAGTTCACCGCCGAACAGCAGAGTCATGCAGACGGCAGCAGTCATTATGGCAAAAGCGGCGGTCAGTATTTTGCCGACCCACTCGAGCTGCACGAGAAAATTCAAATACAGCCGCAATACGCGACGACCGTGCTCCGAAACGGGTTCTGACCAAGATGTCGAAAGCCGTATGTTCTTTTGTTCATTCATGGCTACTGTCCTTTTTGGCGATTATATCAAACAATTTAAAAAATTTTTATTTTTGTAAAAAAAAATTTATAACATAAGACGTAATAATGAAAA
>ENA-OWLX01000078-OWLX01000078.1-metagenome-genome-assembly--contig:-NODE-78-length-29321-cov-6.316886_pt1 | contig 29321 bp, 27 predicted proteins | sample MGYA00245351_ERZ651106 | MGnify/ENA primary metagenome ERZ651106 (study PRJEB26857, sample SAMEA4031768) | metagenome | biome: human; feature: oral; material: saliva | place: Philippines | collected 2014 | study... | reverse complement strand
AATAAAAGAAACGTCTATCATTGGAGGAGTATTATGAAATTATCTAAAGGATGGGAGCAAGCTGTCTATGTTCTATTAATGCTGAATCTACTAACAGAACATTGCGTGATGACCTCTACTGCTTTAAGTGATCGTTTAAATGTTTCTGATTCTTATTTAAAGAAGATTATTAAAGCACTTGTTAAAGAAGGACTTGTCAATTCTACTACGGGCAAGCATGGTGGTTTCTCGTTAAGCAAACCTTTAAATCAGATCACGTTTTATGATATTTTTCTAGCAATAGAAGGTCGCGATACGATTTTTGCAAGTCAGCAATTATTGAAACCCTTCTTAGGTGAAAATGAAGGCCAAAAAGCAGAAATGTGTGTAGTTAGTCATGCATTAAATACAATTCAACATACACTTATCTCCACTTTATCTTCGATTACATTGGATGAAGTAAATCAAACCATCGTCACAAAATATCGTCTAAATGATCTAAACCAATGGGTCATAACAAATAGTAAAACACTGTAATTCAAGCCTTCTGGATGTCTAACTTCAGACAACCCGAAGGCTACTTTTTATAGCTACTTTGACAAAAATAAAGGTCTTTTTGACTAATATACTTGTCAAATTGACAAAGATAATGTAACGTAATAGCCAAGGAGTTGATGAATATTGCGAAATCGTCTTAAAGAATTACGTGCTCGCGATGGCTTCAATCAAACACAACTCGCTAAACAAGCCGGTATCTCACGGCAAACAGTTTCTTTGATTGAACGGAATGATTTTATGCCGTCCATTTTAACAGCCGTTAAAATTGCACGTATATTCAATGAACCAGTTGAAAATGTCTTTATATTTGAGGAGGGAGATTTATGAAAGTAAAACGCTATCTTCTATTACTTGTACTTGGTGGCATTATTGGTGGTTTTGTGGGTTCTTCCATGGGAAGTATTAGTACTTTTCTATCAAATGTTAATTTTGCACATATCCATTTTGGGTTAATCACTTGTATCATTGCATCGCTAATTATCATTGGTCTTACATTTTATTTGTGGAAAGTTCAAAAAGATGCGCTTAAATTTAAAAATCAAAGTCTCAATTCGATTGAAGATGATGATGCTGATTTATTCGAAAAGAAATCCAACTTAAACTTCAATAAATCTAGTATCATCGCATATATTCAATTAATTATAAGTTTTGTTGCGCTTTTATTAATCGTCTTTGGCCATGGTTCAAATATTGATGTATTGTACGCTATCATCCCTTATATGTTGACCATCATACCTTCAATAATGCTAGGCTTTTTCAATCGTCGTTTCGATTCACGTTATCCTAAAATAGGAGAAAAAAATTATACTGAAAAAACCTTAGCACTATTGGATGAAGGTGAACGTCATATCGCTATAGTAAGTATGTATAAAAATTACGGAGTAAACTTAGCACTATTAATGTTCGCAATTATATATTTAGGTATCTTCTCTATTGATACTGGCTCAAATCAAACATTAGGGATACTATTCTTAATCATTATTTTCGCATACAACAGCTTAGGTTATATGTTAAAAGTACGTAAATTTTACAAATCTTAGTTATTTATTAATTAATCTATATTATGATAAAAGTAACTAATCTTTAATTGAATTAAATCTAATACTAATCAACAGAAAGAGAGGATTACTATGGAACATCTATTGCAAGTGCAACATCTCAACAAGTCTTATAAGAAATCGAATTTCCATTTGAAAGATATTTCTTTAACACTTCAACCTGGCGAAGTTATTGGTTTAATTGGTAAGAATGGTTCAGGTAAATCAACATTGATTAATACATTAGTTGGTAACCGTTTTAAAGATTCTGGAGATATTTCATTTTTTGATCAAGTTGTCTCAGATAAGGATTATGCATACAAAGAGCATATTGGCGTTGTATTTGATGACTTACGTGTGCCTGATAAACTCGAAATTAAAGATATGGATAAAGTTTTTGCGAATATTTTCAAAACATGGAACAGTGATCGTTTCTTTGAAGTCATTCAGCGTTTCGAATTACCAACTAACGCACAAATTAAGACGTTCTCAAGAGGAATGCGTATGAAAGCAGCCTTAGCCATGGCTCTAGCGCATGATACAAAATTACTCATACTGGACGAAGCAACTGCTGGTATGGACGTATCAGGACGTGAAGAAGTCATTGAAATGTTGGAAGACTATATTTCTGAGGGGAATGGCATACTCATTTCATCTCATATTTCCGAAGATATAGAACATTTAGCTACAAAATTAATCTTTATGCGTGATGGTGAAATTGTACTTCAAGAAAGCAAGGAAGAATTGTTAAATCAATATGGTATTGTCGAAGTTGATGAGCATGTTGATTTAGACATTCCACAAGACATCATCATTGCATCAAGAGTGAGACAAGGTCAACGCCAAATCTTAATCAAGGATTGGTCTAGTGTAACGAACGCTCACCCACTTAGCACTATTGATGACGCAACAAAATTAATTATGAGAGGTGATAAATAATGAAAGGTCTAATTTTAAGTAGTTTCTATGCATCTAAAAAGTCACTTATCACATATTTAATTGTAGCCATTGTAGCAAGTTTCTTATTCGCTTTTATAAATCCAGCAATGGCATGTTTCTTACCAATGATTTTCTTATTGTCACCAGTGACGGATAACTTAAAGCGTGAAAAAGATTCTAAGTGGATGTATTATATTTCAACATTGCCAACACATCGTAGTGCTTATATTAAAAGCTATTTCGCATTTTATGGCATACTCATCTTTATCGGATTAATTATTGGTTTAATTGCAGTATTAGCGATACATCAGAATTTAATGTTAACACTTATTTCAGGTTTAGTAGGTATTGGTGCTGCAGGCACATACGCTATCATGTTCCCGTTAACATTTAAATTTGGTCCTGAAAATTCAAATGTCATCATGATTTCAACATCGGTTATCGTTCTTATTTTATTCTTTATTACTTACTTTGGTGTTATTATGTCTGCCATTGTACGTTCAGGTTCATTCTCTGATTTAGGAACAAATCCTACAGATATCCTTTTCATTAGTCTATATGCAATACTTGGTTTGATTTGTTTAGTGGCTTCTTATTTCATTTCAATAGCCATTTTCAACAAACAAGAACTGTAATTTTGAATCATAACATAGTTTAATATATTAATACTGGTTCTAAACACGAGGCATCAACTGCTATCAAGTGTTTAGAACCTTTTTCGTCTCTATTCTTACATGCGTCATTCCATCATTATAGGGTATGGATTACTAAAAGCTTTTAACAAAGGAGACCTCATCTTATGGATATTCAAGCTATCGAACACTATTTAAATATAGATGCATCAAAATATAATGAACCTTCACTTGAAGCGCTCAATTATTACATTAAACGCTATATGTTGACGGTTCCTTTTGAAAATATCAATGTCCAAAATGGCGTACCTATATCTGTAGAAATTAATGATTTGTATGATAAATTGATCAATCAGCAACGAGGTGGTTTCTGTTACGAAATGAATCATTTCTTTGGGACTTACCTTGAAGAAAAAGGCTTTACCGTATATCGTATGTCTGCGACTGTTGAACAGCCTAATGGCAATCGCAGTCCAGAAGGTTCACACATGTCACTTGTTGTTCCAATTAATGATGTAAATTATGTTGCAGATGTAGGCTTCGGTGACTTACCTTTACAGGCCTTACCTATTACAAATATAGATCCAACTCATCCAGTTACAGATATTACAGGTGAATTCCGAGCAATTTCAGAGCATGAAGGAACTTATAGCATTCAGAAACTCGAAGACGATAGTTGGATCACACGTTACGAGGCTCGCTTCCAACCTAAGCAAATAGAAGATTTTGAAGATATGATTCAATATAATTCACAACATCCAGATTCTATTTTTGTACAACAACTTATCGTTACTCAACCACAATCATACGGACGTGCTACGATGTCCTTACAACATCTAACGCTAAGTAAACAGGATGGTAAAGATAAATATGATGTAACTTCAGATAACTACCGAAATATTTTAAAAGAATACTTTAATCTTGATGTTAAAATCAAACCACTCGAAGCATAATTTAATATGACCAACATGTGAGTTAATCTAGGTTTAAGAGGTGTAATTATGACTAATATAGAAATTATCGGTGCCAAACAAAATAACTTAAAAAATATAAATGTAACGATTCCAAAGCATCAATTAACAGTATTTACAGGTCGTTCAGGCTCGGGGAAGTCTTCCCTCGTCTTCAATACTGTAGCTGCAGAATCTGAAAGATTGTTAAATGAAACATATTCAAGTTATGTGCAACATCAACTGACACAATATGAAAAACCAGACGTCGATCAAATTAAGCATCTTCCTGTCGCAATGATTATTAATCAGAAACGTCTTGGCGGTAACTCTCGTTCAACTGTAGGTACAATTTCTGACATTTACGCGTCTGTCCGACTGCTATGGTCACGTATTGGCGAACCATTTGTCGGTTATTCAGATATCTTTTCTTTCAATAATCCTAAAGGTATGTGTCAAACATGTTCAGGACTAGGCTATGTTGAAGATATTGATTTAAATGAATTGCTTGATTATGATAAATCACTTAATGAGGATGCAATTAAATTCCCTTCATTTAGACCTGATAGTTGGCGAGGTAAACGTTATTTATATACAGGTTTATTTGATAATGATAAGAAATTAAAAGATTATACGAATGAAGAAATGGATACGTTTTTATACACCGAACCAACTAAATTAAAGAATCCACCGTCAAATTGGCCTAGAACTGCCAAATTTGAAGGATTAATTCATCGATTCCGCCGTTCATTTTTACTTAATGATAATTTCGAAAAGAAACGTTTTAAAGAAGATATTGACCGAGTGGTATCGAAACATGATTGTCCTGATTGTCATGGTCAACGTCTTAATGACACTGTATTAAGCTGTAAAATCAATGGCTTAAATATTGCAGAATTCACAAACCTACAAATTGATGAGGCGTTAGCCTTTTTAAGAAAAATAAAATCAGGCAAAGCACGTGTGATTATAGAGCCACTTAAGAAACAACTAGAAGCATTAAGTTATATTGGGTTGAATTATTTAACACTAGCGCGAGAAACAACTTCGCTATCTGGTGGTGAGTCACAACGTATTAAGCTCATTCGTCACCTTAATAGTCCTTTAAGCGACTTAATCTATATTATTGATGAACCAAGTGTCGGACTACATCCAGAGGATATTCAGCGTATCAACGATATCATTCAATCCTTAAAAGATAAGGGCAACACAGTCCTCGTTGTAGAACATGATCCAGATGTTATAAAGACCGCTGATCATATTATTGATTTAGGACCTTTAGCAGGCAAAAATGGTGGTGAAATTACATTTACTGGCTCTTATAATGAATTACTCAGTTCGGACACAAGTACTGGTCAAGCGTTGAACCGACAGCATCAACTTAAAAAAACGCCACGTAAATCGAAAGACATGCTTCAAATTGCTAATATTAGTCGCAATAACTTACAAAATGTCTCAACTAAACTACCTAAGCATGCAATGACTGTTGTTACAGGTGTTGCAGGTTCAGGTAAAAGTTCACTCATCACTGCAGGATTTGAACGTGAACAAGAGGCTATCTTTATTGACCAGAAACCTGTCCATGCATCAAATCGTTCTAATCTACTTACTTATTTAGATATCTTTGATGATGTACGTAGTTTCTTTAGTCAACATACTGGTCTTAAGAAGAGTATGTTCAGCTATAATTCAGAAGGTGCCTGTCCGGAATGTCATGGTAAAGGTGTTTTAAAAACGGAACTTGCATTTATGCCAGACTTTTCACAAGTATGTGAATTATGTGGTGGTACAAGATATCGTCCAAAAGTGTTAGAAGCTAAAGTAGAAGGTTATTCTATTGCGGATATTTTAGCATTAACCGTGGATGAAGCCATTGAGAAATTTAGCGACAGTCCAGGTATTATACGACCGCTTCAAGCATTGGCGGATACAGGATTAAACTATATGACTCTCGGACAATCATTAGATACCCTTTCAGGTGGTGAAATTCAACGTGTGAAACTAAGCCGTTACCTGACACAAGATGTGACCGATAAGATCTTTATCTTTGATGAGCCAACAACTGGGCTACATGAAGATGATTTGCCAATTCTAATCGATTGCTTTAACCATCTTATTGAAGAAGGCAATACGGTTATCTTGATTGAACATAATTTAACGATGATGACTCAGGCGGATTGGTTAATTGATATTGGGCCTTATGCTGGAGATAAAGGTGGCCAATTACTTTACGCGGGTGAACCTGAAGGCATCTTTGACATCGACAATTCCATAACCGCTAAACATTTAAAACGATATATTGGCCAATAAATAAACTAAACAAATATCCCCACATGCTAATTCGTCATGTGGGGGTGAGTTTTATCTACACTTATAGTAACTTGTGTTGGTGCAACAATTCTTCGATATAGGTACCTTTTATTTTCTTCAAGAAAGCGTTAAGAGCGAGTTTCTGTATTTTGTTATGTTCTGAGAGTTCTGATAGATTTTTACCATCATTAAGTTCATATAAGGCATCCATCAATATACGAAGGTCGAATTCTGTTGCAACCACTTCAGGGACACCTCTATCTATGTCCAATAATTGGTATACTGCTTCCATAGCAGTCCTTACCGAATATTCAGTGGTAAATACAGTATCTCTTTCTGTTTCTGCAAAATTACCAATAAAGGCTATGTTGCGAGCATTTTCAGGCACGACAAGTGGTCTGTCTCCAATGGATCTAGGCATAAAATAAGAACAGATATATGGCATATAGACTGGTATCGTATTACATTGCGTTTTAGCGAGGTCTTCAATTTGATTGATAGGAACGCCCATATGATATAACCATTCTTGGCAAATTTCATTTCCACTGCATTCAGTGATAGGTTTATGGATGTAATCCCCGTTTACGTTTGAGTATAATGCATAGATCCAAACGCTCACCTCGTCTTCGGGTTGGCTTTTAAATTGTTGTTGACGATTAACAGTAAAACTCATTTGCCATTTAGAATCATTAACAGTAACAATACCACCTGTCACTGTCTTGCCGGCTAGAGGGTCTCGTTTACAAATTTGCTCGATTGTATTAATAATTGTCATGTTATTTGTCGTCGCGGTTGCTGATACAAACCAACTTTTGTCTGGTAAACGATGATAGAACTTTTCGGGACAACCAAACTCAGGGCTCTGTTTGGCAAGATTACGCCATAACGTCCAACTACCACCGATTTCTTTTGTAGGGGGTGCGGGTGTGTTGTTATCTCCATAAGTTGAACTTTCAGTGATACTACCATTTGTAACAAATACTAAATCATCTGGCGTTAGAGGAATGATATCATCTTTACCTGAACGCTTAAGTTGTATTTCACGCGCAACCTTCTCTTTTGTTGTGATATCTACTTTTATATTCAACACTTGAACATCATATTGAAATTGCACACCGTGGGACTCTAAGTAAGCAATCATCGGAAGAACTAGTGATTCATATTGATTATATTTGGTGAACTTAAGGGCACTGAAATCTGCTAATCCTCCAATATGATGTACAAAGCGCATTAAATATCGACGCATCTCCATTGCAGAATGCCATGGCTCAAATGCGAACATCGTTTTCCAATAGATCCAGAAATTCGAATGCAAAAAGTCATTTGAGAAGACATCCGTAATCTTCACGTCGTTTAATGTCTCTTCTTTCATTAAACATAAATGAATGATTTCTTTAATGGCTTGTGGCGTCAAAGTAAAATCACCATCAGTAGATAACTGATGCCCCCTTTTCTCAATAACACGACAACGTGAGTAATTAGGATCTTCTTTATTTAACCAATAAAACTCATCTAGAACGGAAGCATTATCCATTTCAAGTGACGGGATGGAGCGAAATAAATCCCACAAACATTCGAAATGGTTCTCCATTTCTCTTCCACCTCTCACAACATAGCCTTTCAAAGGAAGTTCATCTCCATCTAAACTTCCACCAGGTTTAGATAATTCTTCTAAAACATGGATTTTTGACCCATCCATTTGTCCGTCTCTAATCAAGAAACATGCAGCAGCTAGAGATGCTAATCCGGAACCAATAAGATAAGCTGATTTAAGCTCTACATTTTCTGGTTTTTTAGGACGTGCAAATGCTTCATAATTTCCATTACTATAGTACATACGTATCACTTCCCAAGTTTTCATAGTTTTTAATTTTTAGATTGAAAAGTAGTAAACTATAAGTAATCTTAAAGAAATTAATCTACCCTTCGATAGTATTATAAAATGACGAGGGGCAAGAATTGTGCGTCACTTATGTGTGTTTGTAACATAAGCGACATTTTATTCAAACTGTCCGATATGAGGAGTGATTAAGTTGAACAAACAAGATTTACGCGTCCAAAAAACACATCAAGCCCTAATTACTTCATTTTCTGATTTACTACAAACTAAATCTTTTGAACAAATAACGGTTCAAGACTTATGTGCAAAAGCAAATGTACGACGATCAACCTTTTATCGTCATTTTAATGATAAGTATGACTTGTTAAATCATGTTGTCGGCACGTTGATTGATCATTTTAGAGAGCTATATTTACCCGACATTAATCCCGACAACCCACGACAATTTTTTGAGAAATTGATGAGAGATGTTTTGACATTTATTCACGATAATAAAGACATTGTCCGTAGCGTTATAACACTCAATTTTTACGGCGAAGTTTATACTATTTTTTATGAACAAATCTATAAAGCAGTTCAAAAGCAAATTGAATTTGATCGACAGAGTGGTCAATTTTATGTAGATGTAACAATATATGGAGAATTTTTAACTGGAGGTATTTTGAGCGTCATCACGAATTGGATTCAACATGGACAACAGCAATCGATTGATAAAGTGACGAAAGAAATTGTTAATATGATATGTGGCGCAAGAGAAGTACATTTGAAGAAACTGAGCTAAAACGCCTTTATTAAAGATATTCATTATTTGAAAAATGTCGCCAAGATGAAAACTTAGCGACATTTTTTCTAATTTAATTTATTGATTTAGAACCATTTCCATTTTTTATCAGCAGCTACACGTGGATACTGACTGCCTGGTAAGAAGTCCCTATAATAATGAACATAAACTTTGCCTTTACTATTGATAGCCAGATGCCATTTGGATTTGTCTTTAGGGACAACATCATATAAATCTTTTTTTACATGATATTTCTTGCCACCTATCTCATGGTCTCCTTCAGTTAACACTTTCTTATATTCATATTTTTGACGATATTGTTTAATGATTTGATTACCTATTCTATTTCTATTGTACTTCGCATTTACATCACCAAAGGGTTTCACATTCATTATTGTTTCATTTAGACGTAATTGATCTTGCTTATTTGTTAGTGCAATGTTATAACCCTTATTACTTGTACCTGTCTTTAAGCCATCTGTACCAGGTAAATATAGTGGTTGTCCTTTTAAAGATAGATTCGTACTTTTAAAAGTATTTCCTCTTTGAGTATCCCGTGGCAACTTAGATATTTGTAATATCTGAGGATACTTCTTAATTAACGCTTGCATTAAAAGGTTCATATCTTTAGCGGTACTTTTAGGGAAATCTTGTTTTTTAAATTTTGAAGGTGCATATTGATCTAACAAACTATTTTGCGCACCTGCCGGATTGACAAAGTTTGTATTAGTCATATTAAACGATTTAGCTTGTTGATTCATTTTATTAGTAAATGTATTATTATCGCCACTTACTTTCTCACCTAATATCATTGCTGCGGCATTACTTGATGCTAAAGTGGTTTGTTTAATTAATTCTTCAATAGTATACGTTTGACCTTGTTTCAATGATACTGATGATAGGTTTGGTAGGTTGGACATGGTAGCATACTTATTTGTAATTTTCACTTTGTCATTGAGCTTTAACTTCCCATTCTCAATCGCTTCATAAGTTAAATATAAGGTCATCATTTTAGACATAGAAGCAGGGTCAATCTGATTATTTCCCCGGTAATTATATAGAATTTGCCCTTGATCAGTAGTAAGCATGACACCACTAGGCTGATATTTCGTACTAATACTACTATTCTTTTCTTTATTAGCAATAGTTACTGGCGATTCACTCGCATCACTTATCGAAGTATGTAATAACGAAATCGTAGTGATAATACCTATTCCTTTTACAAATTTACCAAACAAAATATCCCCTACTTTTTTTAATATTAATAATGTTGCACAATACCTTTTATAACAATATTATAGGAATAATACAACTATATTCAAAATCATAATCCCTTAACTATATTGTTGTTACTTACTATACATTTTGATATCCATTAAACTTTACTTGCTTTTTAATGAAAAATTGAAACTCTGAGAACTACCATAATGCAATTCTCAGAGTTCGACTAATTATTTATAACCTTTCTCACCTTTAAAATAACTACGATCTTCTTTGCTATAAACTTTGTCTGGATCTACAAATGGTTTCAACTTGTATTTAAAGTCATATAGATTCAAACCATCGATAGCAACACGGTCTTGATAAACGCTATCTTCACCAATATCAGTAAAATTATTCGGACCTACCCCAGCTAAGAATTTAAATCCTGCTTTATTCTCTAGGTACTGATAGCCTGCTGAACCTCTATCTTGCGCACCATGAGGGAAAATAAATAAATCCGTTTTGCCAATAATTGGCGTTACTTCTTTCTTCCAACGTTCTGTATCCTTCACAATACGATCATATGAACTATTTGCAAAATCAATGTGCCCCCAAGAATGACTTGCGAATGTCCAACCATCGCGTTTCATTGCATTTGCAACTTTTATCGCTTGTTCTTTACGCTTAGAGTAGTCTTTACTATCCAACTCATTCGTGCGATATCCGAGTACCCCATTGTATCCAGTTAAACCAACTACACCTTTTTGTCCATTCAATGAAAAATCTGGATGTTCTTTTACGAAACGATTTAGAATCGGAACAATATCATTCGATTCACTTTGAGTAAACTTACCATCTTTGCCTTTCGTTTGAGATACAACATGATTATATTTGTCTAATACTAAACGATCTGCATAACCATTTCCTCTCATATATTCATAATAATTCATATCATCTATTGATAAGATTAACGGTTTCTTTCCTTTAGGCAACTTAAGTGATTTCTTTTTAATAGGTTTAGAATTGAAATCATATGCATCATGTGGATCAATCAATATGTAATGATGCTTATATAATTCATCAAGTGAGCGTTTAAATTCTTCAACGGTAATCATCCAATCATTATTGCCTTTGGCTTGATTCGCTTCACCAGTAAACGCCACTTTAGGATCCGTAATTAAAGGATGGAAGAAGATATGTGCTACATCACCCTTATATTCAACCCAATCATTTTGACCAGAACTACGCTTTTTCGCATAAATATTCTCTTCTTTATTATGCGTTTCTTCTTTAGCTTTTTTCTCATGCGTTTGCGATGTCGATTGACAAGCACATAAAACAATGGCTATTAAAACAGTGAATACACTCAACAAATATTTTTTAATCATGTATTGGCTCCTTTATGTAAGAAAGTGATTTTATGCCGATCACTAAATATTATATAACATTTTTATACTATGCATAACATATCATTTCTAACTTAACGGAATTTTTACATGAAATTAATTTTATTCAGTATTAAATTATTTGTTTCTTCTTTTCGCGAGAAATTTCATACTTACATTAACTACAATCGCTAAAACGATTAAGCTTTTCAATATTAATTCAAAATAAGTTATATAATCGACAAATAGACTTTTTAGGAAAATATTAATTAAGAAAACAGCTTATGGTGCACTTTGTGATATGTACCATAAGCTGTTTTATATTATTTTCTAATTTTGAAAATGAACGATTGAGGTGGAATGATATTTAATACTGCTTACTTGCATATAAATGGTTTTTTTGTCACGCTATTCGCTATCACTAAATATATAATCGTATATGTCTTGTGAGACTTGTTCGAAGTTATCGACGTTAAGTGATAGGTAGAATTTGAGTTTAGGTTCTGTACCTGATGGTCTCAAAGCAATAAATCCTTCTTCTAAGAGAATTCTAATTACATTCGCTTTTGGTAATGATATTGCTTCTTCCGTGTTGTCTTCTTTATAAATGCGTTTCAATGTCTCATAATCTTCTACTGCAACAACTTTTAATCCTGCAATGACATCAGGAATATTACGTCTTAATTGATCCATTAAAGCGTTAATTTGTTGTTGCCCTTCTCTACCTTCAAAGACTTTAGACATCGTTTTATCACGATAATAGCCTACTTCTTTATGGATTTCTTTTAATGCATCGTGCAGTGTTTTGCCTTCATTTTTCAAAATAGAAGCATACTTAATAATCAATGGCACAATTTGAATGGCATCTTTGTCTCGCACGAAGTCGTCAGCTAAGTAACCATAGCTTTCTTCATAGGCAAATAAAAATGATTCTGTATCATCTAACTCACGAATGGCTTTAGCAATGTGTTTAAAGCCGATTAAGACTTCCTTCACCGTCACACCATATTGTTGTGCAAGTCGTTTACCTAACTCGCCACTTACAATAGATTGAATGACAACCGAATGATTCGGCACATTCGTGTATTCGAGCAGATATTTAATGAGTAATGCGCCGATTTCACTGCCACCAAAGTAGTATATTTGACCATCTTCATTTCGTTCTACAAATCCCATGCGATCGACGTCAGGATCTGTTGCAATAATTAAATTAGCGTCGATATCGTGTGCCTGTTGAATTGCTAAATCAAAGGCTTCTCGCTCTTCGGGGTTCGCACTTTTAACGGAACTGAAATTTGGATCTAGCTCACATTGCGATTTGACTAAACTTACATTCTGAAAATTAAGATGCTTTAAAACATCAGGAATAATCGGCACACCAGTACCATGCAAACTTGTATATACGACCTTCAAATCAGATTTTGGAATATCACCTGTAAGATTTGTAAGTTCATTTATGTAACTATCATAAACCGCTTCTAGTAAATCAAAGGTGTTCTTCTCAATAAGTTCTTGATTTAAGTTAATATTCAACTTAAGTGGATTACCTAAGTTATTGATATATTGAGCAACTTCTAATGAAGTACCCTCATCTAATTGCGCACCATCTGCACCATAAACTTTAATGCCGTTATAATCTTTAGGGTTATGACTTGCTGTAATCATGATACCGGCAGATGTTTGCAAGTATCGGACAGCAAAAGATAGTTGTGGCGTTGTTTTATATACATCTGCCAGATAAACTTTGATGCCATTCGAAGTCAAAATTTGCGTAATAATATGCGCGAATTCTGAAGATAAATGACGAATATCATAGTGAATGACAATTGAAGGATTATCTTCTTTATCTTTTAAGTAATTAGCAATTCCTAATGCCAGACGTTGTATGGTATAGCGATTTAAACGACCTGGACCAAGTCCAAACTGGCCACGAATACCTGCAGTACCAAATGCTAATTCAGTTTCAAATCCTTGTTCTTGAAACGTCGTGGTCTGGCTATCATAGAATGATGCTACAAGACTGTCATCTTTATATTTCATCCAATTGTCTTTCATCATATACTCCTTTCATACTTATGCGGATGTCTTATTATTCTATTACAGTATACTGGATATTCGAAAAAGTTTCATTGGATTAGAAAATAAGCATTACTTAGTAATCATTTATGCTAGACGAATTAAACTTGCAATAAGTTACTAATAGTGATATAATACATTCATAAATTAATTCCATTGGCAACACCAAACCACTCACTATTGCGCTAGTGAGGGGTTTTATGGTGTGTTAGACGATGTCGCTTATTTCTTTATTACTTACTGAAATTGATAGCTTTCATGACCTTTCGCAAAAGCTTCAACGGTATAAATCATTGAACCACCTTCTGAGCCATTCTCAATGTCATTGGTACAAATGAGCAATTGATTTGTTCCAGGAATAAATTGTGGATGTGTTGAACGTAACATTTTACCTTCATCACGCCCTGGCATTAAGATTTGACCAATAGGATAGCCACGTTTGTTGAAGACTAGAACACGCCCTTGTCCATACATTGCTACGTATAAATTATCATCGCTATCAATACATACTGAGTCTGGTCCTTCATGGCCAGTAAAGTAATATGGAATCGTTGCGCCAAACGGTGCAATTGTCACGCCATCGTCCTCTAATTGAATACGATGAAGTCGGTTTGTCGTCGTTTCTGTAACCCATAGTACTTTTTCATCCGTACTTAAAGCTACACCATTCGCTACTGAAATATTCTGAATGACTGGGGTCACTGTCTTGAAGTCAGGCGAAACATAGTAGACGCCACCTTTAGGATTTGTAGAATAACCTCTGAAATCAGTGAAATAGAAACCACCTTTACTATCAAAGACCATGTCATCAATACAATATTCAGTGTTGAGTTCCGAAATGATTTCTTCAAATTGTTCACCATGTTCATTTGTGGCGAAGATACCACCTGTTGACTCGAAATCGCCTAAATAACAAGTGAATAAACGTCCATCTTTATGTATTTTAACTGCAGCTGGATTTTGTTTTGTTGATTGAAACGCTGTTGAGACCTCTTTTGTGTCTATGTCGACTTTAAAGATTTTACCACCAAACACTTCACATAAAAATAAATTATGATCTCTATCAAAGATAAGACCTTCAAGTTGAAGTCCTTCATCTGAAATTTTTAACCAAGGTTCTGCCGTTACCGTTTGTAATTCGCTTTCAGAAATAATAGGTACTGCACTTTTTGATGCCCCAGTATATGTTAATTTTGGTAAAGATTGATTTGTCATAATTAACAATTCCTCCCTTTTCGAAAAGTATAATCTTAATTCATTATAATCCTTTACTTCACTTTCTACTTATCGTACTACATGTAATCGTTTTCAAAAAGTAATTGTACTTCTAACATAGGTCTGTTGCCCTATTTTCAAAACCGAAATATTGAAAGTTATTGTAAATTTGGTAAAATAATATAATGTTGATTTTTATAAAAAGATAAATTAATGAATAACTAAATGATACGGCTTGCCTTTACGATAAATAAATTTTTAGAGGAGAATTAGAAAATGGATTATAGAGTGTTATTATATTACAAATACACAACAATTGATGACCCTGAAACATTTGCAGCTGAGCACTTAGAATTCTGCAAATCAAACAATTTAAAAGGTAGAATTTTAGTTTCTACAGAAGGTATCAATGGTACATTATCAGGTACGAAAGAAGATACTGATAAATATATCGAACATATGCATGCAGATGAACGTTTCGCAGATATGACGTTCAAAATTGATGAAGCTGAAGGCCATGCCTTCAAAAAAATGCACGTACGTCCAAGAAATGAAATCGTTGCTTTAGGTTTAGAAGACGATGTTGATCCACGTGTTACAACTGGTAAATATTATTCACCTAGCGAATTTAAAGAAGCACTAGAAGATGAAGATACTGTCATCTTAGATGCTCGTAATGACTATGAATTTGATTTAGGTCACTTCCGCGGTGCCATTCGCCCTGATATCACACGCTTCAGAGACTTACCAGACTGGATTCGTGAGAACAAAGATCAATTAGATGGTAAAAACATCGTAACTTATTGTACAGGTGGTATTCGCTGTGAAAAATTCTCTGGTTGGTTAGTTAAAGAAGGCTTCGAAAATGTAGGACAACTACACGGTGGTATCGCAACTTACGGTAAAGACCCTGAAACTAAAGGTCAATATTGGGACGGTAAAATGTACGTCTTCGATGAACGTATTAGCGTTGACGTTAACCAAGTTGAGAAAACAGTTATCGGTAAAGAACACTTTGACGGTACACCTTGCGAACGTTATATTAACTGTTCAAATCCTGAATGTAACAAGCAAATTCTTGTTTCAGAAGAAAATGAAGACAAATATCTCGGTGCTTGTTCATATGACTGTGCCAAACATGAACGTAACCGTTATGTAGCTAAAAACAACATTAGCGATGAAGAATGGAATCGTCGTTTAGAAAACTTTAAAGACGTTCCAGAACATGCACATGCTTAATATCTAAATCATATCCCTTATGAGATTTAATTAGCTCATAAGGGATATTTTTTATGACTACCTAATGCTATAATAGTGTAAAATCACAAGTGTTATTGAGGTGTGGCAATATGAGAAAACATAGTAAAGACTACTTTCATCTGTTTTATAGTCAATTGTTTGCTAACACTGGTGATATTTTAACAATTGTTGGTCTTATTGCTATTGTTTTTAATATCACATCTAAAACGACCGCTGCCTCGATGATTCCCATTATCTTTACATCTGGCATTTTTGTGAGTAGTTTTATTTCCAATTATATTTATCAATATTTTACGCAAAAGCAAGTCTTATCTATATTTCAAGGTCTTAAATTAGTAAGTTTAGCAAGTATCGCTGGTTTATTAATATTTGGCATATCTCCCATTTTTATTTTTGTTTTACTTTTTCTTAATGCTATTTTTGATGGTTTTACAAACCCAATTAAGAACTCAATGATTCCTTTTATTGAGAATAAAGATGCGATTACATCTGCTAACGCTTTAATGAATATGATGAGTAGTGTTGTTCAACTTTCTACGTGGGCATTAGGCGGCATTTTAATGAGTCTTATAGGTGCGAAATACTTATTTTTATTTGCGCTAGTACTTGAAATGATAAGTTATTTTTTTATTTTACGCCTTTCAGAACGTCAAATTTACAAAAATGAGAAGGCAAATATTTTTAGTAGTTTTAAAGCTGTTATTCGTGATAATTATCGTGATAAATTGAGTTTGTATTTAAACATTTCTATTATTTTTGAATCTTTCGCAACGACCATATGGATAGCAGCTATCATTCTTACTTATACAAGAACCTATTTACATGTCCCTGATTATTGGTTTGGACTAATCAATGCCCTTTTCTTTAGTGGCACAATTATTGCAGGACTATGGATAAACCATAAGGATCGTTTCTTCACACAAATAAACTATCCAATAATTATTTACGTTCCTTTGCTTTTAGCATTTATTAATTTAAGTTTTATTCTTCACCATTCAATAATGATCGCATTGTTATTTTCATTATTTATGGGCATTTTCGAAGACATGCGTTATATTTCACTAAATTCAATGATTCAGCGCAACACACCAAAAGAAATTCTAACTTCTACATACATATTAAACAATTTATTTAACAGCATTTTCTTCGCTTTAGGAACTTTTATTATTTCGATAATCGTTGATTATTACGGTATTACTTGGGCCTATATTATTTGTTTTAGTATGTATATAGTAACTTTTATTTTAGGACTCTTTTTCCGAAAAACTTTAAAAATTGAAATGCATAATTAGAAATCTTATAATTGATAATAATTCTCACTTTAAATACTGGAGGTTTCTACATATGTGTACAGGTTTTACGTTTCAAGCTAAAAACGGTGACGTTATTTTAGGACGTACGATGGACTATGACTATCCATTAACTGGACATCCTGCTGTGCAACCACGTCACTACTATTGGGAATCTCGTGTAGATTATAAAGGTACAACGACGTATGGTTTTACTGGTGCCGGTTCTGATATGGAAGGCTTTATTTTCGGAGACGGTGTAAATGAGCATGGCCTCGCAATATCTAATCAATATGACCGTGGTTATGCCTCATACGCTAATAAAATACACGATGGATACATCAATATTTCACAAACTGAAGTATTAACATGGGTACTTGGTTACAACAAAACGATTGAGGAACTTATTGAACAAGCAGACCAAGTTAATGTCGTTGCACATACATTGAATGATATTAATGAAGCGCCGCCATTACATTATCATGTATCGGACGCGACGGGCCGAACTGCAGAGATTACGTTTGTAGAAGGTCGCATTGTCCTTCATGATAATCCAGTCGGTGTACTAACAAATAGCCCTGATTTAAATTGGCATTACGAGAACTTGAAGAATTATGCGAATGTGACGCCTTACAAACCACAATATAAACGCTATAAAAATTTATATATCGGCAATGAAAGTGGTACCTCTGGACTACCAGGTGGTTATACGTCAGCAGAACGTTATGTAAGAGCAGCTTATCTTGTAAGTAATATGTTGCCTGACGATGGTGATGATGCAGTATTAGATGCGTTTAGAATTCTTGATAGTGTAAGCATTCCTAAAGGTGCAGTTCGACCTTCTGAAGATGAATTCCACTATACGCTGTACCAAACTGTATTCAACTTAACATCGCGCACATTGTATGTGAAATACTATAATTCTAATCGTATTGCTGAATTACAATTAACTGAGGAGTTATTAAATAGCGACGATTTAGTTATATTTGATCCGATTACGCAAGGATTGTCTACCGATAAAGTAAATTAATTATATATAAACAAACAAGCGTGACTGATTAAAAAGCCACGCTTGTTTTTATTATGCTTTAACATTTTTAGGAATCAGAATAAATGCTGATATAAGTCCAAGTATCATAATAATTGCCCCGACTAAGAATGAAATCATTGCTGACATTTCTACTGAATAGAATTGTTGGCATACTGTAAATACGGTCGTATTTAACGCGATACCAAAGGCTCCTCCGAGTGTAGCGCCCATCTTATATAAACCTGTCGCAAAGCTCACTTTCTCTTCTGGCATGTTGAATACTGCAATCGTTAAGCCAGGTGTAGCAACTAACCCATTACCAATCGCACATACAACAAATGCGAAAGTTACAATACCTACATACCAACTTGGCGATAAGAAAGTGAAGCTAATTAGAATGATACCAATTGCTGGAAATAGTGGCCCTGCAATTAACATACTTTTACCGCCATATTTTTGAATTGCTTTTTCACCTAAGCGTATCATCGCTATCGCCATGAAGACATACGGCACTGTAACCAAACCAGTTTGTGCTTCGCTCATACCAAATTGTTTTTGAGCGTAACCATTGAAGACGACTGTGGTACCTACCCCAGTGTTAAGCACAAAATTATTGATTGTTGAGCCCAGAAATGCTCGATTTTTTACAATTGAAAAATCAATAAATGGTGTGGGTCTGCCTTTTTCAAAAATATAAAATACAACTAAAGCAATGAGACCAACGATTGCAACAGTTAACGTGAATCGACTTGTCAAACCATATGTAAAACCTTGAGTCATCAATAGCATTAAGCAAGCGATAATTACGCCAAAAATCACCATGCCTACATAATCGAAGGGCTGGTGATCACGTTCTTGACGTGGCACTTCTTTTCTACGACTTAAAATAAAAATCGTAATAATTGATAAAGCGATAGAAATAACAAAAATAAATTGCCAACTTAAAAAGCTAGAAATAAGACCACCGACATAGGAAGAAAATCCTATTCCGCCAACTGTCGCAATCATCATAAAACTATAAGCTTTACGGAGTGATTGACCTTTAAAGTTATCTGATACTAAGCCAATTGTAGAAGGTAGTAATACGGCAGCTGATAGGCCTTGAAAAATGCGCCCAATAACTAAGAATGGCGTGACAGGAACAATAATAAGACTAAGGCAACCAATAATACTAAAGACGAGACCTATTATTGTCATCTTGAGGTTTCCAACTTTATCTGCAATATCTCCTGCACCCACCATGAAAATACCTGTAACGAATGATACAAGGCTGATAGATAGGTTAAGTGTAGAATCTGCAGCACCAAATGTCTTTTGTAGACTAGAACCAATATTTATAAATGATTGCGCAAACAACCAATATGTTAACACTGCAAAACTAGCTGCAATGATTAATTTACCGTCGAACCTACTTTGATGTGAACTCACATCTGACACTTCCTTTACTGATATAATAAAATAGCCATTGAGAATTATTCTCATCTGACCTAAGATATTATATCATGCCCGCAAACAATGTATATAGGATAATACCATTTTCTTTAAATGTTTAATTACTCCATTAAATTTTTCAAACTATACAATTTCAAAATATTATTCAATTTATTTTAAATTCACTTTAATAGCAATTTTCGTTGTGTTAATATTAAGAAAATTACATCTGTTATTCATTTATCTTTTACATATTAATTAGATATGGTTACAGACATTAACTATATCTCTGAATCGCATCAATTAAATATTAAAGGTTAATTTGAATAACTGTTAAGGAGTGCTTTTATGGAATGGATTAAATTGATTGGTATTTTAATCATAATCATCGGCTTCATTCTTAAGTTTGACACTATCGCAATTATTTTAATTGCAGCAGTAGTCACTGGTTTAGTTGCCGGTATGGATATCGTTGAAGTACTTTCAACACTTGGAAAAGCCTTTGTAGATCAACGTCTTGTAACTTTATTTATGCTTACACTGCCTATGGTCGGTTTAATTGAACGTTTTGGTTTGAAGCAACAAGCTTCTAAACTAATTAGTAACGTTAAGAAAATAACAACCGGTCGCCTTCTTACTTTATATTTAATTATTCGTGAAATCGCTGGCGTAGCATCAATACGTATCGGTGGTCATCCTCAATTTGTTCGACCTTTAATTAACCCTATGGTTCAAGGTGCACTTCGAACACGTTACAATCTTACTGATAAAGACATCGATGAGAAAGATATTGAAAAACTAAAAGCCGAAGCATCTGCCATGGAAAATTATGGTAATTTCTTTGGACAAAACTTATTTGTTGGTGCTGCTGGTGTGTTATTGATGGTTGGGACTTTCCAATCTTTAGACATCAAAGTGAATGCAATGAGTTTAGTGCTCGCTTCAATTCCTGTTGCTATCATCACACTTATTTTAGTTTGGATTAAAAATATTTTACTCGATCGTTACTTCAATAAAAAATATGGAAATAATGAGGTGAAAAATCATGAGTGAAGCAACTTTAAACCATATTTTAGAAATATTTTACATACTGATTGGACTTCAATTTTTATATACAGCTTATCGCGCTTTACGTTCACAAGATAAATCTAAAAGTTTAGGTACAGCAGCATTTTGGACCATTTTAGCTATTTTATTTATAGGAGGTCCTTACATACCAGATGCAATTAATGGTCTTCTAGTTTTAGCAATGGGTGCGTTAACACTTTTCAGACAAGTGAAAATAAAAAATATTATCGATGTTAATGATAAAGAAGTTGAAAAAGGTTCTGCTAAATATGGAAATAAACTTTTCATTCCTGCAATTGTCTTAGCTGTGGTAGCAGTAGTTGTTTCAAACTGGACTCCACTTGGCGGTGCCATCGGTTTAGGTATTTCATCAATTGTGGGATTAATCGCAGCACTACTAATTATCAAGCCAAAATTATCTTACACATTGTATGACAGTGACCGATTAACGCAACAAGTTGGAACGACAGGTATATTACCACAATTCTTAGCTGCACTTGGCGTACTCTTTACTGCAAGTGGTGTGGGTCAAGTCATTTCAAAAGGTATCTCTTCATTTTTACCTGAAGGCAACCATTTAATAGGCGCAATTGCTTATATATTAGGGATGGTTCTTTTTACAATGCTTATGGGAAATGCTTTCGCAGCATTTACTGTTATAACAGCAAGTATTGGTATTCCATTCGTTATTGCACAAGGTGGCGATCCAATCGTTGCAGGTGCGCTTGCCATGACTGGTGGATTCTGTGGTACATTACTTACACCTATGGCAGCAAATTTCAACACATTACCAGTTGCACTACTTGAGATGAAACAAGAATTTGGCGTTATTAAAGCACAAGCACCTATAGCATTAGCACTTATAGTAATTCACATCGCTCTAATGTATTTCTGGGCATTTTAAATAATTCTAAGGAGGAAATGAATAATGAAAATTTTAGTTACAGCATTTGATCCATTTGGCGGTGAAAAGATAAATCCTGCATTAGAGGCAGTAAAGCAATTGGAGAATACGATTGGCGAACATACCATTTCAAAGTTAGAAATTCCAACCGTCTTTCATGAATCTAAAGACGTCATTGATAAAGAGTTAGCAAATGGCAATTACGATGTGGTCTTGTCTATTGGTCAAGCTGGAGGTCGTTATGACCTTACTCCTGAGCGTGTAGGTATCAATATCGACGATGCACGTATTCCTGACAACAAAGGTAATCAGCCTATTGATGTGGCCATTCAAGAAGATGGCGCACCTGCCTACTTCTCAAACTTACCTGTTAAAACGATGACGGAAGCGATTAAAGCAGCAGGCGTCCCTGCAAGCTTATCGAATACAGCAGGCACATTTGTTTGTAACCATGTCTTATACCAATTAGGTTATCTCGCTGACAAGTCTTATCCAGGGTCATTATTCGGTTTTATTCATGTACCATTTATCCCTGAACAAGTGACAGATAAGCCTGAGAAACCGTCGATGTCTATTGAAACAATTGCGAAAGGTTTAACAGCCGCTATTAAAGCCATTTCTAAAGAAGACGACGCCAAAGTTGCACTAGGAGAAACACATTAAAAAGAGGGTCCCCACCCTCTTTTTTTATTTTCAAAATTGGAAAACCTCTACATATCTATTCACAAATTTATCATTTCAAAGAATTTGTATAGGGTGTATCATATAATAATGTCTATTGATGGAAAAATAATTTCCAATAACTAAACTCTATTATAAAAAATAATGATGAATACAATGGAAAGAAGGTAAAACATTGAAAAAGCGCATATTCTATTCACTTTCTATGTGCGCGATGCTTATGTTAAGTGGCTGTGCTCAGCATCATAATGACAACAAAGAGGTTAAAGTCTCACTACCTCGTGAATTTAATACAAATCAACTAGATGCACAAGGCTTTGATGCGCCTATGCCTGTGTACAATGCTATCTATCAACCGCTTGTAACTTATGGTAAAAATGGCAAGATTGAACCAGGTCTTGCTACATCTTGGGAAGCTTCAGAAGACGGTAAACACTACCTATTTCATTTAAAGAAGAATGTAAAATTCAATGATGGGTCTGATTTTGATGCATCGGCTGTTAAATTCTCAATTGAACGTGCGAAGGCAACGGATACAACTGACCCTATGGAAACGTTAGATAAATTAAAATCAATCACAATAAAAGATAAACACACTGTTGAGATTGAGTTAAAATCACCGTCAAACCAAGTATTAAATGAATTATCTCAAGTTAGACCGCTTCGCATTATGAGTCCACACGCTGTTAAAGGTGGCAATACAACTGGTAAATTTGAAAAAGCAATTGGCACAGGTCCATTCAAAGTAGCAGATTCAACAAATGAAACTGTGAGTTTTCAACCTAATACATATTATCGCAATGGACATCCACTTAATTACAATCTAACTTTCCAATCTATAGAAGATAGTGATTCAAGACACTTAGCGATCGAGAGTCACTCTATTGATATTACAGGTGGTTCATTAGGTCAGATGACACCACAACAAGTGAAAGAATCTCATAGAAACAAAGCACTTTCTGTACATACGTCGCCAAGTACAGAAACGCAATTTATGGGATTTAATCCACAGCATAAAATCTTACAAGATAAGACAATGCGAGAGGCGATTAGTAAAGCGATTAACACAGACGACCTATCGTCAGATAAGAAACTGAAGGGTCTATTTCAACAGAATGTTCAATACGTTAATGCTCACAATCAACCTGACCATGTTTACTCGCCTTCGACTTCTAAATCGTTAATCTGCTCTTTAGGTTATAAGATGAATAATGATGGTTATTTCGAAAAGGATGATCACATACTTTCACTTAAACTCGCACTCCAAACGGATGAATTTCCAGAATGGAAGACGAAAGCTGAAATCATGCAGCAAGACCTTAAAAAAGTAGGAATTAAACTCGATATTAATATTTTAGATTCACAAACGTATTATGAAACTTTAACGGTGCGTAAAGATTTTGATCTCATTTATTATCGTACATATACAAATGCGCTAATGCCATACAATTTCTTGAATGCACGTTTTAAACAAGATGGCTCACGCCCTGGCGTATTCGCAAACGATACAACCTTAACGTCTATGATTAAGCAATTTCCGACGATGATCAACATGCATGACCGACAACGCGCATTTAATAAACTATCGTCTTATATTGATCAGCAATATCTCATAGTTCCTATTTCATATCCTAATGAGACCTTTGTGACAAGTCCTAAAATCAGACAATTCGAGTTCTCAGGACAAACAGATGCACCAATAAATTACGATAAGTTGAAGGTGTCTAATAATGACTAACATTGTAAAACATTTCATCAGACTACTCATCTATTTAATCATCATTTCCTTTGTATTATTTCTTCTCTTAGAGAATACAACCGGTAACCCTGCCGTTCAATACTTACAAGAACATGGTGTTGCACAAATCACGCCTGAACGTATTAAAATGGCTCAAGAGAAACTTGGTTTAAGTCAGGCAATGCCAGTTCGATATGTCCAATGGTTAGGCAATGTCTTTACAGGCGACCTTGGTACGAGTTTTAGTAATGGTGAACCCGTAACTGAACGTATTTCCCAGGCAATTGTCCCAACCATTAAATTAATATTCGGTTCAGCTATCATACTGTTTCCTATAAGTTACGTAATTGGTTATTTATGTGGCAATCATTCACGAAAAAAGTGGTCAGTCGTAATAACTCGTATTGCCCAAGTAGTTACATCATTACCAGAATATTGGCTAGCAATTATTTTCATTTATTACTTTGGTGTGAAATGGCATCTATTCCCTTTCGTAGGAAGTAATAGTTGGCAATATTTTGTTCTTCCAATTGTCATACTCGTTCTTGTAGAAGGTAGTCATATGTTGCTGTTAAGCAGTCATCTTTTTGAAAGTACATTACAAGGCCAACCTTTCCAATTAACTCAATTACGACAATTTAAATTAAAAGATCGTATCTATGTACAAGTAAAAGAAATTTTGGCACCACTCATGACAATCATCATTAATAATTTTATACATTTATTTAGCCGAGTGATTATCTTAGAAGTCATTTTTAGTATTTCTGGATTAGGTAAGTTATTAATCAATAGTATTAATTTACGTGACTACCCTGTTATTTTAGGCATTTTAATGATGATTATTACCTTCATAATGGTGCTCAATTTCTTCGGTGATGTTTTACTTGAGAAAAGTGATCCACGTCTAAGAATGTCAAAAAAGTCAGGAGGCCGAATAGCTTATGAAGATTAAACATTAGATATGGCCTATTATTGCAATCATATTCGTTATACTTGCTTTTCTGCTTTATGACAAAGCAAACATGATTCATCAATCGGAAGCACTTTTACCTCCAAGCCTTCATCATCTATTAGGCACTGACCATTTAGGACGTGACTTCTTCACTCGCCTATTTGTTGGTAGCATGGTTACACTTGGTTTAACGACGCTCATTATAGTTGGGAGCGTAATATTGGGACTAATATTAGGGCTAGCAGCTGCACTAATTGGTCGTTGGTTAGATGCACTATTGATGGCATTTGCTGATATGTTAATTGCTTTACCATCTATTATTATCGCACTTGTCGTATTAGGCTTTATTAATAACTCAATTGTAGGTTTATGTTTGGCCTTGATGATTGGGTGGTTAGGACGCTATTTACGTTATTTCAGAAATTTGGCTCGTGATGTACAAACGCAACCTTTCGTTAAATTTGCATCATTAAGTGGTTTAACAAGGACACAAACGACAGTACGTCATATTATTCCACATCTTATGCGTAACGTGACTGCACTCATTACTGCCGATTTTGGAAAATTAATGCTTAGTATTTCAGGATTAGCTTTTATTGGATTAGGAGTAAAACCACCATTGCCAGAATTAGGTGCCATACTCTACGACGGTAAGAGCTACTTTTACTCAGCACCTTGGTTATTCTTCTTTCCAGGAATATTGTTAGGAGGGTTCGCGCTCATATGTCAAATACTCAATCGTCGATTCACTCAATAAATGCTTTACTACATTTGAAGAATGTCTCCGTTTATGACGGAAATCATGCATTGTTGAATCAAGTAGATTTAACTGTTACAGAGGGTAGCTTTCATTGTTTAGTTGGAGAGAGTGGCAGTGGTAAATCTTTATTAGCACGTACAGTTTTGAATATGCGTCATCCTCATCTAAAGTATCAAGGTCAAATTGCAATTGATTTAAATAATACCGATGCCATGTTCCAAGATACTAATAGTAATTTCTTCCAAAATGTACGTATTCGAAAACATTTTGATGCACTGTTTGATGCATTAAATACGCAATTGTCTCGACAACAGCAACACGAATTTGTTCTACGTCAATTTAGACATTTAGGATTAGAGAATCCTGAAGATTTATTTAATGACTACCCTTTTCAGTTGAGTGGTAGTATGGCTCAACGAATTGCCTTAGTAATGTCAATTGTTAGAGAAGCTAAATTATTGATCGTGGACGAACCGACAAGTGCACTTGATTTTGACAATCGAAATCAACCAATGAAATTATTAAATCATGTTGTTCAAGAACATAATATGACATTACTATTTATCACGCATGACCTAAGTTTAGCTATGGATTACGCAACACATATTAGTGTGATGCGTAATGGCCAAATGATTGAAAGTGGCGAAGCAAACGATATTTTAGTGCGTCCCGAGCACGCTTACTCACAGCAATTAATTGAATTAGCGCATAGGAGATACCGTTATGTTGCAGATTAAATCTTTAAATAAATCATTTTCTGAAAAGCAAATATTTAAAAACTTTAATTTAGAACTTAAAGATACTGATAATTTAATCATTAGTGGTACTAGTGGAAGTGGTAAGTCTACGCTCGCACAAATCATTGCAGGTTTAGATGATAATTATGAAGGTATGGTAAGTTATAAAGATATGACGCTTGGACACGTGTCACAGCAAGATTGGCTGAAACATATTCAATACGTGCCTCAATATAATGCCAATACATTAGATCCTAAAAAAACAGTTTCTTGGATCTTAAAACAACCTTTAAAACACTTTAATATTCCTAAAAATCAACATGACGATAAGATGTTAAGCGTCATAGAACAATGTAAACTCGACAAATCTTTGTTACCTAAAAAAGTGAGCACCTTAAGTGGCGGACAATTCCAACGTTTATGGATTGCGAAGGCATTATTAGTTGAACCTGAAGTATTAATTCTAGACGAGGCTACAACGAATCTTGATGTGATAAATGAAGAAATCATACTCCAAATGTTACGAAATATGGATAAGTTACAGCTAATTATTATTACACATGATCCTTATTTATTAGACAGCCTTCCCGGTAAACATTTAAAAATTGAGCATATTTAAGTTAAAAAACAATGCCTATCAAAACTTAGGCATTGCTTTTTATTGCGTATATACTATGTAATTAAAGTATTTCTACCAAAAATAATTTTGAAATGTAGCTAATATATTACCAAGCATGTGTATGATAATAGGTATTTCGAGCCGTTTTGTTGTTAAATATGCAATAACGAAAATGAAACCTGAAAAGCCGTAAATAAACCATTCACCTATGTTGCTTGGGCCATGAGCGCCAGCGAATAAAATAACAGATACTATGCCACCAACTATAGGCGCACCTCTAAAGATACCTTTAATTAACAATCCTCTAAATATAATTTCTTCTATGATAGGACCTAAAATACCTATCGCAATGAGTTGTAAATACAGTGGTACATTGCGGTAACTTTCCTCTAACTCCTTTTCATTCCCTGTTGTAGGCATGAATTCAAAATAAATATAATCTGCACCATTGGCAAGAATGAATCCAATGATAATGATTAGCCATTGCTTTTTAGTTATTCGACTAAATTGAAATAGCTTCAACTTACTTAATTTTAAAATTAGAAATGCGATAATGACCCCTACAATAGCAATCCAAAAGTACTTTGGCTTCTCTACTAAAAATATAACCATTGATTCGGCAACAAATAAAATACAAATTAAAAATAGAGATTGTAATAGCAACTTCCAATAAGGTTTTTGAGAAATTTGGAAATCTCCTGTTATATGGTCATGTGACATTTCATCTTTAGACATAGTTAACCTCCTAAACATATAATTGAAATGTTGATTTTTAGTTAAGATAACGCATTTTTATGAAGTGACCTACAATAAATGTCAAATATATGTTACATTCATATAGAGGTGTTCATTTTCAAGATTTTATATTTCTAGACAAAGGTGGGTTTATTATGATGAATCATCAGAATATGGATACAATTTCTAATACTACATCTTCTTCAAATGAAGATAATTCAACTAAAGACCACATACATACTGAAAAACGTCGTCCAACTGGTAATAAGTTTGTACGTGCCCTTATTTTTATAGGCTGGATGCTACTAATTCAAATTCCTATTGTGAGTAGTATGTTTATCTATAGTTTTTCTATTTATATGGATACATTAACTTGCACATTAGTGACCATCATTTATTTCATACTAGCTGCTGTAATAATATGGCTAGTTAGAGGCTATTACAAACGTCATACCTATGAAAAGCCTAAAAAATTTACAGGTAAGGATATTGCAGTAAATGTTGGTTGGGCCGTACTTCTTAGATTAATCGTTATTGGTATGTCATATTTAATGTTATTTGCGACAGGTTCAATGCAAACACAAAATGACAAAATGTTATTAGGTGATATGAACGCTGCCAAACCAACGCCGGATCAATTGGGCCAAGTCTTCCCGCTAATTGTCTTCGTACTGACGATTACATTTGTAGCACCTTATTTAGAAGAACTTGTTTATCGTGGCATTTTCAAAGAAATATTATTTAAACGTACACGATTCTGGTTGCCATTCATCCTATCATCACTTATCTTTGCTTCTCAGCATGGTATTTCAAATTGGGTAGCAATTCTAATGTATACAATGATGGGAATGATATTCTATCTTGCTTACCATCGTCGTAAAAATGTTCGCGACAGCATGATGGTTCATATAATCCATAATGGTGTGAGTGGCATCATGGTTCTAGTAAGTTACTTTATGGTATTTTTTAGTTAAACATTGAACTCTTAAACTAGTTCTAACATAACAAATATTGTCGCAATTTAATCTTAAATATTTCTTAATTTAGAAATGATTATTTACACAGTAAAAGCAGGACTTCATTCCGTCGAAGTCCTGCTTATTTTTATTTATCAAATCTTCTACTGTCAAACCTTTTCTAAGCACATTTTTATCAGTAAATCCAGGTATTCCTTCAATTCTTCCACGTCTTGAAACTTGCCAGATTACCCAT
>ENA-OWLX01000070-OWLX01000070.1-metagenome-genome-assembly--contig:-NODE-70-length-30930-cov-12.329166_pt1 | contig 30930 bp, 38 predicted proteins | sample MGYA00245351_ERZ651106 | MGnify/ENA primary metagenome ERZ651106 (study PRJEB26857, sample SAMEA4031768) | metagenome | biome: human; feature: oral; material: saliva | place: Philippines | collected 2014... | reverse complement strand
TCCAAATAATAAATATCTAATACCTTGAAATAATAATAATGGAGTTTTAATTAAAACTACATAAACCGCTTCATGACTGATAAAATTAGAAACTCTGTATATATACATTAAAGATTGATTGAGTAATAAAGTAGGAATATAACTCGCTATATAACAAGTCCATAGAACAAGACCTATTCGAAAAGCCTTGGCTTGATGATATGAGTATAGACTTGATAGACAACAAATAATAGTGATTATAACCGCTATTAAACTAGGAGAAATATTATTTACACTTGTGAAAGTCTGTGGAGCTAAACCTATTAAAAGAACTTGAAAAAATACAGCGAGACTTGAAAAACAAATTACATGATAAGACCCTTGTTTTCTTTTTTTATTTAATTCGATAGGATTTGTTATATAATCTTCAATATCAAAACCTATAACAGCTCTAAAACTAAAGACTTGAAATACTACAAAAGAGCTTGTTAAAAATATAAGCTTAAAATACAGAATAGTTAATGGATCCAGGTAGTTGAAGGTATTAAAGTTTATAGTTTGAACACCGTTTAGAATATTTAATGGTATGGTCAGAAGTATAAAAAATAAATACAGCCAAAAACAACTTGTTGTTTTTGTATTATACCTCTTTCTATAAAAGAAGAAGGAAGTAATAATTTTTATTATAAAGAGAATACTAAAAACAAGACCTATTCGATGTAATAGTAATTCGATATTCATTATTACGAATCTCCTAAAATATCAACCGGGGGTGTAATATTCGAACCAATTAACCAATCGGCTGGAAGATCTTCACTATTCTCAAGAACTTGTTTGACTACGTTTGTAATTTTTGTATTTAACGTTTTATTGTTTTCATAAATTACATTAAGAAACTTTACAGCTGCATCAAAAGCTTTCTCAAGAGAATCTATAATTTCCCGCTTTAATAACGCTTGATGTTCTTCTAAAGATTTTAATAAAATCGCATCCTGACTAACAAGTCTATCTCCTTCAGAATGATGAACATTCCGAGCTAACCGTATTAACTCTAATTTAACATCATTATACGCGTTATCTATAAAAGATCTTTCGAGTTCAACAACTCGCTCTTTTGTTTTTTCCGCAAGACGATCTGCGATACAAATCTGTCGTAATGGATTAATAACTTTTGTTTCAAGAGCTTGATTAAGTAAAACCTTTATAATATCGTATTTTTTACCTTTATTTTGAATATACGTATTTAAAATAGAGGTAGTAACTAACTCAAAGTTTCTATGAATAGTATGCATTTGAATATCAAAAAGTTGTTGACGAACTTTACAATTCTCGTATCCATTTTCTATAGAGTAGTTAACAATTGAAACAATCGCGGAACCTACTTTTTTTATTTGAGACTCAGGAGATATACTAGTTATCTTTAAAAGATCATCATCTGAACCATCATACTGAAACTCTTTATCTCCTAATTTAACCCCAAACTTCTTTTTAGAAAAGTATTTAATAATAGGTTTAAGACCGATAATGAGCACACTAATCAGACCTAAGAATCCGATCGTAATAATTATCGTAAACGGTATTAAGAGACCTCTATCTAAAAGATTTTGTAAAAAATTAAGCAACTGTTCCATAGTATAATTAATCCTCTAAATCCTCTTTAAAATATGTATTTTTTGGTAGAATACCTAACATTTGATTGTTTCTTGTTTTTTTATTACTCGAACTATTCGGTTCGGTATTTTTTCTAATATCTCTCCAGATAGTTCTTGATAGACAAGGTATACAACGTATATTTTCCATTCTACCGTTTCCTGTATAACCAGTGGGTATTGTTGTTAGTTTCGCATGAAAACTTAACCTATCACTGAGTAAGACTTCATCTTTAAGATACCTATTAAATAGGTGTACTTCTCCCCTAAAAACACTTACTAACCCTTTCTCGTCTATTTCAAAATCTGCATTTGATACGATAAGAGTATTACCTGTTTTAGTTCTGAAAATTAGTTTACTTTGATCATACTCTATTCTGGTTTCAACATATATTAAACCTTGTTGTAGATTCCATATCATAACCGGTGTTCTATTATCTCGAATATAACTAATAGCTAGTTGTAAAGAAGTTGAGGGTTGTAGTCCTATAAAAAAAGGTTGTATAAAAATAGAAACTAAACTTTTGTTTGTAATTATAGTATCTCCGCTTTCAATTGTGTCTTGTGGTTGAAGAGACATAAATTTATTGTCTTTAGTTATTTTAAAGACAGAACTCTCTTTAATATCTGCACTTGTATATCGAACCTCTAAAACTTTACCTCTTATAGGTTGAGGATTTAGAGGTTCTGAAAAAAGAAAACTACCTACGGTAAGTAAAAGTATTAGTATATTATAAAATTTTCTCATTTTGTACCTTTCCCTTCTGTCATTTAGTTTTTCAGAAAATCTCTATTTTAACAGATCTATATTTAAGAGTATCATGTTGACAGATTTCACTATTTTTAATACAGAATTAGACTTTGAAATTACTATTAAAGTAGATACTGAGTTGATAACTCTTTTATTTTTACCAAAAGATGTTCAAAAAAAATCAAAACATTATCTTGAATTACAACCACGTGTTCCTGAAGTAATTTCAGAAGATTCTCAATTGTTTGAACCTTTTGTAATTTTAGCAGATTTTTTAAAAAAAGATCCGAAAGATGTTTTGAATCTTTTTTTAATTATGATTTCTCGAGAGGATCGTAGGGCCAGACATTTTCTATGTGAAACATCTTATTCAAAAGAAGATCTTATTCAGAAATTCAGAAACTTTCAACGAAAGTACTTTGTAGCTCCTGATACTAAAAACGTAATTGCACCAGATATTTTACTACATTTACTTTGTTATATATGGATTCATGAACATAACCAAAACAGTCTTGAAATTCCACAAGATCTTGTTCCATATATCTTAAATATTTCTGGAGTTCAACAGGATTTACCTGAAGATTTTGATCCAAATCTTCCATATGAAAAAGACGAAGTTGTCTTTAAAAAAGATAATTTTTTAACTAGGTTATTAAAACGACGATAGTCCACAAACCTATACTAATTTTTATACATATAAAGAAGTTACAGACAGGTTTAAAAAACAGTTTCTTACTATAGAAATATTTTCGTAGTAATGATTAACAAATATCACCTGAATCTGTGACAAAGGAGAAAATATATGTTATTAGAAGATGATGTAAACATCGAGGCTTTTGCAGACCTTGTTGCAAAAAGTGAACAGAATCAAGCTCAAGAAAATGGAAATCAAAAAGGTTTTGTATTTCCAACTACATTAGGGGTTGGTTCAAAAGCAATTGTTCGTTTTCTTAACGGACTAGCCGAGTCTCCGAATGATCTTGGAAAAGAGGGATCAGGTCGAGCTAAAATATTCAACATAGCCTGGGTAAAGGATGACAACGGTAAACCTTTCAAACTTGTTCTTCCTGCTATTATTAAAAATCAACCTATGTATCCTCACCTGTTGTTAGAATTTATTGATAAGGTTCTGACAAGAACGTGGGAAGAGGATCGAATCTCTGAAGACGGAAAGAAGGGTGGTTGGAGATATTTCTTCGCAGAAAGAGATGATTACGGTCAGCAGCAAACTGGCGCAATGACTCTTAAACAGATATTCTGGAATGTTTATAAATCCGGAGAATCCCCCTCAGGTCAGTTCTATCAGTCTAAAAAATCTTGGAGAGGTCAGACGGTTTATGTTGCAAACGTTATTGATCGTCTTGATTATGAGTGGCATCGAACGAACAAGAAAACAAAACTCTTGATGAGAAAGGTTGCTGTCAAAAACAACAAGATTAGTAACTACGAATTGTCTTGGTATGCCGTTGGTAGTACAATGGATGATCTTACAGATGCACATGGTCGTCGTTTAAATTATGACGTATTGATTCTACCTGGTGCAGAAGCTAAAGACAAGTTTTCGATGAAAAACGTTTCAAAGTTAAAAGAGGTTGGTTATTGGGATGATGTCAAGCATGTCATTACTGAAGACGATAAAACAAAGATTTCTCTTAATAAGGATTTTACAGATGAAGAGAAAACTTGGGATCCGATCGACATTGGAAAGTATTATCGTTTTACATCAAGCAAGACAATCTTGAAGCATTTCGGTAAAACGATTGAGGCGTTTGATTTAATGACTGGTTCAAACTTCTTGGATCGTTTTAAGGCTGAAGCAGCTGTAGAGGAAAAAGTAGCTAAAGGTGAATCGAAAAAAGAAGAAACACCTGTTCAAGAACCAGTAAAAGTAGAGGTAAAAACACAAGTACCTGTAGAGGTAAGTAATACAACTATTCAGGTTAATGCGACTCAAGATACAACTCCTTTTACAGAAGCTCCTCCTGAACCTCAAGGTATTTCACCGGAAACACAACAGGATATTTCAAGTTTCTACGACAATCTATAAGTTGTTAGAATAAGAAATTAAAAACGACCCTTACTATAAGGGTCGTTTTTCTTTTTGTGGAAATATGTTTTTAATTGTCTTCTAAGTTATAGAAATCACAAATATAAAAGTCAAGATCATCTTTATCTAATTCTGTTAAAAACCGTTTATCGTTCATACAAAATAGAGTAGGTCTAAACAAAAGTTTTTGTTCATCAATAGTTAAACCTACAAGACTTCCAACCGTTGAAAAACCAATTTCAATATCAGTTATTTTTAATTCTGGTATAATATCAAAAAGGTCCTCAAGAAATTTTCCTGGTTTTAAGTTATCAAAGAGATGAGGAAAAGATTTTTCATCAAGATATTCTGTAATAGGATATACATCAAAAACCTCTTCAAAGATATCACAACACGATTTCCACAGTTCATTATGTCCATACTCATAACCAACTATACAATGAGCGACCTCGTGAGCTAATACTGTTTTGATAAACTTTATATCTTTTAAAAAAAGAAGATCTGAGTGATAGATAATAGAGTTTGAAGTTTTATTAAATGCTGCAATATGAATATTAGTATTTCGTACTTTTAAATTTGGGATTACCAGACTAGGATCTACACATAAAACACAGTCTCTAACAAAATCTTTAATTAACTCTTGTCGTTGTTGTATTTGTATATCTTGATTCATATTCTCAGTTAGTTAACGACTATACATAGAAAAAGTCGCGATACTGAATATATCGCGACTTTTAATGAAATACTTTTAATTATTTTGATAAGCCGGGAAGGTACGTAGATGAAAGTTCAGGTGTAATAGCTAACGTAGTTACACTATTAAACGGAAACTTACCGGACCTAATAGCTTCAGCTTGAGCTTCTGCTACGAGAGCTGTATTTTTACGTGCTTGCTCTCTATCAAGTTTATCTTGTTCAATAATAAACGTTGATCGCTGCACTTCCATTTTTAATCGTTTTGTTTCAGCTTCGTATACTTCATTTCTACGCTGTTGTGCAATTAAAACTTCTTTTTGTTTTTCTAAAACGAGTTGAGCCTGTGTCTTAGCCTGTTCGTTAATATTAGCTTGTAAAGACTCGTCATCGTAAATCAATCCGTCTACAATTGCCAGCTGATCAATAGTGATACCTTGTTGTTTAAAGTATGTCTTTGTCTCTTCTACCGCCTTTTTAAGAATAATATCTCTCTGAGCTGCAATGTCTTTGTATTCAACTTCGTGAAAATATTCACTTACTCGACCGGTGAAGTAACGATTAACCTGTGTGTCTATTACAGCTTGAAAGTCTAAGGCTTTATAAAAACTTAAATACAATGCGGCGTCATCTGGTAGAATACGAATGGTATAACTCATAGGAATCGTAATACCTTGAGATGCGGCCGTTTCGACTTTTACTGCATTTTTATCTTTTGCTAACCAGTTACCAGAAACCGGAGTTAAGTTAACCGTTATAACCCGAACCGTCCCTTTGTAATAACCACTCTTGGGGAATCGACCGGTTTGAATCCACTTATGTGGAATCTGTATCAGCTTACTAGAAACCATTTTATCTTTGTAATAATTGACGTTTTCGTTAACCTGAACCTGATCTTCTGTTTTTATGTTCACATCTGTAAACATTGGAATTACGAAAGCGGTTTCGTTAGGTCCAACTTCAACATACTCCGGTTTATCATACGGTCGAATACAACTCGTAAGAGTTAAAACGGCGATTACCACCAAGCTTGTAACAAAAATTTTAATTTTGTCCAAATTTTACCTCCAAATTTTTTGTAAAATATCTGTACAATAAGAGTTATCACTCGTATCGTAAACACTAAACCTAATATAGAAAAAATTAAATGAACAATTTCCGGAATATTTTTTGTATATTCAGCAACTGTGTTATTTCCACTTTTGAGACCTTGAAGAACTAAAGACGTTTCTACGTTTTTCAAAGCAGGTTGAAATTTCACAATAATACCACATAAAATTATTCCAATGAGATACAAGATAATTTTAAACTTAATTTTTGTAATTTTTTTCAACTTGAAACTCCTTTTAAATATGACAATCTACAAAAGTTACAAAGCAATCTTGATATTGTTTCATAACCTCCGGAATATTTTGTATAAATTCTTTGTTTTCCTGTATGTGTTTATTCACGACTTCGTCGTCATCAAAATCTCTACACTCAGGTCTTTCGTGCCAAACACCATCTGGCGTAAGATATTCAAACGGGATATTAATAGGTTCATCTAAAAATTCTTGTAATGAGTTGTAATCTTCTCTAAAGGGATTCATGTGACTACCCTCTTTAAGTCTGTCATACTCATCCTTTTTTATATATCTCATCTCCGAATATTCAGCGTCTTCATATACAACCTTATAATAATCCGCGTCATACAGGAGTTGTTCTTTTGTTTTAGAAAATATCCACTCTTTAACAGGTATAACGTCTCTACCTTGTTCATCAAATCCACCTGTCCATCTACCACCTATTGCGTACCAGTCCCATTTTGACTTTGGATTATACGTGGATAATTCATTTCCGTGTTCATCATAGTTATCAGAACTATTATGACTAGTATATATGTTCCAGATTTCTTGATCTGAATCTCCAGACTCTACTAGTTGTTTTTTCCAGAGATCCCATTTATCATAAAAAGCATCAGAATTCTCTTTAAGTCTTTTTGTGAACTTTTCTTTAAGTTTGCGAGCGTACTCTACAATCTCTTGGAATGTTTGGTCTATGTATGGTTCAACCTCAAGGTGTTCACTATATGGAGCCAAAAGTTGTTCTAACTCTTGTTCATACTCAAGAGTATCTGGTGAATTTTTTGTAATAACTGCTACGGAGTAATGCATATTATACCTCCCTTATATGGATGTTAAGCTACTCAAAAGATATTTTGCTTCTTTCGTTAATCTTTCAGAAAGCTCATTTTCGTCAACTACTTTGACATAATCCTTTAAAACATTCATTAAAAGGCCTTCATCAGCTTCCGAAAATTTCGATTTAGACTGTAAAGATTTTGGATAATCATTTTCTGCGATTTCATCTGAGTAATTTTCCGCTAAATATTGTTTTATTGTTTGTTTTTGTACCGGAATTTTAAATAATGATTTATCACCACAACTAATCAAAAGATTAGATTTGTCACCGATGTCTAAGAATACCGAACCAGGTCTGAAATTGTCTTGTAGTAAAAACTCATTCACAAGCTGATTCGCTTCATCAATAAGATATCTTGCGACTAGGTGTATTGGAGTATTAAGCCAATTTTCTGGAATTTTTTTATAATGACCACCGCGTATAATCGTTTTTAAGATGTCTTCAAATTTCGTTATGTTAAACTGTTCATATTCTACATACATAACCTGACGCGGATCTTCTATAATCTCTGAAATACCCATATAGGTATGACACAACACATTTAAGATTTCAACAAACTTTTCAAGTATCTCTTTCTGCGGATAACTGATTTGAGATGATGTTTTTTTAATAAAGGTATAAAAATTACCTCTACGAAGCTGATAATTTCCAATATCGTTTGATTTCATGTCTAATAATATAGACACTACGATCGAGTATTTTTTCAAAAAACTTTCAAACTGCGAACTAACTGAGAATATGACATTTAATTTACGTGGACGAAAGGTTGTATCATTTTTAACAGGAGATACGGTTATTCTTGAAAAAACCTCTAATGCATCTCTTAATTTATACTATAAAACCCGAAATCAAGGAATGGTGTATATCCTTTGTCCTTGTGATGTTAAAACCGGTGATCATTTACAAATCGTTCAACCTTTTGGTAATGGATACATTCTTAGAAGTACTATAAACAACAGGTTATATATAGCACATCCAAACGATCTTAAAAAGGTAATATAAGGTATGAGAGATATAAATCAGATAATTCCGTTAAGTTTTGGATATAGCAGTAAAGAAGTAACCAAGATAGATACACCTCCTGAATCAATCTTGGAAAAACTACCTACCTTAAAGGGAGATGATATAAACTCTGACCGTTCAAAATCTGTTCTACCTAAAGAAGAATCTCCAAAACCTCCTCAAAAAGCCACGAGTCCTGAATTAAATAAAAAGAAACCACCTAAAACGAAGGCTACACCTAAAAAAGACATTTCAAAGAGTCGTAAAGATGATTTAGATCAAAACGTTAATTATTCCGATAAACTTTTTTCAAGACCTTCAAATCTTAGACTTCCTGGTAATTTTACAAACTATAAACCTATTGAACCAGGTTCAGTTAAAACATATAAAAACACAGCTACAACCACAATACGAGATGTTCGAAAGGGTTTAAGAGACGAGGATACAAACTTTTGGAAAACAATTGGAAATAACCTTGGAGCTGATTTTATGGGTCTTACTGAATTTATTCCCGGTTTAAATAAAGCGAACTGGTATAGATATACAGACTCATATGTTAAAGAAAATTTTAATACTTGGAGTCTCGATAAGTTTACTAAAGCTAGTAAAACAATGCAAGCTTTTGACGGAGTAGGTTCTACCGATTTTAAAACGTTTAGTCAACGATTAATTAATAATTTTAATTCTAGAGTTAATGATGTATATAAGGCCGACAGATGGTCAGATATGTCTAGACATCGTGTTGACTTCTCTCACATAAATCCAAAAGTAAATGACTTTAGAGATATCTTTTCAGCTGAAACTGTTCAAAGAATGAGCGGATCTCTTTTAGATGCGGTTTCTGATACTTTATATGCTACACTAAAGGGCTGGTCTGTTGATAGGGTCGTTGAAACTCATAATAAAATTACTGATATTATAGGAACAGGGGGCTGGCAATCAACTCTCGGAGTTCTAGGTGGTATTCTAAACGTTTTAGGTCCTCGACAAGGTCGAAGACAACGCAAACTAGATGCCTTATTTAGCGGAGAGCCGGGGTCTTGGAGTTTTGGTATTGGTGACGGTATAGATCCAGATGCTTATAAAAATCTCAAAAGTTTCTTTGAAGGAATTACAGGTTGGGATCAAGCGGGTTCAATAGGTAAGGAAACTACTAGAAACTTTATAGGTTTTGAATTTAATAATCCTCGAATTAAAAATGGACCGAGGTTTCGAGTTCAACAACCGTTTTCTATACCTACTGTAATAGTTGGAACAAATAATACTTCAAACTTCCCTCCAAATCAGCCTATTGGTGAGATATCTTATCCAAACGTAGTTATTACAGAAAACGATACTAGGATTGTTAGTAAGGTTACCTATCCGCTTTTTTATTCAGATATTCAATCTAAGAGGGTTAGTTTACCTGACGCTAGTAAAGGTATCAAGAAGTCTCAACTAAAGATTGTTACAGAAGAACAACCGTTTAATCAATCTTTTATTATACGTGGTTCCCAAACTGTCGCGGATGACGTTGAATTTAAATTAAATAAATTACAAGATCCGTCGCTTGCAGTTGATACGGATTCTGAAAGAAATGATTCTATTTTCTTTACGAAGTTAATCGCAAGTAACCCTATTTTATCCACTTGTCAATTCGATTTATTTATAGATGATCCTACACATACGTCTGTTCTTAGAAAGTCTCAAGGAGATTTGACAGGAAATACGTCTAAGTTAGAATATGAAAAATTACAAGACTTAGAACACTGGATTAACTTTAGAATAGATGGTCTTACAATTCCCGGTATTAAAAGAGAGTCTCAGAATTTTAATTATGGTGGAAATCAACTTACGGTCTTGACACATTTACAACCTACTACGGAAAATAAATGTACAATGAAAATTTTATTAGACCGAAACCTTGATGAATTAGAATACCTCGTTCGAGTAACTGGTTCCGGTTGTTGGATGGGAAACGAGGTTACAGAAAACGGAGATTATAATAGACCAGATGGAGGTTATAAGTTAAATCATAATCAAGTACAATCATACGATCTTTCAATGTTAACCGAACCTAATGATGTTACGTATCATACAGCTATTCTTCGGGTTAGAAACGGTAGAGATATTTCAAAACTAATGTTTATGCAAGGTCTAAATATGAGTTATTTAGAAGATGATCAGTATGGTAAGTTGCCGTGTTTTACATTTAAAAACTTTAGATTTATATCTACAGAAACGGATTTTAATTTTAAAGCGGACACATTAGGGGCTACTTTACAATCCTCGGTAATAGCAACTTGGTCTAAAATGTCAGTGGATTGGGTTAAAGCTGAAGACGTCTTCTATAGTGATATTCAAGCGAATACGGATAATTCGAGAACTACTGCGACAGAAACTAATTAAAAAATTAAAGAGGAGATAATATATGAGTGAAGAGTCTCAAGTAATTAACCAGAATACCCCTCCAACCGAGTTTACATTAGATAATAAACCTATTACGCTTTTAGAATTGAATGAAGCTCGTAATAAACCAGGAATTCGAATTAAAGAAGAAGCTCCAGGTGTTTATAAAACCTTACAGAGGTTAAATGGTTAAACAACCAAAAGTTGTGTGATTTAAGATAGAAACAAAAACTTTTTATCTTCAAAATCAATCAAAAGAAAAAGCGTTGTTACTATAACAACGCTTTTATTATGTCTCAAAAGATTTTACTCTTCAGTAGATTCTGTTTCAGTCTCTACCTCTTTTTCAACAGGTTTTGAACTTTCAGCCTTTTTAAAGGTAAAATTTCTGATGTTCTTACTTTTGGGAATATAAATCTTCAAGAGACCGTCTTGGATTTTATAATCTAATCCCTCGACGTCATACTTATTCGGATCAATAAAGATATCCTTATAACAATCTCCGTCTATTGTCTTGATACCCCTAACGAGACAAGCTCTGTTTACAACAGGTTTTTCGTCAACAACCTCTTCCTTTTTAACGATTTTAAGTTTTAAGTAATCGTTATCGAAAGTTAATTCAACCCGATTAGGATCAATACCTGCAATAGCCGAAATAATTTCTAGACCACCGTCTGCGGTCAAATACATATCAATCGCAGGAAAGTCTGAACCCCTAACAAGTGGACTAGGAAGTCTGTTTACAGGACTCATTGGTTGTAAACAAGATGAAGTTATCGGAAGATCTTTAAGACGACGTATTACCGATGTCGGAGGTGTTTCAACCTCCTCTCCGTTAACATAATAACGCTCATCTCGTTCCCCATTAGATTCCGTGAGAATACAAGTAATTGTGTTACCTTCGGGATCTGTATAGGATCTTCGAGATACTGTGTTTGTTGATGAAAAGATATCCTTGAAAGGAATTCCAAAGAGACGATCGATGGTGTCGTCAAAGTAAGAACTGAGAGTTTTGAAACCGTTCATATAACGCGTTCCTCCTATAATAATGTTTTTTAAGAAAGTCTTCTAATACCGAACGACTCTCTTAAAATCTAATATAGTTAGTATAGTCGTGTCGACTTTTTAATTTTAGATATTATTAATTTCAATAGGTTCGGTAAGTCCAAATCTTAAACGAACCTCATTAACTAAGGATTCGGACCATTTATGAGTATCGCAGAACAATTGCCATTCAGCTTGAGACCAGGTAGGTACATATGTTACAAGATTTTGAACTTGATTTGGAGTCCACCAACCAGTCGGAGTATTCCACATAGTTTTCTTACGAATCCACGTACTTGTCATATAATTATCATACCAGCTTTTTGTAACAAATATTTTATAGTTAGGAGATGTTCTATCTTGTAGATGTCCCGCTACATCATGAATTAAAAAGGTATATTGTTGTAACGTCGCGACTGTGGTTTGCTCGTGTAAAAGAATAACTTGTTCCAACTCAGAGTTACCGGTTATATAATTTTCAAAAAAACAAACCTTAGCTGGAATAATTAAAGTTTTTACTTGTGTTCCTGTAAATAATCCTATTTGATTACCAGGTTTATATCCCATTCCTAGTGTTGTTAATTCTGTACTAGACGGTTTCAAGTCTACCTGTTGTAGATAGGTACAACCAAAAAAACATTGACTAACAATCCGTTGAATTCCTGAAGGAATAATTAAGGCTTGAAGACCTGAACAGTTTTCAAAAAAAGGAGTTCTCCATTCTTTGAGAGTATCATCGATGGTACAACTACTAAGATCTAAACAAACTTGTCTTCGAGAGTTTTTACAAACATTAGCTATAGCTTTTAAGCTAGATTGTGTTAGTTGACCAGTAATAATACATTTATAAGGAGTTCCAGTTTCGGAGGTTTCTGGTAACATTGGAATTTGTACGGGAGCTTGTTCAACGGTAAAGGTTAAAACATCTGTATAAAACTTATCATTAGTAGAGTGATCTGGTAGAGGATTCCACGTAACTGTATTGTCATGATAGTCTTGAACCTGTAGTTGTACAGGAATATCACACCAACCGTTAAACCAAACATCTACTTTATCAGGAATAACTTTTTCAGAATTAGAAATCTGTACCTCAGGAAAAACTAAACCGTAATAACTATTATTCGCATAAACACCTTTACATAATCGAACCCTATTAGTAGTTTCTGTTGCACCTGTTAATGACCAAGATCCGGTAGACGTTAAAGACAGTTGATACGAGGCATAGACAGATTTTTGAGAGGTTACCTCTAATCTAACTAGGATTTCCCCTCCAATAATCGCATGTATATTATCCTTAGGCTCGGTAACCTTCATAAGAAACAGTATTCTGTTTCTATTAAACAACTCTCCTAGTTTTATAGATCCTTTCCATTTAATAGGAATTTGATTAGGACTTAGAGTACAAGTATTGATATCAATATCATCTAATAAACCTACCGTACTTTTTACGGTCGCGGTACCTTGTGTTACTTCTATATTTGAGCCCGCTTGAATTTGTACAGGTTCAATTATGGTATTTAATAACGTTAACTCATCTGCGTACTTTACATATAAGTTTTTATTTGTTTTTTCATATAATAATGATCTATTTAAAATTTCATTCTTTGCATCCTGTAATTTATCTTCAGAAGCTGTAGCTATTAAAACTTTATTCATCTATCTAATCCTTTGCAAGAATTCTCGCGTACATTAAATCATTTTCTGTTATGTCTAATGTGAGCACTGTATTTTTTCTATCTTCCCAACCATTAAACCAAATCTCTATTTTTTCAGGGGGTTTATATGTAGTATTCTCGTGTATAATTGTAGTATCGTGTTCCGGTCCAGTTATAAAGACTTTCATAATTTCGATATTTTCTTTTTGAATAAACTTCTGAATAATAGGGACACCATTAAATACATTAGGTAAAAAAATAAATGCATCTGAAACGTCAACAGTGTGTTGATCGTTCGGAGACATCCAATCTGGACTATGACACCAAACTCTTCCCTCTGAGACTATTCTATCCTCTGTTGTAGCTGACTCTGTCGTAATAAAAATACGGGATATAGAGAATTCATCATTCTCATTAATATAGATATCAAAATATATAAAACAAGAATTATCAAATTGATCAAGTTTTGAACCGGTTGTTAAAGGTATTTTTAATATTCGACGAAAGTCTCTCATTGACATTTCATACCAGTGATAACTATATTCATCATCATTCGGGTTAGTAGAGTCGTCTATATCATCTCTAAAAGTAAAAAACATACCTCTATTATTTGAAACTAATCTAACTCCTTCCCTAGACCATATTTGAAGATATACATTTGTTGCAACTATAACATCTTGTACTTGTGTCTGTTCGGATGTGAGTTCTTTGTTAGAAGTTTGAAAAGTATGAAAACCTAAAAGCATTTTACCAGTTTTAGTATATACCATATCTATAGTGTATTTATCTCTGTTTTCGCTACAACCTGTAATTTTACATTTATTATTTGAACAAAGAGTTGCGGTATAGTGGTCTCGAACCGTTTTATCACCTCGGGTTGTCTGAATTAAAAATTGACCACCTATTATAGTCTCTATACCAGGGTCTGCGGTTAATAATGGAAAAAATGTAGATTTTTGAACCTCTCCTACCTTAACAGGTCCTTTCCACCTAGGATACGGATTCAAAATCTTTTTAGAGGATATAATACCTCCGGGTATTGTTTTAAAAACACTCATTAGGTGAGTGGGAACGCCTTTAACATACGTATTATTTTCTGGTTTACTATTGAATGTAAGCTCTGGTAAGATAAAACCATCTGAAATATCTATATAGTGATTATCATAGACTGTAATCCATGTGGCTTGGTGTACGAAGATTCTGCCGCCGGATATAATATCTGTCTCTTGATTACACTTGTTATGTGTTATAAAAACGCGGTCGACTGAGAAATGTCTTCTTATACGATTTACATATATATCCCAATACATATAACTATTATTATCAAACAAGTCTAACTTAGATCCAGTTACTAATGGAAGATCGGTCATCTCTCTAAAATCTTTCATTGAGAGTTCGTACCATCTATTTCTCTTATTTCCAGCTTGATTACTAGTATTAGTGAGTTTAGTATCTCTAAGTGTTTTAATAATATCGTTTACTTTAAACCGTACGTCACCTTCAGTTTGTATAATAATGTCAACATCAACCGAAAAACCCGACGCACTTGCAACTTCTTTTTGAATATACCACTTTCCAAGCTTTATAGAATTTATATCAATATCATCTTTTAATCGAATAATTCTTTTATTATCGATTTGTTGAATTTCAATATTCTTTTTAGCTGTTATATCTGCGGCCTGAGCAGAACCACATAGAAAGACCCACTCACTATTATCCCAGATAAATAAACCATTATCGAGAGTATCCCAAAAGATCTCTCGAGATAAAGCTGAGTATTTATGTCTATCTCCACATGGTAAAAGAAATTGATTCATTATTCCTAGTTAGTTTTTTGATGCGTTTTGTATAGTATCTGTTATATCTTCAATTGAATGACTCTCGTTGATATGATGTATTTTGAAAATTCGTTGATTCGTTGAACCTCTATATTTTAAGTTTGGAATGCTAAGGTTTTGTATAAACGGTCCATCCACGATATAGTCTAAATACTGTACCATTTGAAAAAAGATATCTTTCTTTTTTACATCATTTAGAATTTCCGAAATAGTATAACCTGTCCATAGCCATATATCCTTTTCAGGATATCTTTTTTTACAAGCCTCTACTAGGTCTTTAACCGGTTGTAAATTAAAATCAGATAAAGGTTCGCCCCCGAGAATAGATAGACCAGATATATAAGAAGGCTCTATCGACTCTAAAACATGTTCTTGTACTTCAGATGTCCATGGTTTTCCAGCGTCCTTATCCCAGGTAATTTGATTAAAACAACCAGGACATGCATTTCCTTCTAAAGCTTTTTGACAACCAGATACAAATAAGCTTAATCGTAGACCGGGTCCATTACTAGCGTCAGATTGTCGAATTAACGAATAATTCATACATTAATCTTTAAGAACGTCTGACGCGTCATCAAGAACTCGAGTTAATTCTGACAAGAACTCAATTTTAGCAGCTTGTTCATCTTGCTGAACCTGTTGAGTTTGTTGTTGAGCTTCAGTAAGTTGTGTTTGTAAAATCTCTCTAGTTCTCGTTAGATCTTTTACTTCCATATCCAGTTTAATTACTTGTTGTTCTAATTGTGTCTTTTGTTCTTTATAAGAGTCTCTTTCGTTTTTAATTTTTATAATTGCATCTTTGTATGATGCTAATTTTTCTAAAACCTCTCTTTCAGTCATCATTTTCCTCCAAATTCTCTTCCTTAACTAGTCCTTCAAGACTTAATCCAATACCTTTTAAGACATCCTGAAAAGATGATATGTTTTGAGACTCTACGGCATTAGGTTCTTGAAGAACACAAGTTGTTATAGCATTGGAGGTTGCGGTAACCGTAGTAATATATTTTACGATCCACCCTTGTTTTAATAAGGTTTTCACCTCACCAGGTACAATTGTATTAATCCATTGATAAATCTGTTCTGACATCATATTTAAAATATAGAGAAGATGTTCTGGCAAAGAAAAAGTCGAGATATTTAAATATCTCGACTTGTTAAACTCTTAAACTAAAAGTCTTGAGTCTATCGCGCTCATTGTTTCTCGGACCTCTACTCTTGTTATTTTAACAAAGTCCTTAAAGTATCCGTTGTTGACCATTGAAACTCTATTGGTAATATCCAGATATCCATATAACGGGATTTTAACTTCTTTTAAATTCATACGTAAGTAAAAGAATACCTCACTAAATCCTTTTTCAACGTCTTTCGGACAAGCCGGACATACATTTCCAAAATATTGATTACTATTACTTGTGAGTCTAAGATCCGTTTCATCCTTTTCAACAACATAATCCTGATTATCATACTGGAAAGAAATCCTAAATGTTACATTTAATTCTCCAACATCAAGATTCATATATTTCATCGCTTGTTCAACAGATACATCAAAATCATTTAATTCTTGAACTACTGTTTGAACAATATCGAATGATACGAATCTATTACACAATAGAGAGTCAACAAGTTCAGTCTGTAATTCCTTTTTTACAAGATTATCTCTACAGTAGTCTTCAATATCCTTTTGAGATAGTGTTTCGTATTTATAATGATACCTAATACGACTTGGTCTAGAAATTAGATTTTCATTTAAACCATATGCATTATTACATGATAACAAATACAAATTATGAGACTCTCTATTTGTTCCGTCAAATACTGTTAATAAGGACTCTTGTTTTGTTATTGTACAGTCTGTAGACTCTTCATTTACGGAACCCTTGTGTGTTTTATCAAATTCATCAAAGATTACAACGCAATTACTTAACTGCATAAGAAAATCAATCTGAGAAGTTCCAAAATAATCATTGATAAAAATAATCGGATACTTGTTCTTAAGTTTTTCAATTACAAGTTTAATTGTTAGTGTCTTTCCTAACCCCTTTTCACCTGATAATAAAACACCAAGGTTTTTCGTTTGATTAAACCTTGTATAGCTTTCGACAATGTGATTTGCTATAGATTCAGCATCTCCATAAATTCGACCCTGATTTATTGTGTAATCATATTCACTAAGGTACACTCCGTTTTGTTCAACGTTTAATTTATAGATACCGATCGGTACAGATTCGTTTAATGTAATAGCTTTCGCATCAAAAAATCGAACTGTTGTATCTGTGACTAAAAAAGACATTCTTTAATTCTCCTTGGTAGTAATATATCGCGAGTATTCAAGAATATAGAAAAATTCTTGATTAATTTCAATAGTATATAATTTATCGGCTTGAAAAGGAATCCTAAAATATTCAACATCTTTTTGTAAGTTTATGTCTACAATATCATCCCGTACGGCGTCTCGGTCTATTTCAATAGTATCGTCGTAGAATACTTTTTCACCGTAGACCTTTTTGATAAGTTCAATTGGATCCTGTAATTGAGATATAAAACAGTTTACGAGTTTTCCTCGTATCTCATATAATTGATCGTGGTTATAGATTTCAAAATCTTTCGGAATTAATAACATCAATTTCGCAGAAGAAATTAATTCAGATTCAGAAAAGGTGTTTAGAACACCTTGATAGTATTCATCAAGAAGACTACGAATATCTTCAATGTTCGTATGTTTCATTAAGATGTCGTTAGATACAGTCTCCATAAAACCAACATCCTCTATAAAGGACAACGCTTTTTCATAACATTCTTTCGGAGTTACAACGTCATACTCAATTCCGGTCGATAATACAAACTGACCGCGGTGTACTCCAGTTCCTATTGAGATGTCTTGAATACTAGGGGTTTTATTATTTTGAATTAAAAAACTCTGTAGAATCTTTTTTCTTTTTTCAATCTCTTTTGTCATGTTAATTCCCTATAATACTTAAAAAATATTCCAAAACCTATCAGCTAACTTTTGAAAGTATTCTAATGTGTCATTACAATAACTGTCGCAGTAACTTACAATTTGATTACAATCCTCTTCGACTTCGTTAAATGTTTCAAAAAATTGATTTTCGTCCTCGATAGTTAAACCTTTGTTTACCTTGTACAAAGCGTTTGTGCACATCTCCAATAAAAGTCCGATTGTAAGTTCCTGCTCTTCATCAATATCGGAACGTAACTTGTTGGTAGTTTTAATTATGATTCGATCTATAATTCGTCTTGCCGATTTTAACTGCACCCTTTTGAAATACAGTTCTTTTTCTTTTTTGAGATAATTCAACAACGGTTCAAAATCCTCTATTTTTAAGGAGTGTATGTTTACATCTTTAATGTCGTAGTATTTTAAATACAATTCAGTGTATCGTTGTTTATCTGCTCCCTTGTAGTAAAAGAGGTTTTTCTTCAAGACATCAAGAATAGTTTGAAGCTCTGTAGTTGTAAGATCCGTATAGTGATCTGCAAGATTTCTTAAAATAATACTTGCGTTTTCACTTAATTTGTGTCCTCTAAAAAATAAAACACGTCTATTCGGTAATTGACTTACGTCTAAAATTTCTTCAAGATATCCCATTTTTGTACCTCTCTCAGTATATAATATAGCAGGAGTTGTTGAAAAATATTTAAATTTTTATTGATTTTTGACACAAAAAAATCGTGGAAAGATAATTACTTTCCACGATTTTTCAATAAATGTCTTTCAAGTTTTTAATTTTCGATAACTACCATACCGTCTTGAATATGTTCTTCGAAAGTCCACTTATCCATCCAGTTACAACCGCTTTGACCGATTTCTTCCGTAAATGTTACGATTTCTGACATACCTTCAAGCTCTTCTTCCTGTCCATATGCGTCTTCAAAAGCCGTAGATAATACATAACATTTTCGACCCTGAATTTCATCCTCTCCGAACGGTCCAAAACCAAGTAATCGTATATCAACATCAGTTTGTGCTAAAAGATCTTCAAAATGTTCAATTGATCTAACCGGTGTTTCAGATTCTGGTAAGTCTGTACTTTCATATACAGGTGTTCTAGGTTTGTCTAAATCGAATAAAACAATCCAGCTAGCTTTACCTATTTCGAATTGTGAACCGACATTCATTGGAGTTGAATACTCTAAAAGGTGTTCAACCTCTTTTTCAAAACCATCAAGACCTTTTAAGAAGATTTCAAAAGATGTCGTTTGTGGATTATATTCGGTCTTAAGAACTTCTACACCTTCAAAAGATTCTTCTAGTGTTTCAATAAGATCAAGACCAGCCTGTTCGATACTAATCGAATCTGATTCTTTTATATGTTTCATTTATCATGCTCCTTAGTGATTAATCATGATTATTTAGTTACTAATCATCTAGCGCTTTCATATCAACAATTTCTATAATCGAAGAATCATACACAACAATAGACTTCCCATCTTCAACAGATTCATAGGTTAATCCGGTATATCCTAAGTTTAACATCTCTTTTGTTGCTTTAACTTCTGATCCTGTTTCTTCAACAAGGTCTGCGTATAACTCTAAAGCTAAGACATCTTCAAGTTCATCGTTTTCATTTATGACATTTAAATCATCTATTTCTACAGTATATAGGTACAGACGATCATATGTCTCTTTCATCAGACCATAGTAGTAATCTATAACAGACCTGTCTCGTGTGAAATAGAGTCCATATCCATAAAAAGAAGTACCCATTCCATTATTATTTGAATTGAGTTTAAATTTTTTAATATTACCATTAGGCGTTATGTGATAAGCTTTCATGATTTAAGTTAGTTAGAAAATTAAACTATCTAAATCTCTTCTTTATAAATATGCTGAACCGGCTGTAGGAAACTTATTTAAACTTTCTGTAGCTTGAATACAAGCGGTTTGACTAGGAGTCAATTCTGTCTTTGAAGGACTTTCAACAACATACTGTAACAACATTACTTTTGAATCCTCTGAAAATGGAACTACTTCTGTTTTTCGTACAATCCAACCTTGGTTCAAAAGTTCGTCTAACTTCTCTTTTGAACCAAAACCTTTCGGAACTTTTTTGAATTCCTCTCCATAGTGATTCACAAGCGTTGTTATAACTTTAAACATATTTAATCCTCATTAAGTAATCTATCTATTTCATTAATCGCGGTATCTACAGCTGATGAATATTCAGGAATTTCTTGAACTAACGGAGCCGGTGACTGTTGAATCTCTTTAATTTCTACAACTTGTTTTTCTTCAACCTTTCTTTTGAGATCTCCGATTTGTTCTTCATATTGTTTTTTAATTCGATCAATCTCTTGTTGTTGAGATTTCTCGATCTTAATTTTATCTTTTTCTTCTTGTAATAGTTTTTGATTCTCAAAAGAATACTTTTCATATAAAGATGCTTTTGTAATTTCTGTTAATTCTACTGCTCGCTTGGACCTTAATTCAAAAGTTGACTTATCTAAAATACCGAAGTTTAGTTGATCGAGATAAATCTCCAACATAAAATCATTAACATCAAAGTTCGCATCAAAGTATTCACTAAATTGAGACAACATTTTTCTTGAGATGTTTGTTTTTGGTGCAAACAAGTTAATCAACAATTCACACAATAGTGATAGAAACAACAACATTCCCATCATCATTACTTCGGTAGCTCCGAATGAACCCTTTGTCTTAACGTTTAAAGCTGCTTGTAAATCTTTATCACCTATCTTTCGGGACTCCCAAGCTGAACCTAATTGCATAAATAATTTTGAAGATGAACCAATATCTCCACTATCATTTTCTACATCGACTCGTAAAGCTTTCAAAAGAGTTAAAGCGGATTTAGCTAAAACAATAGCTGCTTTATTCTCATCAGTTGAAAATTCAAGAATTTCACCTGTTTTAGGATTTATAAGATTTAGAGCATTTAATGTATCTAACCAACCTCGAACCTCATCATTCGTATCATCTGTTAATTGAGCTAATTTAGACATTGCCTTATCTCTATTAGCTGTTTTAGAAGAAGCTAGATAGTTAATCTTGATAGTTTCTTCTACCTTACTTAGATTTAAGTTTTTGATTTGTGTTCCACTAACGCTTCCATATCCGGCGTTTTGTAAGAGAATGTTTATTTGACGATTCTTTTTATTCCAATAATTTTCTGCTACTTCATTTTTCCATATAGATGACCAGTCAATTTTTTTACCAGTGAATTGAGATTCAAACTCATCTCTCTCACCTTTATAGTCTTCTATAGCACTTCGAATTTCTTGCATCTTACTTTTTGCAAATCTAATTGCATCGTCTTCAGATGTATCCGTAGCCTGATTTATAGTATTTGCGAAAGTCGTTTTCTTTGCAGCTTCGTTTAAACTTGTGTATTGTTCGCCGGTTAGAATATACTCGTCTATCTGAGCTATTAAATTAGCATTTCTAGAAATACCTGCCCCTATTGAAATTGTCGAAAGAGATACAGATGTGATTACGGATAAAAGAATAAACGTAACATATACTATTCTCCACCACCTTGCAGCTCTTTTAACTCGTCGAACCCACGGGAATCTTGATAACTTTCTTATCAACTCGCTTAACGTGTTTACTTGAATTGCTAACAAGAATTTTCCAATATCCAATCCGATCGAAAGTAAACCTAGCAAAACCGCGGCGGGTATTGCTATGATAGTTCCAATATTATAATCTGACTTGGTTAAGTTTGAAATAAATACAAGATTTATAAATGCAGAAACTAGTGAACAAAATACAAAAACTATCAGTTTTCCATTAATTAAAACTTGAGCAGACGTAATTTGTTGTTTGTTGTCTTTTCCTTTTTTTGAGTTATCCCAAAAAAACTTAAATTGAGGAATTGTAATAAACTTAACACCGGTTTCTTGATTTTTACGTTTTGAGGTAGTTTTCATTATCTTTCAGTTAGTTTGAAAGCCTCAGCAGTTTCATCAATAATACTTTCAAGTTCATCTCGATGTGTTTTTAATTTTTTAAAAAATTGAGAAACACCCAGAATTTCAATTTCCAAATTGTGTCCTTTTCCTTCGTAGTCACTTTCGTATGCGAAGTACACGAGGACTGGTTCGTTTTTTGAGATTTTACAGTTTTTTAATAAATTCTGTACTATAAAAAATTCATCAGGAAAATACGTAGTGGTTTGACGAAAAGAATTTCTAATGTAGGTTGTTACACTATCAAGAAATTCATCACGAAGCTCCTTGTTGTATTTTAATACAAGGAGTTCATACTCGGAATATGAACTAAACCGCGGTTGTTTGAAGAATTTCAAAAACGCATTAACTATTAATTCGGACTTTTCGTTTTCGATTTTGTACTTTTTTATAAAATGCATAGACTGTTCATATTCTTCACAATCTATTTGCTTATCAAAAACCTTTCCGTCAAAAGCTTCGAATTTGATATCTTTAACGAGTTCTTCGTTAACCAGAATTTTCATCATGTACCTCCTGACCAATTAATAATATAGCTCAAGCGTTGAGTACTTTTCTATATTTTTTATAGGAGTTTTATGGATTATGAAAATTACAGATAATTTAACAATAGATTTAAATGATGAGATGTTTTCAGAGAATTTTTATAAAACAGAAAATAATAGGTATCCTAGATTATCTGATATAAAATTCTCAAATAAGACTAGAGATGAAATTATAACTGAAGTAGCGAATAAAGCGAAAAGACTTTTTAAATAGAAAAAAGAATTACGAGTTGTATAACATAGCTCCCGCGTCTACCATTTCCGCCAGGTAGTCACTTAATGACTAACCTCAGGATTCGAACCTGAAAAAAGGAGTTTCCAGCGTTGATAGGAACAACTTATGTAATTCTTGTTGATACAAATATAGTTTAAATTGTTACAAATCGTTCAAAAGATTTTGAAGCTGTTGAACAACTGGTTGTATACTACTAATAATTTTTTGTTGTTTCTCCTCAGGAAGGCCTTTTATATAATAACTGTCATCCTGTATAAAATTACGCAAATCTTGTATGAAGTTATACCGTAATCTATCTTTAAATCGCTGTAATGTATGGTACTGCTGATCTTCTTCAGAAAAGTGTGAATTTAAGAAATCGACGATTTCGTCAATATTTAATTGTTGACGAGTTATAGACAACTTACGTTTATGAGCTTCGAAATCGCAAAATTTCCAAAAAGACATACCGCTTTGAAGATCTACAACTTGTAACGTCTTAAAAGATCCACCTTGCAAGATTCTTAGATATAATTTGTCGTGTGACTCTTGTACAGAATATTGATCCTCTAAAAACTTAAAATTAATTCGATGTATTGTCGAACCTCTGCTTCTAATTTTTGTTATCTTAATTGATGTATCAAAAGTCATGTATATAGTATAGCGTTTCCTTGAAAAACTAATTCAAAATATATGAAGCAACCAGAGGTTAAATACATTATAACGCAATACGAAGTTGGAACAGGTCAAAAACTTCAAACTTTCGAAACGTTTGATAGATTAGAAGCATTATATATAAATAAATTACATAAAGATCCAAGAAAGACTACTCTTACTTCTATTATTGAGGTTAATCCGGACACGCAACTTCAAGGAATAGAACTAGATCTTCAAAACGAATTATTGTGGTCTAGTTGGACTGTTTTGAGATAATTTTTCTAAAAGCATTGAAATCTAATCTATACTCTATACATGTATAAACTTACCAGGAGTGTAGATATGGAATTAAAAATTAAAATTGACTTAAAACAGATTGAAGAATTTAATAATACAAAAGCTGAAGCTCTTTTTCGATATATCAAAAATGTTTCCAAAAACAAAACACCAGTTATCTTGAAAGGTATTAAACAGGATAATCACTGGGATTGTAATATCTACGAATGTGCTATTCCTGCAAGTCACTTTAAAGACATTAAACTACCAAGCGGATCTGACAGAAATCCAAATGGAACAGAAATGTATGTGTATTTAACCAATAGACTCTTATCTATTTTTACAGATGGAACAGAATATATTTTTAAGGATACTGAGGTTAACGCAAAAGTTGGAACATCTAAAATTCGGGAACCATATCACTACTCAAAAGAAACGTTAGTTGATCAGCTTGAACAGTATCTCGAGATTCTTAATTCTAACTCAGCTGTTCATACAAAATTGACAGTAACAAACGAAGAATTACTTCCAGTTGTATTGAAGGAGATATCTTCAAATCCAACTGGAACAATTTTTATAAATAAAGATTCAATTACTGTTTTGAATGAAACTGTTTTATTCAGAACAGTCAATAGTTGTACATTTGAGGGTTCAGATTTATACATTAATATGTATACTGCAAATAAAATTTTAAGCACATTAGAATATTGTCCTATTGTAACTCTCGCGATTGATGAGAGACATTGTGTCATTACCGGGTATGATGAAAATCAGGGAACTATTGTAAGAAATATTTCTTCGATTTTTGATACAGATGTAGAGAATCCTTCAGATGAAGATCTTGAAGCTATCTTACCAGCTGAAAATTCAACAGTTGTTGATTTAGATTTAACTGACTTTTTGAATACAATTGGTGGACAGTCTAGTATCTTTTCTACATTTATACAAAAGAAAAATATCGAAGCGGCGTTATACAAGAATGGTGAAGGTATTTCTTTTAAGTTGAATAAAAACGATAACGGCGAAATTACATTCTTGAATATCAATATCGGAAAGGTAGTAGAAGACGAACCAAGCGATGAAGTATTCACCGAATATGAAACGGTAGTACCACTTAACACAATTAAAACACTTATGAAAGATAATCAGATTCTTAGAATCGTTTTTGATAGTACACCTGGTTCAGATAGTGTAGTTGTTTTTGAATCGGGAAATTATAAGATATTGAGCGGTCAAATTTAAAATTATACACATAGAATCTGTACGATTTTCGACTTCTGAAAATCTCTCAGTTACTCCGCTATAGTATTGTCTATAGAGGAGTTAGATCTTAATCTATGATTTTAGAATTACCACAGTATACTATTGAAAAATATACGGAATTTACGGAACAGTATTACAAAAAACCAGGTGTTCCGGAAATCGAATTACAATTAAGGGAATTACAAAAACAAATTCTTATTGATATGAATTATAGTGTATTGCCCGAAATGATTTCACTATTAGCTCAATATGCTAAATCGATTCTTTTGAAACAAATTAAGGGTGGTACGGATTACATAGAACCGTACATAGTAGAGGGTTTAGCTGAAATCGCTGCAAACAATTTTATCAAGAGATATTTTAGAAATCCTGAACCAATTGTAGGAGTATCTTTTGCAGGAATTCTTGAATTTAAAGTAAAAGAAGTTAAGGCGATGTACTTCGGTCAAAAGGCCTTAGAGTCTGTAGTTTCGTTAGATGACACGTATAATAATATCGACGACGATAATAATGTTTCTAAAGAGACAAAATTATCATATAAAGAATACTTAAAAGATCTAACAGATGAAGAACCAGATATAGACATTAGTTATGAAGAAGTTGAAGATCTTATTGAAACGGAGTGTGATCTTCTCCGAAAAATGTCTTATAAAAATATGGATACATTATTTTTAAAATATTTACTATACTTAATATTACTACAAAAAGAACGAAAAGAAAGAAAACTTACAAATATATCTAAACAAGCTATTCATTTTATCAGTTCAAAAGATGAAATGATACCAAAGATTACACCTATTTTAGAAAGTGCTTTATTAGATATTCAAAATAATTAAAAGGATGGATCTAATGATATCAGGATTGATGTTTATAGGAACACTATCCCTTTTTGTGGGATTGATACTCCTTATTTTATCTGGAGGTACTTATAAGAATAAACGAATTAGAAATCTACATATTGTGAATTCTATTGATACTCAACACCTACAATCACTACAGACAACTTGTATAAAACTAGATGTATTCTTGAAGGATCCTTCGTTAACAATAGATATTGAAGAGGTTTTGAATCAAATTAAAAAACACAGTATTGATTTTCAACAAACCCTAAATCAGTATGATTCAAAAACGCTTCTTGAAAAATTAAAAATTAATAGAAATGTTATCGCATATGTATATAACTCCTTTAAGGAGCTCGACATACCAAAATCTATAAATAAAGACTTGAAGTCAAACATACAAAAGACTATTCAACAAACACTTGAAATACTCGAAGATTATTTGCCGTAAGAAAATCTAACTTTTTAAAAAATTAATTTAAACACACCTCCTATATTATAACTATAATTTAGGAGGTGTTTAATTGATGAATTCGAATACTCAAATCTACGTTAATCAACCTGCAACAATTTGTTTCTTTACAGATAGAGAACCTGTGAAAGTCGTGTCTGTTTCTAAGAATAAAAAATCTGCGATAGTTCGAAGACTTAATACTCGTTGGGATTCTAATACCAAACAGTTTATAGTGTTAGACTCTTTTATGAGAGAACAAAGTCAATTACCAAAAAATCCAGATAACCGTACTTGTTTTAAAATTGTAAAGATACAAAACGATTGGTTCACCTCTGAAAATCATAATCCGGTTATTTTAGGAAAATCAAAAAAATATTACGACTACTCGTTCTAAGATCATCACAGTTTTCTATATTTTCTTGAAAAGATATTTAAGAGGTTTCAACTTTGAACACTGTTGATGATACATTAGAGAATATTAAATTATCGTTTGAAACAATTAATCAATTTAGGATGTTAGCTCCAGAGTCCGTAGCACAGGGAATGTTAGTACTATGTGAAGATGAACAAGACGCTTCAAAACTCAATGAGGTTGCAGCTTTTATGATGGATAAGATTGTTGAACATGTTCCAACGACTGTCAGAGTAATGTCTGGTGGAAAAACAATTACATCTCCTGCGTATCCTGCAAGATATTCAGAATCAATGATTCGGGATATTCAGGCCAGATATAAAGAGTTGTCTGTTTCAAAAGCTCATACAAAGAGAATGAAAGCCGCAAAGGAATTTTTGTTGAATTTTACTCCAACAATTTCATTAAAAGAAGCTTTATTTAGATTATCTTTTTATTTAATTCCAAACGAAAACAATCTTGCTAAATCAACAAATAATCTTATATCTTTTACCAAAAGAATCTTCGAAGATACTCAAAACAATATGTTGGTTGACTCAGCGATTTTAATCGGAGGTCAGGGTAAATCTACTGTTCAAACTGGTTTAAAGCTCGCAGCAGAGAAAATAGGATTAAGTACAAATGATTGTAATCTTCCGTCTATTCGAGATGGTGTACAAGAATCTTTTGTTAGAAATGAAATTTGTGTTGACGCAGATTCAAAGTTTGAGAGAGTTGATTATGAATCTTTAAATAAGATTCTTGATAAACAACAAGTTGTAATTAAAGGTAAATACATTAAAGAGTGGCAAGCGAGATCAATTGCAAACGTATTGGTAGGTACAAACTTTTTACCAACCGACGTAAACGCTAGACGTTATGCAATTCGAATGGTTGATGAAAACTTTAAACTCGAAGAAAACTTCGGTAAATGGACCATTCCAGGTTATTATGGAGATGTATCTGCAAGTTATCCTTTAGTTATAGAGTGGACAACCGAAGCTTGGTTAAATCTATTTTACTACTGTAATAAATACAGAGTTGAACCTCTTTCTTTTAAAGAAAAATCTTTTGATTATAGTCTTTTGTATAGAATTCAAAAAGCATTATTACACGAAGGTAATAACGTTTGTTCAATTTTAGATATGGTCAGATTTTTTGAAAGAGATGAGGGATACATTTTCGATTGGAAAACAAAACAAAACTATCGTAATAAATTATACATGTTGACAAATCAATTAAAACTAGAGATAGTTGGTGAGAAAAAGAAAAACATGTATAGCACATATGATTGGTCGGAAGCATTAGATATTGATGATAAATCTCCGAGTGATCCGTTAGAATATATTCATTGTTTCTTTTATAATAATCCAAGCTTTGATATTGATGACTCCATAAAGATTGAAATCAGGGAGGGTGAAGGTTTTGCGATATATCAACATCTTAAAGATTGGCAAGATAGAATAGAAAATTACAAAGAGAATACGGAAGAAGTCGATGATGATACTGAATCTACAGAAAATCAAAACGAAAGGAGTCCTATAATAGAGACATGATAGCGATATATCTTAATAGTATTTCAACAAAGAAAATTCAGCAGGAGGTTAATTTTTGTAATTATTTACTTCAATTACCTCCGATTGTAGATTCTTTTTTTAAGAAATTTTGTTCGGATAAGAAACTTCCTAAAATCTTACAGAGATATGAAAAGTTTCTCACAAACTCGGAATATATTATTATTCCGAAAAATATTGAAAATATTAAACTATCGATATCAGATAAATATTTCTTGAGACACCCTGAGTTGTTGACGAAATATTCAAGTCAGTTTGATACGTTTGTAGACATTATTCATATTCAAGATGCGAACCTGGTAAATTTAGATAAAGAGCTTAGCCGGTTTTTTAAATATAACTTGCGGGCTACGGATCCTATTTTTATTCTTAATAAAGATCCTAGACTTCAACATTTTACGGATATTGTATACGGAATAAATTCTCCTAAAATTAAATATTTAGAGAGATATTCCTTTCAAACTGTTTACAAGATCTTGACATCTATAATTAAAAAAGCGATAATAGAAAATTCGGTATTAAAAGATTATTTATTATACTATACTTTAGGAACAACCGCGATATCGACAAAGGGACTAACGCGGTAACGAGGAGGTAAAGATTATGAAACATGTAATGCTTTTAAGTGGTGGTTTTGATAGTACGCTTGGTCTAGCTCGGCTTGTACACGAATATGGAAAGGAGAATGTTGTATGTATTTTTTTCAATCTCGATCATTCAAGTTATGAACGAGAAAAAAAGTCTGTAAAATATTTTACGGAAAAATACGATGTACCATATTATGAAATACATCTTCACGTTGATCGAACAAGTAAAAGAGAAAAACCTGGTCGTAATCCTTTGATGATTCTTCGTGCGACAAACTTCTTAGCTAAAGAGTTTGAAGGAGATGATTGTACAATTTATACAATGGACGAGTGGAACCATACAGAGGATTATCCATATGGTTATCCAAAACGAACATTCAGTGTAAGTTGTGACGTCGGAGATTATAAAGGTTTAATGACACAGCTTGTAGAGGGAGAAACACAAAACAGAATTCATTTCGAAATGCCTGTTCGTCAAAAGGGTCTTTTGTGGACAAGGCCGTGGATTAAAAAATATAACTACACGCTTGAGGATCTTAAACAGTCTGTATCTTGTTATAATGGAAACGACTGTGGAGAGTGTTACGCTTGTGGTAAAAGAAAGTTTCTTGAAGATGTAGTTTTTAATAAAGATGTAGCCCCTGAATTTCCTTGGGACAGAGATGAAGATTAAAAAATCTTTCATATGTTTTTAACAGAACAACATTACAAAAAATTAAATAAATTATACTATCACGGTCAAGTCTTTAAAGATCGTGATAGTAGCGTTACTGATTATAGTTGTTATTATCTTACAACCGATCCTTTTTATGCCTATCAATATTCCGGTCCTGACGGATATATCAAAATACATCGTCTCAAGAAAAGTTTAAACATCTGTAATCTAAAATCAAAACAAGACCGATTAACGGTTGAAAACTACTGTCGAAAAAATAAATTAAAAAATCCTTTAATACAATTGGATATTTTATCCGAAGAAGATTGGTTAACTCATTTTCAAAACAATAAAAATAGAGAAGATTTTATTTTAATCTTAAAAGAATTAAACTATGATGGATTCTTTAACGTAGAGATTGAAGATAAAATAAGGGGAAGAATTCTTCGATCAGATGAGTCTTTAGGTTTTCCTGCGATTGGTATTTTTGATGAGTCAAATCTAATAACAATACAAACTATTCACGGTTTTGAAAATATTTTAAAGCTACCAGATATACAAAAAATTCATGAAAAAGAAAAAAATACGATAATACTTGTATCACATTCAATGGAAGATGTAGCAAAACTAGCAGACAGATTATTAGTTATGAATGGTGGAAAGGTAGAGTTTTTTGATAAACCTGCAAATGTATTTAAAAATGAAATAAGATTAAAGGAAATAGGTTTAGATGTACCACAAGTTCTGGAGTTAGGCAGGAAATTGAGAGAAAAAGGATTTGATATATCTGATGATATATTAACTATTGATGACATAAAAAATGAAATTGTTAGAATTTTGGGGAGGAAATAATGTTACAAGATATAACATTATTGATTGACGATTGAATTTTTTTAGACTATAATAGACAGAAAGAAGGAAGTGTACATGAAGGAAAAAGAATTTCGCCGCAATATGGCAGTTTTCCCTATTGGTAGTGTTATGAAGCTAACCGATCTTTCGGCGCGCCAAATTCGTTACTATGAGGACCAGGAGTTGATTAAGCCTGACCGCAACGAAGGCAATCGTCGGATGTATTCTTTGAATGACATGGATCGGTTGCTTGAGATTAAAGATTATATCTCTGAAGGTCTTAACATTGCTGCCATCAAGAAAAAATATGCTGAACGTGAAGCGAAATCTAGAAAACCAGTTAGTCAAACTGAAGTGCGTCGGGCGCTTCGGAATGAGGTTCTCCAACAAAGCCGCTTTGCTTCTCAACAATCACCTTTTGGTCGCGGTTAGGCAACCGCTAGTCGTC
>ENA-OWLX01000069-OWLX01000069.1-metagenome-genome-assembly--contig:-NODE-69-length-30950-cov-7.394530_pt1 | contig 30950 bp, 53 predicted proteins | sample MGYA00245351_ERZ651106 | MGnify/ENA primary metagenome ERZ651106 (study PRJEB26857, sample SAMEA4031768) | metagenome | biome: human; feature: oral; material: saliva | place: Philippines | collected 2014 | study... | reverse complement strand
AAAACTTACAATTCAAAAGTCATAAAACCCCACTTATTAAAGTATAAATTAAATTTATCAATTTTCTCAATAAAACTTTTGATTTGTTATTATACTTAATACAATTTATCATTTCTTATCGGTAGATTCTAAAAAATTATTATATTTATTTAACTGAATACAATCTATCGCTTCTCAATCAAGAAAACTATCTTTTATTATAGATAACTCTTCCGGCAAATAATCTGTTATACCACTCATTTGCACTTATTTCATTAAATAAGATAGAAAAAAAGATCCAAGATAGTTCTTGAACCTTTCTTTACATTGCTTTGATTAACGTTTAGAGAACTGTGGTGCTTTACGTGCTTTCTTAAGACCGTATTTCTTACGTTCTTTCATACGTGCATCACGAGTTAAGAATCCGGCAGCTTTTAAGGTCGGTCTATAATCATTTCCGGCTACTAATAAAGCTCTAGAGATACCATGTCTGATAGCTCCTGCCTGTCCTGAATATCCTCCACCATTAACATTAACTTTTACATCAAACTTATCTTTTGTGCCAGTTAATTCTAAAGGCTGGTTGACGATCATTAATAATACGTCTGAAGGTAAGTAATCTTTTGCATCTCTGTCATTAATTACAATATTTCCAGTACCTGGTGTTAAGATAACACGTGCTACTGATGATTTTCTACGTCCTGTTCCTCTGTATTGTACGTTTGCCATATCGTCCCCTCCTATCCTTTAATCTTTAACTCTTCTGGTTTCTGTGCAGCATGCGGATGTTCTCCACCGGCATAAACAAATAATTTCATTCCCTGTTTACGTCCTAATGTGTTATGTGGAAGCATACCTTTAACTGCAGCTTCTACAAAACCTACCGGATCATTATCTCTAAACTGACGAGCAGTCTTAGATTTTAATCCCCCTAAGAATCCTGTATGATGGTAATACATCTGTTTATCTAACTTCCTACCAGTCATAACTACTTTGCTTGCATTAAGAACAATTACATAATCACCTGTATCTACATGAGGAGTGTAAGTAGGCTTATGCTTGCCTCTTAATACTGTAGCAACCTGTGATGCTAAACGACCTAAAGTCATACCTTCAGCATCAACAACATACCATTTTCTTTCAATTGTAGCCTCTTTAGCCATTGTTGTTTGTCTCATTTTTATCTCCTTTAAAATAAACCTTACCGGGGTCTTTTTTTAATAGGTTAGCAGAATACTTATATCTTCCTGATAAGATAGAAGAAATATCCTAACAAACAGTTCATGTGTGAAAGCACACTAAAATAGAACATATACATTATAACAATATCCTAATCTTTGTCAATTATAATTAAGCTTATCTTATAAAAATAAAAATGTTTTATTTATTTATTTAAGATAGTGACTTCACCACTTAATGATAAAGAAAAATACTCTCTGATACGTTTAGAATCATCAGTCTGCCCTAAAACCCACATCAATTTAGTAATAGCTGCTTCTACACTCATATCATAAGCTTGTATAATCCCTGCTTCTATAGCTTTCCTGCCAGTTTCGTAAATAGACATATTACTGCCTTCATAACGACACTGAGTTCCTAATAAAATAATCATGCCTTTATCGATAAGTTTTTTTGCACAGCTGACAAAATCATGATTTAAAAAAGGAATTCCTCCTAAACCATATCCTTCAATATAAAGGGCCTTATATCCTTCATGATAGAACATTTCTAGTTCTTTCTCCTGAATACCCGGAAACATCTTAATAATAGCGACCTGATTAGAATAATCTGTTTTTAATTGAAAGATGCCTTTTCTTTTAGGAATAGCACTTTCATTAATTTTTAATCCTAAAGCACTTATTGATGCTACATCTGGATAATTAATACTTTCAAAAGCATCAAAACTAAGAGATCTTACTTTTGATACACGACATCCTAACATAACCTTTCTATTAAAAGCAACAAAAATACCCGGATAACCGCTAGCTGCCATATAAACAGAACATCTGATATTCTCTAACGCATCAGCTACAGGATCAGCAATAGATAGTTGACTTCCTGTTAATACTACCGGTATATCAATATTCTGTAACATAAATGTGAGCATAGATGAGCTGTAAGCACAGGTATCTGTTCCATGTATCACAACAATCCCATCATAATCATCTTTCTTCTCAGCTATCACTCCAGCTAAATCAGTCCAATCTTCAGGAAATATATTGGCACTATCTACCATTCTAAAATCCATTAAAGAAAGTTCCATATCTCCTGCTACCATATGAAGCTGCTGCGACATTTCCAAAGTACTTAAGTCCGGAGATAAACCCTGTTCTTTCATAACTGCTGAAAGAGTCCCGCCAGTATTAATAATCAAAATTTTTTTATGTCTCATATTTTATCTCCTCTCTTTATTTATAATAAACATGCTCTAAATATAATCCTTGCGGCTCTGCTTTAAATAAACATTTCTTTTTTCCTTTAGAATCAAGAAGTTCTTTAAGAAAATCTATGTTTTTACGATGAGCTCCAACCTGTATAACACCACCGACAATATGTCTAACCATATATCTTCTAAAGCCGTCACCAATTAAGATAAAAGTAAATATTCCATTATTTTCTTCTATTCTAAAATCATAAATAGTTCTTGTGGTTAATCCATACTGATCATAAACACAAAAAGAGGCAAAATCATACTTTCCAATAAAAATCTGTGCAGCTTTTCTCATTTCTTCTAAATCTAAAGAACCATAAGGATACTGATAAATGTAATTTCTCTGTAATGGATTATATTGATTCACAGATAATAAATAATGATATTCTTTCTTTTTAGCACTATATCTTGAATGAAAATCATTAGAAACAATCTCTGAATCCTGAATATAAATATCTTCCGGAAGAAAATGATTTAAGGCTTGAATCCATTGTTTTTGTGCTATATTAAAATCTGTATCAAAATGAAAAACCTGATGAAAGGCATGAACCTTAGCATCTGTTCTGCCTGATGAATGAATAGAAATATTTTCTTTAGTAATCTTAGTAAGTGCGGTTTCTATTTCCTGCTGTACAGTTCTTAATCCGGGCTGTTTCTGCCATCCATAAAATAAACTTCCATCATAGCTTACTATACATTTTATTCTCATAATATCACACTCATTGTTATTATAGTTAACATCAGTAAAAAGACTGAAAGAGAAGCAAAACTATCATAATAACGCCATTTCAGTTGATGATAACGAGTACGCATAGCTCCCGGCTGATAATTTCTTGATTCCATTGCATTGGCTAAATCATCTGCTCTTTGAAAAGCCGATATGAATAAAGGAATAATTAAAGAAATAATTGCTGTTATTTTCTCTTTAAGAGTACCTTCATTAAAATCAGCACCTCTGGAAGCCTGTGCCTTCATAATTCTTTGTGTTTCTTCAATCAAAGTAGGTATAAAACGTAAAGCAACTGATATCATCATAGAAACCTCATAAACAGGAAAGCCAATTTTTTTTAATGGAGATAGAAGTCTTTCTAGTCCTAATGTCATATCTAATGGCTTAGTAGTAGAAGTTAAGATTGTTGTAAAAATAATAATGAGGATTAATCTAACCACAATATAGGCTGACTGATGCAATGCTCCACTATAAATAGAAAACGGACCTATTTTATACAATAATATTCCTTGTCTTAATAGAAGAACATTAAATATAAACAAAAAGATCATCATAAAAATCATTGGCTTCATAGCTTTTATTATTCTTTTCATAGGAAGCTTAGAAAGAATAAACAGAATAATCGCAAATATTCCTATAATACCATAACCAATAAATCCGGCATCAAAGAAAACAGTAATTAAAATCATTAATAAAGCTGTTATTTTTAATCGAGGATCTAATTTATGAATAATAGAATCAGCTAAGTAGTATTGTCCAAATACGCTATTATTCATAAATTTCACCTCCTATTGCTTTTATAAGATCATTCATTTCTTTTATAGTATGATCAATATGAAAACCTTTATTATTCAATTCTTCTATATATGAAGTCATTAAAGGAAGATCAATAGATAAAGATTCAAGATATTCTGTTTCTTTGAATAGTTCATCAACACAGCAATGCTTTTCAATATGGCCCTTATTCATTACAATTGCCCGGTCACAATATTCCAGAACATTATTCATATCATGAGTCACCATAATAACTGTGTGTCCTTGTTTCTGATAATCTTTAAAAAGCTGCATCATCTCGTAGCTCCCCTGAGGATCAAGTCCGGCTGTTGGTTCATCTAAGATAAGAATATCAGGAGACATAGCCAGTATACCGGCAATCGCAACTCTTCTTTTTTGTCCTCCTGATAATTCAAAAGGAGATCTTTCTAAATAACTTTCATCTAATCCTGCTTGCTTGATTGCTTTTCTGACTAATTCTTTTGCTTTTTCTTCTTCTAAGCCAAAATTTTTAGGACCAAAAAGTATATCTTTTTCTATTGTTTCCTCAAATAGCTGGTATTCAGGAAACTGAAAAACCAGTCCGGCTTTTTTTCTTAATGGCTTTAACTCCTTTGGCTTCTTTTGAGCATTGATGATAATATCATCAATTGTAACTTCACCGCTTGTGGGTAATAATAAAGCATTAATATGCTGTATTAAGGTAGACTTTCCACTTCCTGTATGTCCTATCAAAGCTGTAAAAGATCCTTCTTTTATATCAAGATTAATATCTTTTAAAGCATGAAAAAACAGGTTTGTATCTGCTCCATATATATAATTTACTTCTCTAAATGTAATTGACATAATTGTTTCATCAGCTCATTTCTATTAATAGTTGGTACAATGGGATATCCTTTATGATAGAGAGCATCAGATATCTTATAAGCAAAAGGAATATCCAATTTCAAATCCTGTAATACCTTAATATCCGTTAATACTTCTTCAGGCTTTCCATTTTTAATAATCTTACCTTCAGATAATAAAATAACCTGATCACTAAGAGCAGCCTCTTCAATATCATGAGTAATAGATAAGATTGTCATTTTCTTTTCATTATTTAGTAATCTAACAAGTTCGTTTATTTCTCTTTTTCCTTTTGGATCAAGCATACTCGTAGATTCATCAAGAATGATAAGTTCAGGATTCATAGCCAGTATCCCGGCTATAGCTACTCTTTGCTTTTGTCCTCCTGAAAGCTTAATTGGTTCATAATCAAGAAATTCAGTCATATTCACCTTATCAGCATATTCCTGAATAATATTTTCCATTTGTAACGGATCAATGCAGAGATTTTCTAATCCAAAAGCAATATCATCTCTTACTGTTGATCCAATAAACTGATTATCAGGATTCTGAAAAACAATGCCGGTCTTTTTTCTAATTTCATAAACAGTCTCACTAGAAAGCATGATATCCGATACTTTAATTGATCCTGACTGTGGCTTTAATAATCCAATAAGCAGTTTTGCAATAGTTGATTTCCCTGATCCATTATGACCAAGAATAGATGTATAACTGCCCTGTTCTATATGAAAAGAAATATGATTAATCGTATGAAGTCCTTCTTCATATTCAAAACATAACTCTTTAACTTCTATCATTGACATTTTTTATCCTTCCTCATTTATAAATTCATACTCACTATAGTTATCATCAATTTTACTGGCTATCCTTAATTTTATATCAAGATTATTTTCATAGTCAAAACTAAATATACCTGCATATAATCTATTTAACAGACAGCTGACTGATTCACCGGAAGCGAAATCAGCAATCTTTATATTTAGCATTTCACGATTGGAGATATATAATAATCCTGACTCATTTTATCAAGCGTTGACTTAGAAATACCATTAATCGCAATAATAAGAGTTTTCTTTTCATTAATCCTCTTTACGATATCAATCATTTCCTTAGTTTCATCACTATGAGAAATAATAATCGTAACATGAACAGAATTACTGATTGTTGATAATTAAGATTTAATGGTTTCTGTTCAAATATCTTAGCATAAAGACGATAACTTTCTTTAGCATGTAAATCTATATACTTCACCTTTCTAAGTAACAAAAAAGCTTGATATAAATCATCATATTTTAATAATTGTCCGGTATCTTCAATGATCTGAGTATGAAGCGTTAATTATTAGGAATAATCTTAAAATCATCTTCTGCAATAAAAGGAATCGTTGCATCAGCTTCCTATATCTGATAAATATATTTTAGTTCTTCTAAAAATGATTCTTAAAACCAATTCATCCTTTATATCCTAATTTCTTAAAAATTCTAATAAGCAATGGAGCACCGGTATAAATTGCATCAGTAATATCATTATTGTCATAGATTTAATATATAATCTGACAATCACCGTTTCATTCTCTGAAAAATGAGTATTCTGTATTTTATTAATAATCATAACTACACACTCCATTTTCTTATTATAGTTATATTAACAAAAAAAACCAGTTATTTATACCGGTTATTCAATCAAATGTAACTTAGTGAAAAGTTTTGTTTCCTGTTTGATCGCAATATGCAAGAATTGTGAATACAATATTGTTGCAATGATCGTTCCTTCTCGGATTGTCCATTGCTGTGAAAATAAAAGTGTAAGTATAATAGAAACAGCTAAGGTGACAATATCCATTGCCTGTCTCATCATATGAAAGCGAACCGGGAAATGATTACTGATAACTAAGCACATCCCCTCCAACGGAAAGGTCATTTCATTTAGCAGCATAATAGCTCCTACAATATAAGAAGCTGCCATCACCGAGACAGTAAACACAATCAAAGATATCCAATAACCGGTAATCTCAAATGTAAAAACATCATAGTAAAAAAATTTTCAATATATCCGAATACTAAAGCAGGTACCAGCTGAAGAAGATTTTTAATACCGAATTCTTTCTTCATTATACATAATTCAATAAATACACAGGTAGCATTCATAATAATACCTATCGTACCAATCCTTATATTTGTAAGTAATGAAAAACTCTGTCCCATAGCATCCCATGCACCGACACCGATAGCTGCTTTCAGTGTTAAAGCTACAACAGCCGACTGCAAGGCCACAAGTATAATAGTCAATACAAATCGTTTTACTTTTATATTCATATCATCACCCCTATCAGCATACTATATCCCCCATATTTTCTCTTATTATTTTTTAATCAGGAAAAGCTTATATATCGGTTTTAAAAAGCAGTGTTCGATGAGGTGACCTCCAAAAGCTAGACTAAGAAATCTAACATTGGGAGGTCGATACACGAAACACTGCTTTTTATAATAATGCAATGACAGCCATAGTAGCATTGTCACCTTTACGATTATAAGTTTTTACAACTTTTGTATAGCCGCTTCTACGATCTGTATACTTAGCTGCAACTTCATTAAATAACTTCTGAACTGCAGTTTCTCCAGTTTTTGGATCTACTACATCCTGTAAAATAGCTGCCGCTTGTCTTCTTGCATGTAAATCACCACGTTTACCTAAAGTAATCAGTTTATCAACTACTTTACGAACTTCTTTAGCTCTTGTAGCAGTAGTTTCAATTCTGCCATACATGATGACATCAGTTGCTAAGTTACGAAGCATAGCTTTTCTATGTGAAGCTACACGTCCTAATTTTCTGTTATGTGCCATTATGATCTCCTTTTAAATCTAATCATTAGTCGATAGGCTTAAAACCTAATCCTAATTCTAGTAATTTCTCTTTCACTTCTTTTAAAGACTTTTTACCAAGATTTCTCACCTTGATCATATCATCTTCAGTCTTAGATGCTAATTCCTGAACCGTCTGAATGCCGGCTCTTTTTAAACAGTTGTATGAACGAACAGAAAGATCAAGTTCTTCAATTGTCATATCTAAGACTTTATTTGTAGTATCTTCTTCTTCTTCACTCATGACCTCAATAGTCATTGCTTCATCAGTCAACTCAACAAATAAATTCAGATGTTCAACTAGAATCTTAGCAGCTAAGGCTAAGACTTCATGAGGCTTAATAGAGCCGTCAGTTGTTATTTCTAAAGTTAATGCATCATATTTAGCAGATTGACCTACTCTTGTAGGCTCAACAGAATATGCAACATTAACGACTGGTGAGAAGATTGAATCTGTTGCAATAACACCTACTGTATCAATATATTTCTTGTTCTGATCAGCAGACATATAACCACGATCCTTACGTGCATACATTTCCAAGTGTAAGTGTCCGCCTTCTGCAACATGACAAAGAACCAAATCATTAGAAATCATCTTTACTTCACTTGGACATTGAATATCAGCACCTGTAACGGTTGCCGGTCCTTCAACATCAAGAGTCATAGTAACATCTTCATCACTATTCAATTCAAAGACTAACTTCTTAATTTGTAAAATGATATTAGTAACATCTTCTACAATTCCGTCAACTGCTGAAAACTCATGGATAGCACCATCCATCTTAATCGCATAGACAGCTCCTCCGGGCATAGAAGATAATAAGACTCTTCTTAATGAATTTCCTAAAGTTGTACCAAATCCTCTTTCAAAAGGTTCAATCACAAACTTAGCATAATTATCTTCTTCTCTATACGTATCAACAGTAATTTCTGCTTTTTCAAATTTTTGCATCGTTCTCCTCCTCTTCCGGAATATTTTTAATTAATGAAATAATTATCGATTTTATCCACGAGGACGTTTTGGTGGACGACAGCCATTATGTGGAATAGGAGTTACATCAGTAATTGCAGTAACCTCTAATCCGGCAGCAGATAATGCTCTGACAGCAGCTTCACGTCCAGGTCCAGGACCTTTTACATCTACTTCTACAGATTTCATACCATGATCCATTGCAGCTTTAGCAGCAGCTTCAGCAGCCATCTGAGCAGCATATGGAGTTGATTTTCTAGAGCCTTTAAAACCTAAAGCTCCAGCACTAGACCAAGTGATTGCATTTCCCTGTTCATCAGCAATAGTTACAATAGTATTATTGAATGTTGAATGAATGTGAGCAACACCTTTTGCTATATTCTTCTTTACTCTTCTTTTACGAGTTGTTTTAGCCATTAGTTTAACCTCCTATTACTTCTTCTTACCAGCGATTGGACGTGCTTTCCCCTTACGAGTTCTAGCATTTGTTTTTGTTCTCTGTCCACGTACCGGAAGACCTCTACGATGACGAATTCCTCTGTAGCTGCCAATTTCCATTAATCTCTTAATGTTTAATTGTGTCTCTCTACGAAGATCACCTTCAACTTTAATTTTTTCTACTTCTTGTCTTAATTTTGTTTCTTCTTCTTCAGTTAAATCTTTAACTCTAGTATCAGGTGAAACACCAGCTGCTTTACATATTTTTTCAGCAGTAGTATTTCCAATACCATAAATATATGTTAATGAGATAACCACACGTTTTTCACGTGGGATATCAATACCAGCAATACGAGCCATTATGTCTCCTCCTAATAATTAACCTTGTCTCTGTTTGTGTTTAGGGTTTTCACAGATGACCATAACTCTACCCTTACGTTTAATAACTCTGCATTTATCACAGATTGGTTTTACAGATGCTCTTACTTTCATACTGCACCCTCCTTTTAATTACTTCTTTCTAAATGTGATTCGCCCACGTGTTAAATCATAGGGAGAAATCTCTACTGTTACTTTATCACCCGGTAAAATGCGAATGTAATTCATTCGGATTTTACCAGAAACGTGAGCCAGGATTTCTACTCCATTTTCTAATGCAACTCTAAATTGAGCATTTGGTAATGTTTCAACCACAGTTGCTTCAACCTCAATTACATCATCTTTCTTTGCCATACGCCTCTCCTTGTACCTTTGTCATGATCTCATAGCCCTCATCAGTAATTGTAACTGTATGCTCATAATGAGCAGCTAATGAATGATCCAAAGTCTTTACTGTCCAGTCATCACTTAGCACAGTGACTTCCTCACTACCCAAATGAGCCATCGGCTCTACTGCAATACACATTCCCTTCTTAAGTCTTGGTCCATGACCGGGAATTCCCCAGTTAGGAATAGAAGGATCTTCATGGACTTCTGTGCCAATTCCATGTCCTGTGTAATCTCTTGGTGTAGTACAGCCATGACTTTCTAAATAAGTTTGTATCGCATGAGATATATCAGATAATCGATTACCAGGCTTAACCTGAGCCAGTCCGGCATAAAGAGCTTCTTCACAGACTTGCATGAGATGTCTGGCATCATCAGAAACATCTCCAATAGCATAAGTCCATGCACTATCTCCATGATATCCTTTCCAGTTAGCACCAACATCCACTGAAATAATATCGCCATTTTTTAAGATATAACCATCAGGAATTCCATGAATAACAGTATCATTTACAGAAGTACATACTGCTCCGGGAAAACCATAAAGATTTAAAAATGATGGAATAGCTCCATTTTCCCGAATAACTCTTTCACAGAGATCAGCTACCTGTTTAGTAGTCATGCCGGGCTGTAGGACTTCACTCATTGTTTTATGAACAAGTCCTACAATATGCCCTGCATGTCTCATCATTTCAATTTCTCTATCATTTTTAATGGTAATCATTTCTTACCCTCAAGACATTTCTTGATGTCCTTATAGACATCTTCCATTGTCTGTGCACCATTGATATTGGTCAGTTCCTTTTTCATTTGATAGTAATCGATCAAAGGTTTAGTCTGCTTTAAATATGTATCCAAGCGCGCCTTAACTGCTTCTTCATTTTCATCAGCACGTTGATACAATTCTCCGCCACAAACATCACAGACTCCTTCTATACGTGGCGGTTTATAAACAATATGGAAAGTTGTTCCACATTGTCTGCAAGTTCTTCTTCCGGATAATCGAGCCTTCAGTATTTCAGGATCAATCTCCAAATTGATAACAGCATCAATTTTAAAACCAAAATGAGCTGCCATAAATTCAAGCTCTCTAGCTTGAACAATCGTACGTGGATATCCATCTAAAATGAATCCATTTTTCATATCCTTAAGATTATTCTTAAAGTATTCAGTAACCATCTCATTAGTGACATCATCAGGCACCAAACGACCAAACTTCGTAAAATAGTCCGCAATAATCCCTATATCCGTCTGCTCAGCATGAGCCTTACGAAAGAGATCCCCAGTAGAAATCTGAGTTAATCCAAATTCTTCAACAAGTTTTTTAGCTTGAGTCCCTTTTCCAGCACCAGGAGGACCCATCAAGATAATATTCATACGATTTTCTCCTCTATTTCTGATTACTTTCTAATATAGCCATGATATTCACGACGAGTGAGCATACTTCTGATCTGACGTACAGTCTCAAGAGCTACACCGGAAACGATAATCAACCCGGTACCACCTAAAGAGAGAGCATTGCTGCCTGTTGCAGTCCAGATTTCCGGAGCAACAATCGGTATTGCTGCAATCATAACTAAGAATAATGATCCGGCAACAGTGATTCTATTAAGGATAGTGCCAATGTACTTTTTCGTATCATCACCGGTACGAACGCCCGGGATAGCACCTCCGCTTTTTTTCAAATCATCAGCAATTCTCTTAGTATCAATCTGTAAGTTACTATAGAAGAACGTAAATAATATTATCATAATTACATACAGAATAAAGCCCCAAGGCTTCTGATAATTTAAAATATTATCAATTAACTGAGTTGTTTTTGTACTGTTCATAAAACTGATAATCGTTCTTGGAGCAGCAAGAACACTCGCTGCAAAAATAACAGGAATAACAGATGAACTATTTATTTTAAGTGGAAGATTCGTAGTATCTTTAGTATGCATCACAGTCTGTGTATTACTTGTGGCATAAAAGATGGAAATCTTACGCACCGAGTTTTCAGTAAATACAACGAATACTACAATTGCCAAATAAACAATTAAGAATAAAATATACCATGCAATACTTGTGATTGCAGCATAAGTACTCTTGTATGTAACCATTGTACCATAAGTTGAAATCAATTGTGTAGGTAAATTTGATACAATTCCTGTAAAAATCAGTAAACTTGTTCCATTTCCTACACCTTTAATTGTAATCTGATCACCAATCCACATTGCAAACATAGAACCGGCAGCCATAATCACAACAACATAAACGTATGTCCAGATTCCAGTGCTGTTTAGTATTTTATATCCCTTATCAAAAGCATAAGTTAAGCTTCCCCCTTGGATAGCAGCTAATGCTAAAGTGAGATAACGAGTAACTGTATCTTTCTTTTTCTTACCTGTCTGTCCTTCTTTCTGCCATCTTGACAAAGCAGGAATGACATCCATAGAGAGCAGTTCAATAATAATTGATGAAGTAATATAAGGTGAAACTCCTAGTGAGAAAAGAGAAAATCTTTCTAATGTTCCTCCTCCAAGAAGATTCATTATACCGAAAATCCCACTATTTGATGCAGAGCCTGAAATAGCTTTTGCATTAATATATGGAATTGTTACCGCTGCTCCCAAACGGAATACAAACAACATGCCTAGTGTAAAGACAACCTTACGACGCATTTCCCCTTTTTTAAAGACTGACTTTAAAAAGCTTAGCATCTTAGATCACCTCTGTTTTCCCACCAGCTGCTTCAATTGCTTTAACAGCACTTGCTGAGAATTTTTTAGCTTTTACTGTTAATGCAACTTTTAGTTCTCCATTACCTAAAATCTTAACACCATCTAGTTCTTTTTTAACTAAGCCGGCATTTATTAATGATTCAGTATCAACAACTGAATTTGCTTCAAAGTTATTTAATGCTTCAACATTAACAATTGCATATTCTTTTCTATTTATATTTGTGAAACCACGTTTTGGCAGTCTTCTAAATAATGGAGTCTGTCCACCTTCAAATCCAGGCTTTTTACCTCCACCGCTTCTAGCTCCCTGACCTTTCTGACCACGTCCAGAAGTTTTACCGCTTCCAGAGCTTGTTCCACGTCCTACACGCTTTCTCTTTTTACGAGCTCCTTCAGTGTAAGTTAATTCATTTAATTTCATTTTTACACCTCCTGCTTTTCAACTGTTACAAGGTGTCTTACAGTGTTGATCTGACCCTGTACATATACATTATCTTCTTTTTCCACTGTCTTATGCATCTTAGTTAAGCCTAAAGCCTTAAGAGTTGCCTTCTGGTTTTTTTTAGCACCAATAGGGCTCTTAGTAAGCGTAATTTTTACATTTGCCATATCAGTTCTCCTTAACCATAAATTTCATCAACTGTCTTATCTCTTAACTGAGCAACAGCTTCAACAGTCTTCATTTTTGCAAGACCTTCAATAGTAGCTCTTACCATGTTAATTGGTGTTCTAGAACCGATACATTTAGATAAAATATCAGTATAACCAGCCAATTCAACAACAGCACGAACCGGACCTCCAGCAATGATACCGGTACCTTTAGCAGCAGGTCTTAAGAATACTTCACCTGATTTAAAGATACCTGTTACTTCATGAGTAATTGTACCATTCTTCATAGAAACATTAATTAAATTCTTTTTAGCCGCTTCACTTGCTTTTCTAATTGCATCAGGTACTTCATTAGCTTTACCTGTACCAAAGCCAACTCTGCCCTTTTTATCGCCAATAACAACTAAAGCAGCAAAACGCATTTTTCTACCACCCTTTACTACCTTAGTAACACGATTGATAGTAACGACACGCTCTTCGAATTCCTTAACTTCTCTTGGTCTTCTTTTATTGTTACGTCCATTTCTTCTAGGTCCATTTCTCTTATCATTCTTAGGACCATTTTGTCTTGGATTGCGTTCCATATTAACCTCCTGTTAGAATTTCAAGCCAGCTTCTCTAGCAGCTTCTGCTAAAGCCTTGACTCTACCATGATAGATATATCCACCACGATCAAATACTACTTTCTCAATGTTCTTTGCTAATGCACGTTTTGCTACTTCCGCACCAACTTTAGCAGCAGCCTCTACATTTCCGCCATTTTCTAATTTCATATCTACGCTTGATGCAGCTGCTAATGTTACACCATTAACATCATCAATAACCTGTGCATTAATATGAGCATTAGAACGGAAAACATTGAGACGAGGACATTCTGGAGTTCCAGAAATTTTCTTACGAACTCTTAAGTGACGTCTTAGACGTACATCATTACGAGATTCTTTTTTTGCCATGACTCGATTTTCCTCCTCAATTTGTCAAAACTACTTCTTACCAGCAGTTTTACCTTCTTTTCTGATGATTCTCTCATCAACATATTTAATACCTTTACCTTTATATGGTTCAGGCTTTCTAATAGCTCTAATCTGTGCAGCTACCTGACCTACACGTTCCTTAGAAATACCAGAAACTTTAATTTGAGTTGTAGAAGGACATTCAACAGTAACGCCTTCTTCAATATCCATTTCAACTACATGAGAATAACCAACATGTAATTCCAATTTTTTACCTTTCATTTGAGCACGATACCCAATACCAACAATTTCAAGGTTCTTTTCAAAACCATTATGAACACCTTCAACCATGTTAGCAATTAATGCTCTTGTTGTACCATGTAACTGTTTAGCAGGTTTAGTATCATTCACTCTTTCACAGCTGATTACATTAGCATCCTGCTTAATATTAATTAACTTTGAAAAAGTTCTTACTAATTCACCTTTTGGTCCCTTAACAGTAACAGTGTTATCATCAGTAATATTGACACTAACACCTTCAGGTACGTTAATGCTCATTAAACCTATACGAGACATCCTATGACCTCCTTATAATTTACCAGATGTAAGCTAAGATTTCTCCACCGATATTCTTAGCCTTTGCTTCTTTACCAGTCATAAGACCTTTAGAAGTTGATAATACTGCAATTCCTAATCCATTTAAAACACTAGGAATTTCATCTACTTTAACATATTGACGTAACCCAGGTTTTGAAACTCGTTTCAGTCCTGTAATTACTCTATCATTACCTTTATATTTCAAAGTGATGACAATAGCCTTTGTAGCAGCTGTTTCGCCTTCAACTTTGCAATCAGAGATAAACCCTTCATTTTTAAGAATCTCAGCTAAATCATTTTTCATTTTTGAGTAAGGCATACTTACTGTTTCATGACGTGCCTGATTAGCATTACGGATTCTTGTTAACATATCTGCAATAGAATCTGTTACCATATTACAAGTCCTCCTTCCATTGTTTACCAGCTTGCCTTTTTAACACCAGGAATTTCGCCTTTATAGGCTAATTCTCTGAAGCAGATACGGCAAAGCTTAAATTTTTTCATAACAGAGTGTGGACGTCCACAACGTTCGCATCTTGTATATTCGCGAACTTGGTACTTCTGAGGACGAATCTGTTTGATTTTCATTGATGTTTTAGCCATTCGTTAAGTGTCCTCCTTATTTAGCAAATGGCATACCTAATTCAGTTAATAAAGCTCTACTTTCTTCATCAGTATTAGCAGTAGTAACGAATACGATATCCATTCCTCTAATCTTACCTACTTTATCAAAATCAATTTCAGGGAAGATTAACTGTTCTTTAACACCTAAAGTATAATTTCCTCTTCCATCAAATGAATCCTTAGATACACCTCTAAAGTCTCTTACACGCGGTAATGAAATACTTATAAGTTTGTCTAAGAAATCATACATTCTCTCACCACGAAGAGTCACTTTACAGCCAATTGACTGTCCTTCTCTTACTTTAAAACCGGCAATTGATTTTTTAGCCTTTGTAATGACCGGCTTCTGACCGGAGATTAATGTTAACTCCTCAACAGCTTCATCTAATAATTTAGTATTGCTGACAGCATCACCAACACCAATATTAATAACAATCTTTTCCATTTTAGGAAGCTGCATAACTGAAGAGTAATTGAATTCTTTCATCAGATTCTTACTGATTTCGTTTTTATAACGTTCATGTAATCTATTCATATGTGCCTCCTATTATTTTCTTTTAGTTTCTTTTAGGACTTTACCAGTTAATTTATTAAATCTGACTTTTTTGCCATCTTCAAACTTATATCCTAATTTAACTGCTTTCTTTGCTTTTTCATCGTAGTAAGCTACGTTTGAAACGTGGATAGCCGCTTCCTTAGAAACAATGCCACCATCAGGATCTGACTGAGAAGGCTTAACATGTTTAGTAACTTTATTAACACCTTCCACAATAACTCTTTCTTTCTTATGATTGATAGAAAGAATTTCACCAGTTTTTCCTTTTTCACTACCAGCGATGACGATAACTGTATCACCTACACGTAATTTCATCTACTGTCTCCTCCTATAATACTTCAGGAGCTAATGATACGATTTTCATAAAATCAGCATCTCTTAACTCTCTTGCAACAGGGCCAAAGATACGAGTTCCTCGTGGTGAATTATCATCACGAATAATTACGCATGCATTGTCATCAAATCTGATATAAGAGCCATTTGGTCTATTTAAACCGTATCTAGATCTTACAATTACAGCTTTAACAACTTCACCCTTTTTTACGCTACCACCAGGTATTGCCTGTTTAACTGTAGCGACTACAACATCACCGATGTTACTAGATTTTCTATTTGAACCACCAAGGTTTCTGATAACAAGAACTTCTTTAGCTCCAGAGTTATCAGCCACTTTTAATCTACTTTCGTTCTGGATCATTGTATGGCCTCCTTTCGAAATTATTTAATAACTTCTGCTTTCTTTACAACTTCTACTAAACGGAAACGTTTTGTCTTAGACAATGGTCTAGTTCCCATAATCTTAACAGTATCACCAGTTCTTGCTACATTTTCTTCATCATGAGCTTTAAACTTCTTAGATGATTTCATACGTTTTCCATATAATTTATGTTTTACATGAGTTTCAACAAGAACAGTTATCGTTTTATCCATTTTTGTAGAGACAACTGTTCCGGTATAAACTTTACGATTATTTCTTTCCATTACTGTCTCTCCTATTTATCTAATTCTCTTTCTCTAATAACTGTCTTAATCTTTGCGATTGATTTTCTGACTTCTTTAATGCGAGCAGTGTTTTCTAATGTTCCAGTTGCTTGCTGAAATCTTAATCCAAATAACTCTTTTTTGAACTCTTCAACTTTCTTGTTAAGTTCAACAGTTTCAATATCTCTAATATCTTGTACTTTCATGAGTTACTCACCTCTCTTAATGATTTTACATCTGATAGGTAACTTATGAGATGCCAGTCTTAATGCTTCTCTTGCAGTGTCTTCAGGAACACCGGCAACTTCAAACATTACTCGTCCCTGTTTAACTACTGCTACCCATTCTTCAGGAGCACCTTTACCAGAACCCATACGTACTTCTAATGGTTTCTTAGTCTTTGCTAAATGTGGGAAAATTCTGATCCAGACTTTACCCATACGGTTTAAGTGTCTATTAATAGCAACACGGCTTGCCTCAATCTGACGTGAAGTGATCCATGCACCTTCCAGCGCAACTAGACCATATTCACCAAAAGCAACAGTTCTGCCGCCTTTTGCTTTTCCTTCATATTTTACTCTATGAGGTCTTCTATATTTAGTTCTCTTAGGAATTAACATGGTTATTCAGCCTCCTTCTTTTTATCAGGAAGAATTTCTCCCTTACAAATCCAGACTTTGACACCAAGTTTACCATAAGTAGTTAATGCTTCTTCTTGAGCATAATCGATATCAGCTCTTAAAGTATGTAAAGGTACTACACCTTCAGAATAACCCTCAGATCTGGCAATATCAGCACCGCCAAGTCTTCCGGAAACTTTTGTCTTAATACCTTTTGCACCAGCTCTCATGGCTGATTGAATAGCTCTCTTCTGCACTGTTCTAAATGAAGCACGATTTTCAAGCTGTTCAGCAATTCTTCTAGCAACTAATGTTGCATTTGTATCTGCATTTTTGATTTCAACTACATTAATGTAAACCTGCTTGTCGTTTACTAATTTCACTACATCTTTTCTTAAAGCATCAATAGCTTCGCCGCTTTTCCCAATAACAACACCAGGTCTTGATGTGTGTACGAAGATATTGATTCTCTTTTTAGATCTTTCGATATCAATCTTTGCAACAAATGCATTTGCAAGTTTTTTATTTAAGAACTTACGGATTTTAATATCTTCATGAAGCAAAGCAGCGTAATCTTTTTTACCGGCGTACCAGCGTGAGCTCCAGTCACGATTAACGCCTACTCGTAATCCAATTGGACTTACTTTCTGACCCATTTTTGCTCCTCCTATCTGTCTTCAACCACACAAGTAATGTGGCAAGTTCTTTTTAAAATCTGTGTGCCCTGACCTTTAGCCTTAGCACGAAATCTCTTTAAAGTAGGACCTTCGTCTACATAAATCTTTTTAATATATAAGTCTTTCTGTTCTGCACCTTCATTATGAACGGCATTAGCAGCAGCAGACTTAATCACCTTAATAATAGCAGGTGTTGCCTTCTTGTTGACAAACTGTAACATAACAAGTGCTTCATCAACACTTTTACCTCTTACTAAATCAACAACTAATCTAGCCTTCTGAGCGGCAACACGAATATTTTTAGCTTCTGCTCTTGCTTCCATGTTTTCCCTCCTCCTTAGGCTTTCTTATCGTCACCGCTGTGACCTTTGAATGTTCTTGTAGGAGCAAATTCTCCTAATTTATGGCCAACCATGTCTTCAGTAACGAAAACCGGAATGTGTTCTCTACCATTATATACTGCGAAAGTATGCTCAATAAACTGAGGGAAAATAGTAGAACGTCTAGACCAAGTCTTAATAACTTCTTTTTTACCCGCCTTATCTAATGCATCTACTTTCTTAAGCAGATATTCATCAACAAAAGGCCCTTTTTTTAAACTTCTTGACATTTATTTAGTCCTCCTATTTACCATTACGATGACGTACGATTAATTTATTAGATGCTTTCTTAGAATTTCTAGTCTTAACCCCAAGAGCTTTTTTACCCCAAGGAGTTAATGGAGCCTTACGTCCGATTGAAGTTCTACCTTCACCACCACCATGAGGGTGATCGTTAGGGTTCATAACAGAACCACGAACAGTAGGTCTAACACCTTTCCATCTCATACGTCCTGCCTTACCATAATTAACTAAAGCATGATCTTCATTACCAACTTCACCAACTGTAGCACGGCAGACTTTTAAAAGTTTTCTTACTTCCCCAGAACTTAATCTTACTAAAACATATTTGTTTTCATAACCTAAGATCTGAGCTGAAACACCGGCAGAACGAACAAGTTGCCCGCCCTTTCCCGGATGCATTTCAATGTTGTGGATTAATGTACCTTCCGGCATATTACCCATAGGTAAAGCATTACCGGTAACAATATCAGCATTCTCTCCAGAGATGATCATTGATCCAACTTTTAGTCCTTTAGGAGCTAAAATATATCTCTTTTCACCATCCACATAGTTAATTAATGCAATATTTGCTGATCTGTTTGGATCATATTCAATAGTAGCAACTTTACCCGGGATATTATCCTTGTTTCTCTTAAAATCAATAATTCTGTATTTGCGTTTATGTCCTCCGCCATGATGACGTACTGTAATACGACCGGTATTGTTACGACCGCCCTTTTTAACGAATACAGAAGTTAATGACTTTTCAGGCTTTGTTGCAGTAAGCTCATCTTTAGTCAGAGCTGTCATATTACGACGACCATTAGTCGTAGGCTTATATTTTTTAATAGCCATTTTTCTTCCTCCTATAATTGTCCGGAATAGTCCGATAATCTGAAATTATTATTCTTCTTCACCGAATAAGTTAATTTCATTTCCTTCAGCTAAACTAACTATAGCTTTTTTCTTTCTAGTAGTTTTACCTTCATGACGTCCAACTCTTTTAGTTTTAGGTTTAACGTTCATTGTATTTACTGAAACAACCTTTACACCAAACATCGCTTCAACAGCCTGCTTGATTTCAGTCTTGTTAGATTTAACATCTACGAAGAAAGTATACTTATTTTCTTCCTGCATTAACTTCATAGATTTTTCAGTAAGAACAGGTTTTCTTAATACATCAGTAATGTGTGCCATTATGCTAGAGCCTCCTCTACTGCTTTGACAGCTTTTTCAGTCATCATTAAATTAGTGCAGTCTAATATATCATATACATTGATTCCGTTTGCTTCAATAAGCTTAAGATTAGGAATATTTCTACAAGATAATAATACGTTTTCATCAAATTCATCAACAACTAATAATACTTTTCTAGGAGAATTAAAAGCCTTTAATACTTCTACCATATTTTTAGTTTTAATTGTTTCAAATGATAATGCATCAAGAGCAGTAAATTCTTTATCAATGATTTTCTGACTTAATGCTGACTTTAATGCTAATCTAGCAACCTTTCTATTTAACTTAAAGCCATACTTTCTTTGAGTAGGACCAAATACAACGCCTCCACCAACAAACTGTGGAGCTCTTATAGTACCCTGTCTTGCTCTACCAGTACCTTTCTGTCTGTAAGGCTTTCTTCCTCCGCCTCTAACAGCAGATCTATTCTTGACTTTATGAGTTCCCTGTCTTAATGAAGCTCTTTGCAGTAAGACCATATCAAAGATTGCCTGATTGTTAGGTTCAATACCAAATACAAGTTCATTTAAATCAAGATCATTGATTTTTTCACCTTTTTGGTTAAATAATGCAACTTTTAACATTGTTTTTCCTCCTTTTCGCTTCATTATTTAGCATCTTCAGCTTCAACAGTGTTATTTACTAAGCTGACTGCTTCATTTACTTTACCATTGGCTTTAATTGCCGACTTAACAATAACTAAGCCTTTCTTTGGTCCCGGAACAGAACCGGAAATTAAGATTACATTCTTTTCCGGATAAACGGCAATGACTTCCAAATTCTGTACAGTTCTTGTCGCATGTCCCATATGTCCTGGCAGTTTCTTACCCGGAGCAATTCTGTTTGGAGCGATTGGCCCCATTGAACCAGCATGTCTATGGTTAGGACCTCCACCATGAGACATTGGTGTTCTATGGTAATTATAACGCTTAATTGTACCAGCGTATCCTTTACCTTTACTTGTACCAGTAACATCTACAACTTCACCTGCTGTGAAAGTGTCAACTGAGATCTCCTGGCCTACTTCATAACTCATCATTTCGTCATAACGAAATTCTCTGATGAAGCGCTTAGGAGCTGTGTTAGCTTTAGCAACAACGCCCATTTCTGGCTTGTTAGCTAATTTTTCTCTCTTGTCTTCAAAACCAACCTGAACCGCATTATATCCATCAGTATCCACTGTTTTCTTCTGTAAAACAACATTTGGAGTCGCTTCTACAACAGTAACCGGGATTAATTTACCTTCAGTGCTGAAAACCTGAGTCATACCGATCTTACGACCTAAGATTCCTTTCATGAGTTACACCTTTACCTTTCTTATAATTTAATTTCAATATCCACACCACTTGGCAACGCCAGTCTTGTTAATACATCAACTGTTTCCGGTGTTGGATTCACAATGTCAATAAGACGCTTGTGAGTTCTAATTTCGAACTGTTCACGAGAATCCTTATACTTATGAACTGCTCTTAAGATTGTATAGATTTCTTTTTCAGTTGGCAGTGGTACCGGTCCAACGACTTGAGCACCGCTATTCTTTGCCGCCTCTACAATCTTTGCTGCTGAATCATCTAAAATCTTATGATCAAAAGATTTTAATCTGATTCTAATCTTGTTGTTTGCCATGATTTTTCCTCCTTTGTCTATTCGTTTAGACAACACTCCGTGTGAATTCCCTGAAGCACCCTTCCGTTCATGACAACGGCTATCAGCGTTTCAGCAACCTCGCACATCTATGTGTTTTCACAACATAGCTATGATACATGAATCCACTATTAAATGCAAGCTTTATTTTATTTTTTTCCTTTATTTATAAGTAAAAAGCAGACCTTTATAAAGATCTGCTTAATACTGCTTTGTATGATCATAAATAAATTTAAGAGCATAAGAAAATACTAAAAATAGAACTGTTAAGATTCCTATCCATTTAATAACACCTATATATCCTATTTTACTAACATCCAGAAAAAAATAAGGATATTTTACAACATATGACGGTATTGGATTATAGATAAAATCTATAATCCTGACCCTGATTATAATAAAAGTAATATAAAGATAAGGAAATAAGACAGCTGATAGTGGCAGCCATTTTGATATCTCCCTTCTGGCTGAGAATAAAAGAAAATCTGATACAAATAAAATAGGTACAATCAAATGAAGTAAAGGATTATGAAGATTTTTTGTCCAATATAATGGGGTCAGCGGATTACCTAATAATATATTATAGACCAGACAGGTAATTGTAATCCATATACAAGCTAAAAACTGTATTTTGACAAACTTCTCACTATCTCCATAATACTGATGCCTTCTTAAAGAAGAAATCGTATCTAAGAGTTGAAAAACAATAATAATAAAACAAATAATATTTGACTGGAACGTATAATAGGCATATGTTTGAAAACCATTAAATAATGAAGTAATGAGATTACTTGTTAAACCTATTAAAAGAAGCAAGAATAAAATGAAACGATAAATAAGCTGTACTTTTCTTGAACTCATTGAGCGGCAGCCTCATCTATTTTCTTAATTTTCTCAGCGAATCTTTTAATTTCATCATTATTAAAGTTTTCAAATATTTTTTCATTATGCTCCTTGGGTATAACCGGCATCCTTGTGTTCATTAATGTTAGTATCATTCTCTCATGAAGAGAAAGTTCAGGATAATAAAGTGCCCCACCCAGTCCAGCCATTGTTTTTACATTTTTAAGTATATGATAATCGAATGTCTCAGAAAGATATTTCATAAATTCACGATGTGCCAGTGCTACAACATAAATAGAATAATGCTTACTGATAAGCAGATCCTGATGATTCCTAACAAAATAAACCATCTCTTCATCTAATTTACCATAATAAACAGGAATCCCTAAAACAATAGAATCTGATTTTTCCAGATCTTCTATATTTACATCATTAAGATCCATCAGCTGACATCGGTGCTCTAAATACGTATCCAGTACTTTCCCGATTTTCCTGGTACTGCCATGCTTTGTCTTATAAAGAATAGTAATCATAAAAACACCACCTTTAATCTATTCTAACAATTCCCGACATTAAAAAAAAGGGATTTCTCCCTTCTTTTTTAAAATCAATTATTTTAAAGCATCTTTTAAAGGTTTAGCAACTTTAAATGAAGGAACTTTTGCTGCAGCAATTTTGATAGTTTCTCCGGTATGTGGATTTCTACCAGTTCTTGCAGCTCTTTCTTTTACCTGGAATTTTCCTAATCCGGGTAATGCAACTTCATCATTTGCCTTTAATGCTTCTGCAACAACATTTGTTAGAGAAGCTAATACTTTATTAACATCACTTTTTGAAAGATCAGTGTTCTCTGCAATCTTAGTTACTAATTCATCTTTTTTCATAATTTTTCTCCGTTTCTAAATTTTATGCAATTATTATACCAAAAATATATCTTATATACAACATTTACCGTTATTTTTTACCATATAACAGCCCATATCTAACATAAATGACATTAAACAAAGAAACTAAGTCAACCGAACCCATCATTGAAGACTGTGTATAGTCACTCTCCATCCCTGCCAAGTAATAGAATTCATCAACATCATCATTAGTATAATTTCTATTCATTGTTACCATCAAAATCTTTGGCTGTCTTTCTTTTAACTTTTTAATCAAAGGATCCATCAGATCTCTTCTTGCTCCTACACTTACAATAATCACAAGTGCTCCCGGCACAATAGTTTCCAACTTCTGAATCTCATCACCTTTATTAATAAAAGCATAAATGAATTTCTGAAGCTTAAGCATCTTTAACTGAAAATCCGTACAGACAATTTTGGAAAACTGATAACCAACCATATGAACATCCTTTGCCTCATGTATCATTTTACAAATCTTATCAATATCAGCTATATCAATATCGTTCATGCCAATATCCAAAGAATTCTTAGTATCTCGATAAATCTTAGTTACCAGTTTTTGAGGGTTTTCTTCAATCATTTTAGCATCACCGGCTGGTAAATGTATTTCATTTGAAGCTATTTCTAACCCTTCAGCAATCTCTTTTTTAAAAGATGCAAAATTAGAACAATTCATATCTTTACAGAATCTGGAAACTGTTGCCGGTGAAGTGAAACATAAATCAGCTAATTCATTAATAGACATATAAGGAACCTGATCAAGATGTGTTAAAACCTGATGAGCAATTGTATAATGCATATCCTGAGTACTGGCAACATTTATATAAGACATCAATGTATATAAAATGTCCACTTCATTATAATCTTTAACTTGCGTTTTCATTCGCATAATAAATACTCCTTCCGTCCATTAATATAGAGATCATTACCTAATGTATCTATAACTACTGTTAAAGGCATATCCTCAACCAACAGTCTTCTTACTGCTTCTGTTCCTAAATCACTATAGGCAATAATTTCAGATTTCTTTACACAAGAAGCCATTAAAGCACCTACTCCGCCAATAGCTCCAAAATAAATACCATGATATTTCTTAATGGCCTCTTTCACTTCCTCACTGCATCTGCCCTTACCAATCATTCCTCTTAATCCATGCTTTAACATTAGAGGTGAATAGGCATCCATTCGATAAGATGTTGTAGGTCCGCAGCTGCCAATAACCCGTCCCGGCTTAGCAGGTGCAGGACCGGTAAAATAAATAATCTGATTTTGTAAATCAAAAGGCAGAGCCTGATGATTTACAAAAGCATCTTGAAATCTTTTATGAGCGGCATCTCTTCCGGTATAGATCATACCGCTTAATAATACTTGATCCCCTGCCTTTAACAAATCAGCAGCTTCTTGAGTAAGCGGTGTTCTAAGCTTAATCATAAGATAACCTCCTGATGTCTGGCAGCATGACAACAAATAGCAACCGCAACAGGCATACCGGCAATATGAGTAGGATATGTTTCAATATGCAGACTTAATGCTGTTGTACGACCGCCAAATCCTGCGGGTCCTATTCCTAATGCATTAATTTTTTCTAGCATTTCTTTTTCAATAAGAGCGTATTCTTTATCCGGATGATATTCATCTGTTCTTTTAAGCATTGCCTTTTTAGCCAGATAGCCTACTGAATCAAAAGTCCCTCCTATTCCTACGCCAATTACCATCGGTGGACAGGGATTAGGCCCTGCTTTCTCAACAGTATCAAGAATAAAAGATTTAATGCCTTCAATACCATCACTTGGCTTCATCATCGCAATGCGGCACATATTCTCACTTCCAAACCCCTTAGGAGCAACAGTAATCTTTAATTTATCTCCTGAAACAATTTCATAATGAATAATTGCTGGTGTATTATCACCTGTATTCACTCGATGAAGTACGGGATCAGCTACAACGCTTTTTCTTAAGTAACCTTCCTGATATCCTTTTCTAACACCTTCATTAATTGCTTCATTCAGATTACCTGAAACATGAACCTCCTGTCCTATTTCAACATAAATACAGGCCATACCGGTATCCTGACAAATAGGTAAGTCATTATTTTTTGCCAGATCAGCATTATTCTTTAATATATTTAAAACCTCTTTTGCATTATTAAAGTTTTCTAGTTTAATGGCATCTATCAGAGATTTAAAAATATCATCAGGTAAACTATAATTTGTTTCCATGCACATTCTAGCCACTTCTTCAATAATCAATGTACTTTCAATTTCTCTCATACTTCCCTCACTACAGTATGTGTCCCTGTAATTCATCAAGGCTTGGATAATATAATGTATAATATCTTAAGCTCATTAATTCAATGACTGACAATAAGGCATGTTTTCCTGTTTTACCATCTCTAGGATACCCCAGCTTAATTCTATAATCAACCGGTATTCCTAAAGTATTCTTATCACCGGCTGATAATAAGACTATCTTACAGCCGGATTTCTTTAAATATTGTAAAGCCTTAAATCCGGAATTACGATAATTTCCCTGTACACTAATGACAATAGCTAAAGAATCCTTTGTCACTCTTTTTGCACAGTCAAGTTGTTTTTCAGAATCCATATAGGCAGTTGTATATTTTTCCAACATCAGTAAATCTGTCTGAAAATGTAAAGCAGCACTGTTAGAAAATTGAGTACCAAAAAACACAACATCTTTGGTATCATGAATCAGTCTTAATACCTGATCTATAAGATCCCAATCGAGAGTATCAGGTAAAGTATTCAGTGTTTCTTTCACCTGAGATACAAAGTCTCTAGTTGCTCCAACAGGATCATTTTTCATCTGTCCTACAGGGATGTTAATAAGATTATTAAATTTCTTATTATTAGAATGAAAACTATAGCATTCCTGTTTCAAATGAGCAAAATTCTCATAGCCTAAAGATTTACAAAAACGAGAAATAGTTGCCGGTGAAACATAACAGACGCTTGCCAGTTCATTAATCCTCATAGAATATATACGATAAAAATTATTAGCCATAAATAAGGCAATATTATAATTCGTATCAGTCTCACTTGCTGTATCAAGATAGATAATCAATCGATAGAATAAATTCTTCATTTGCTCCTCCTGTAATTACCTCTTATTTTTTCTGCATCTTTCATTTTGCCAATAATTTTTACATCAATGTCCTGACCCAAATCAAAGATAATCTGTACACCTTCTTCTTCCAAATCGCAAACCAGCTGATTCTTCTTCTTTAATGCATAATCCTCATAAATCATTTTTTTATCTTTAAAAATAAAATAATATGCATCTTTAGGATCATCAGCTTTCTTTACAATCAGTTGAACTTTATCTTTTTCATAGTTTCCCTGAAATTGTGTATTTGTTTTCTGTAACTGAGATTTGCATCCTACAGTAAGAAACAACATCAGTATTAATAGAATTTTTCTCATAAATTTATTATATATGAAAAATAGATATTTTTAAAGTTTTTCTCTCAATTGATATAAGTCCTTCATAATGAAGGACTTATTCAAACGGAAACTTATAATTTAAATGATACATATCTCTTACAGCAATAAATTCCTTTTGAACAGATTCACCCATCGGAACACCTTTATCTTTTCTTTCATTCCAGATTATCCATTCTTTTTCACCTGCTGTATAGATTCTTTCCTGATCAGGTGCCTTTTTTGAATTTCTTAATTCTCTCAGTATTTCTCCGGTAGTATGGCGGAATGATTCTTCACCCATAAAAAATTCAGGATTAATACAAATCAAGAAATGTCCTAAATGATACGGTTTCTTATGACCGGAAGAATCAATGTTAGTAAGAGCTTTTAAGAATGGACTAACAGAAAGTGCTGATGATAGTATTTCAACAACTGTTGCATAGCCATATCCTTTATAGCCGGCTAATGTTTCTCCAATACCTCCTAATGGAGCTAAAGCCGCCTCCCCATTAACAAGATCTTTTAATATTTGAATAGAATCTGTTTTAGCCGTTCCATCTTTTCCTACGACCATACCTTTCGGTGTTGGCTCTCCATTCCTTGCATAAAGTTCAATCTTTCCTCTTTGAACAATTGATGTAGCACAATCTAAAATAAAATCAAAAGGTTCATCTGTTGGAAAAGAAAAGGTAAGCGGATTAGTCCCAAGCATATTCTCTACTCCAAAAGTCGGTGCAATAGACGGTCTTGCATTAGTTCCGGAGATTCCGATCAATCCCTGATGGGAAGCCATAGTTGTATAGTATCCCGCAATCCCAAAATGAGAGGAATTCCTAATGACAGCCATTGCTATACCACACTTTTTAGCCTTTTCAATAATAGTATTCATCGCTTTATAACCGGCTACCATTCCCATTCCGTCATGAGCATCTACAACTAACGTTGCCGGTGTATCTTTAATCACTTCATATCTGGTAACAGGATTTAAAATACCTTCATTAATGCGATCAATATAAATGGGCTTGAACCTGTTAGATCCATGACTTTCAATTCCCCTTCGATCACTTTCCAGTAATATATCAGTACATATTTCTGCATCCTCTTGTGGTAGCCCGGCTGCCATAAAAGCATCAGTCATAAAATTCTGCATGAGTTCCCAGCTCACATAGGGTCTTGTTTCTTTTGTCATATTTTTTTGCTCCTCTTTTTAAAAAGACATCTTATGATGTCTTAACCTAACTGACTCATTGGCAGCATAGCAGCACCAATAGCACCACAATCTTCTAACTTCTTAAGCAGTAAAGGAATATGATTCCGCATTCCAACATGAATCTTATTATTAAATTGTTTATTGAGTTCTTCCCAAAAATAATCCTTAGATTTCATGACTCCGCCACCAATCACAAAGCAATGAGGATCAACAGTATGAGCAATATCAGCAAACAATGTAGAAAGACAGTCAATCGCATCATCAGCAATTTCTTTTGCCTGAGGATCACCATTAGCAGCTAAAGAAAATACATTACCTGCATGCTTAATTATATCTTTACCAAAGGCTTCTTGTCCTTTACGAGTAATTGCTGTCCCGGAACATTCTCCCTCAGCTGATCCCGGATTTAAAGCACCTTGCTTATAACCATTATTTCTAACAATAATATTACCTATTTCACCGGCATGTCCTCTTCCACCTGAAATAAGCTTGCCATCAACAATAAAAGCACCACCGATTCCGGTTGAAACAGTTACAAAATAACAGCTTGGATAATCTTTTCCGGCTCCTAATAAAGCTTCTGCTAGACCGGCAACATTTGCATCATTATCAAGAAACACCGGTTTTTTAAATTGGTCTTTTAATTTCTGTACAATTGGATAATTTTCAAAGCCGGGCAGATTACTTGCCATAATCATAACCCCATTCACTGTATCCACAGGTCCCGGAACACCAATTCCAATACCTCTTACATTTTCAAATCCATCACAGTCAGTGTAATCCAATGTTTGAATCATTCTGATAATCTTTAAGCATACATAATCAGGTCCATTTTCTTTTTCCGTACTCTCTTTAACTTCACTGTAAGTCTGTCCTGATTCATCAACAAGTAATGCTCTTACATTTGTTCCACCTAAATCAATACCTATATAAAATTCCATAAAATGTCCTCCTGTCATTATTATAGCTTATATATCTTTTGTTTCAAATAATGCTTTGATAATTTTCAATAATTTTTCAGGCGGTCTACAAGTGAATGTACGCCCTTTCAGATAACTGATAGATCCAAAAGGCTTAGTAAACGTAAGCGAGTAAGCATGAAGAAACTGATGATTCAATTTAAATCTTTCTTTAATCTCTTTATTCCAATTGAAATCACCATACTTACGATCCCCCATTAAAGGATGACCCGATGAAGAAAGATGAATGCGAATCTGATGTGTTCGTCCGGTAATAAGCTGAACCTCTATTAAAGAATACTCTTTTAGTGACTTTAAGCTATGAACTTCCGTTTGCATTCGCAAAGCACCTTTACTATCAGGACTGACCATATACATTTTGCCTTCTTCTTCATTCTTTTTGACATAGCCTTCTAAACTTTCATCATTCATAAAACCCTTAACAATCGTAATATACTTCTTATCAATACAATATCTTTTTTTCATCATTTCATTAAGATCTTGAAGAGCTTTCATAGTCTTTCCAAAAATAACAAGACCGCTTGTATTACGATCTAAACGATGAACAGGTGCAGGAGTAAAAGCCAGCTGACTGTGAGGATTATACTCCTTTTTCTGATATAAATAAGCTAAAACCTGTTTATCTAAAGTATTCGTATTTTCTTTAGAATCTCCCTGTACTAATAAACCCGCAGGCTTATTAACAATTAATATCTGTTCATCTTCATACACAACCTCGAACTGAATATCTAAATGATAAATTGTTTGAGCTTGATGATAATCATTAAAACGATCTTCAAAAAGATATAAAGATACTTCATCTCCTCTTTTTAAAATATAATTCTCTTTAACTTTAATTCCATTAATTCTAACGTCCTTTTTACGAAGCATTTTATAAACAAATCCGGATGGTGCATTTGGTAATAGTTTTTTTAAATATTTATCAATACGTTGATTTTCATGATACTTATCTATAATGAATACTTTCATATCTCTCTCCCGCCATAATTATAGCATACATCTTTCAATTTACTATATTTAAAAAAAGAAAGCCTTTACATTTTAAATAGGTATGTTATAATATTCTTGTAAGTGAGGAAACTTACACCCCCTATAAGCAAGTTTAAAAGAAGTGTGCTCCCCCGCATACTTCTTTTATGTTATAATACATATGAGGTGAAATAAATGGAAAAACAGCTAACAAGTGAAACAATTTATGATGGCAAGATTATTCATGTCGTTAAAGATAAAGTAGAAGCCTACAATGGCAATCCGGCAACCAGAGAAGTCGTTTATCATCATGGCGGTGTATGCATTCTTGCGATTGAAGAAGGATGTATTCTATTAGTTAAGCAGTATCGTTATCCCTTTAGAGAAGATACGATTGAAATACCTGCAGGTAAATTAGAAAAAGATGAAAATCCTGATGAAGCCGCTTATCGTGAATTTGAGGAAGAAACAAACCGTCGTGCTGAAAATATGAAATTCTTATTTGATTGCTACCCTACTCCGGGCTATTGCAGTGAAGTTCTTCATATTTATCAGGCGATCAATTTTAAAGAAGTAAATGATTCTTTAGAAGCTGATCTTGATGAAGATTTACATCTTATTAAGATGCCTATTGATCAGGCCTATCAGGCAATATTTAAGGGTCAAATTAAAGATGCAAAAACTATTATTGCGATCATGTATATTTATGCAAATAAGGAGAAGCTCTTATAGAGGCTTCTCCTTATTAAATAGAAAGTAATCAATCAATCCAATGATAACCGTATTAAACAAATAAACCGGTATCAGCATACAAAACTGAGAAGAAACAATGCCATTATTTAAAAAGTCATTATATTTAGGAAATACTTTAATAGCCATATGAATTGTATTGAAAATAAATGCAAAGATAAAGTTCAATACATTACTATAGATAAGATAGATGACTCTTATAAAATCTAGTACTCCTCCTTCAAAAAAATCAA
>ENA-OWLX01000068-OWLX01000068.1-metagenome-genome-assembly--contig:-NODE-68-length-30975-cov-12.148383_pt1 | contig 30975 bp, 21 predicted proteins | sample MGYA00245351_ERZ651106 | MGnify/ENA primary metagenome ERZ651106 (study PRJEB26857, sample SAMEA4031768) | metagenome | biome: human; feature: oral; material: saliva | place: Philippines | collected 2014... | reverse complement strand
AGACATCAAGTACGGTTTTTCTTCTTTTGTTCCGTGTTTCAAAATAAACATAAGTTTATTCGAGCGTTTTATGATTTTATAAAAAAGTATGAATAGGTTTTACATATGGGAAAAGTACAAGATTTTTTAAAGAGTATAAACTTAAAGCAAGATCAATATCATACAGTCTTAGATTACTTAAAGATTGATTGGCATAAAACTAGATTTGTACCTACAGATCAACAATTTGATCAAGTCCGAAAAATTGTTCAGGAGCACGGAACCGGTTTTGTACTTGCGAAATGGATTAAAGAACAAAACTCTCTTGAAAAATATGGAGTTACCTCTCCAAACAAGTTGAAAGAAAAAAGAGAAAAGTCTTCTAAAATCTTAAAAGAAAAAATCGCTCAAGGTATTAGATTTGGTGGTAATGTAAAAGGTTGTAATAGTTTATCTATAGAGGAAAAACAAAAGAGAAAACAAGAATTAAAACAGGTTTCAAAAGAACGTTGGGGAGAAAACTATCAGGATTTATCAATAGGTGAAAAAATTGCGATAACTTGTAAAAAGAGAGATAGTCATAAGAATCAACATCAAAAATATAAAGAAAGTGTTTTAAAACAAAATCCTGGTTACGTTTATTTTAATGATTACTCAGATGATAGATACTTTAGATATTACCTTCAAACGATTGGAAAATTAACAGATTGTAAATCTACTAGACTAGGAACTCTCGTATTGAAAAAAGAATTAGAATCTTTAGATCTAGAGGCGTTGTATAAACAATTTAACGAAGATAAGCCCGTTAAAGGAAAATCAAAATATGAAGATTCTATTGAGGAATTTTTAAAAGAGCTAAATTTCAATCCAATGAGAAATACTAGAAAAATTCTTGAAGGAAAGGAATTAGATTTATACATTCCAGAAAAAAACGTTGCAATTGAATTTAATGGACATTATTGGCATTCAGATGAGTTTCTTGAAAATGATTATCACCTACAAAAAACAGTTAAGTGTCAAGAAAAGGATATTAGATTAATTCAGTTTTTCGAAGATGAGTGGGTTGAAAAACAGGAAATTTGTAAGTCTATTGTTCGAGGAGGTCTTATACCAGTTAAAAGTATATATGCAAGACACTGTACTGTTGAACAACTTGATAATAAGGTTGGTCGAGAGTTCGTGTATAACAATCACCTACAAGGATCGGTATCTGGTGGAAAATATTGGGGTTTATATTTTAAAAATGAACTTGTACAAGTTATTCAACTTGGACAGTCTAGATTTAAAAAAGATGAAATTGAATTATTAAGAATGTGTACAAAATTAAATACTAGAGTAATAGGAGGTTTTTCAAAATTATTAAAACATCAACCCTATAGTGAGATATATTCCTTTATAGATCGTCGTCTCTACGACGGAAAAGGTTATATAAAAGTGGGTTGGCGGGAATTATATAAAACGAAACCTAGTTATTTTTATGTTAAAAAAGGAATTAGAGAGAGTCGTTTTAAATATCAAAAACATAAACTCAGAAACCTTTTAGAGGTTTTTGATGAAAACAAAAGTGAATCCGAAAATATGTATATGAATGGTTATCATAGGATTTACGATTGTGGTACAATAAAAATGATTTGGAAAAGGAGTTAGGATATATGACACAGATTCAACAGGAATATGAACGGTATTGTAAAGTTTTACAAGAAAGAGGTAAAACACCTCGTGATTTCGAAAATTTCGAAAAACTTGTAAATAAGAGGTTAAGAAGAGAGATTAAAGGTGGTGTAAAAACTCTACAATATCAACTATTGACCATCTTATGTAGTAATGGCCAGACGCCATTTATCTCAATGTCTCTCAACCTAGAGGATTGTGAAGGAGACAAACAATGGGAAGAAGACACAAAAATTGTTTTTGAAGAGGTTCTTAAACAACGAATAAAAGGTATTCCGGATAAACACGGAAATCTTGTACCGGTTATCTTTCCGAAACTATTGTATTTCTTGGATGAACGAAATAACAATCCTAATACAGAAAACTGGTATTTAACCAAAATAGCAGTAGAGTCAGCCGCTAAAACAATGGCACCCGATTTTATATCCTCTAAGGTACAAAAAAAGGTAAAACATGTTGATCATACCTGGCCTTCAATGGGTGCAGCGAGAGGTGATGAAACGGTCTCTATAAAAATAGATGAGACTGAATATTTAGATATTCCTATTAAAGAGGCGTATGAGCTTTTGAGAGATTCAAATAAGGTTAAAGGAAAGTTTAATCCTACAGATATTACACCTCTTTGGGGAGTTGTTGGTGTTTATAAGATTACACATAAACCAACCGGAAAATATTATATCGGTTCTTCTAAAAATGTAGGTCGTCGTTTAAATGAACATAATTGTTCTACAAAACATAAAGGAACATTAGGAGATAATTATTATATTGGGGATTTTGATAAAAATAATTATACTCGAGAATTACTTGAGGAATGTGAACTTGATGACCTTTTAGATGTAGAATTTAAATACGTAAATCTAAGAGATGAATTGTGTGTAAATAAAAAAGACCCAAGATGTAATGGAAACTTTGATTCTCAAAATTGTAAACTCGCAATGCAAAGTAAAACATATTCAACATATCAAAATAATGCGTATACATTTTTTAAGGAGGTAGATGGTACACGTTGTTTTGTCAAAAGTAGAGGAGACTGGGTACCAATTCGAAAAATTACTTTTAATTCAAAGGATAGTCCTTTAAAGTTATATCGAGTTGAGTACCAGTTTAATGATACAACAAAAGTTTTACATATTACTGAGGATCATCCCTTTCCAACACAACGAGGAAGAACTCGCACAGACCAATTACAGACCAATGATGTTTTATACAATCCGTCAAGAGCTGAGAGTTACAACATCATAAAGATTGAAGAAACAAACGAAAGAGTAGAAACATTTGACTTTGAAGTTGATAATGATATGTTTGACTTAAGTGGTATTCTTTCTTATAACTGTCGATCTTTTGCAACTGTCTTTAATCCTCCTGATTTATGGGAAGATGAAACTGTTCGATTCAACACGGGTTATAAAGAAACATACACCGTTCGAGAATTATATGAACAATCTAAAACTGATCCGCAATTATATAAATACAGAATGTTTTTACGTAACGAAGGCTACTATAAAGGTGACGTAAATGAAATTGATCACTTTGAAGAAATTGATGGAAAAGTAAAACTCGTATGTAGACCAAAAAGTTGGGGATTTTTTAACGGAGGTGTTGTTACTCTTAACCTTCCTTATATCGCATTAGAGTCTCATGGAAACAAAGCAGAGTTTTGGAGACTTCTTGATCAACGATGTGAGCTTGTATATAGAACGCTTGTAGAAAGATACAAGAGTCTTAAAAATGCTCCAAGTGATGCTGCTCCAATTTTAAGACAAGATGGAGTCATTGCTAGACTTACGGATGATGAAAACTGGAATAACTTTATCGTTGGACCTCGTTGTACATATTCATTAGGTTATGCCGGCTTATGGGAAACTCAGTTGTATATGACTGGTAAAAAATTAACAGAGGATCAAAGTTTTGCAAACGAGATTTTAAACTTCTTTAATAAAAAACACGACGATTGGCATACTAGAATTGTAGATAAATCAGCAGTTGAAAAGACTCAAGATATTTTAAGTGAAAAAGAATATCTAGAGTTTATTGATATGTGGAATCAGAATCAACATATTCTTAATGACTCTCAAGAAATTATTTTTGAGAATTATAAAGATCTTGAAACCACCGAACCTAATACAACCTTGAAGATTAAAAAATTATACAAAAATAAAGAAGGTTTAATTAAAGCTGAGGTTGAAAAAACAATTCAACGAGGTTGGTTAAATACTTCGACATATGGTACTCCTCAAGAGTCTCTAGTCGGAAAGTTGTCAGATTCTCTTAAACGAGATTTTGGTTTTATTGAAGGTGTTACAGATCATGACTATGTAACGAATAGTTATCATGTGGATCCAGCGGAACCTGTTGATTGGGCTAATAAAATATTAATAGAATCGAAGTTAATGGATAAGTCAACTGGTGGAGCGATATCATACATTGAATTACCTAATATGTCAGATAATCTTGAAGCGGTCGAAAGTATTATTCAGTTTATGTATGACCATATTTTGTATTGTGAGTTAAATCTTAAACGAGATATTTGTTATAAGTGTGGTTTTCAAGGAGTAATTAAACTTGTAAAAGATAATGGAAAACGTGTATGGGAATGTCCAGCTTGTAGGAATAGAAATACGTCAGAGATGTTTATAAGGAGACGTACGTGCGGGTATATCGGTGATGCGAATACGGGTGCTAATCAATCTAGACTTGCTGACTACGAAGCTCGTGTAGAACACATAAATATTCCATTACATATGTGTAGTTGCGGTTGTTAATTGAATAAACTTAAAAGGGTGTTGAGTCTTTTTTGACACCCTTTTTTATATTGTATAATACGAAATGAGAAAAGCTTATAAAAAATATACAGATGTAGAGATTCCTGTTCAATTACAAGACCTTCAAAATCTAAAACAAGAATATAAATTAACTCAACCTGTTTTGTATAAATGTGTTAAATGTAATCAAGATGTACACACTGTTTTAGTAACAGCTATTAATAGTGAATGTCTCTGTAAAGGTTGTAAAACTAAAAAGACATGGCTTGATAAGTATGGTACAGAAAATATTAATGCATTATCTTCTAAAAAAGAAAAGACAAAACAGACTTGTTTAGAAAGGTATGGTGTTGAAAACGTCGCTCAAACAGGATGGATGCGAGAAAAGTCTAGACAGTGGACCTCTTCGAAAGAATTTTCTGATAAACTTAAAGAGTCTTGGAAAACTAAAACTCAAGAAGATATTAAAGACAGGTATGAAAAATCTAAAAAAACAAACCTAGAAAGGTATGGTGTTGAAAATCCATTTTGTGACGTACAAAAAATACAAACAGCTTTATATAAAAAACGAGGTGTAATAAATCCAGGTCAATTACAGGAAGTTAAGGAAAAAATTAGACGAGCTTGTCTAGAAAAATATGGTACTGAAAACTTCTTTCAATCTCCTGAAATTCAAGATAAAATAAAACAGATTTGTATAGATAGATATGGGGTTGAACACTTTTCGAAATCTAAACTTTTTAGAGAGTTGATTCAGACTACGTGGAACTTAAAGAGTGTAGAGGATATACAGAGAATTATTCAAAAGAATAAACAAACTTGTTTAGAGAGATATGGAACAGAAAACGTAAACGAACTACCTGAAATTAAAGAAAAAAGAAATCAGACTTGTTTAGAAAAGTACGGGACATTTGATATAAACAGTCTACCAGAGTTTCAACTCAAAAGAAAAGAAACTTGTTTAAGAAAATATGATGTAGATCACTTTTCGAAGTCTTTACTTTTTAAGTCAAGAGTTCAAAATACTTGGAGTTTAAAAACACCTGAAGATAAAAGAGAAATTCAAGACAAAGTTAGACAAACTTGTTTCGAAAAATACGGAATGTATCACGCACCGTCTTCAAAATATATTTATGACGGTCAATCTTTTGATTCTAGCTGGGAGCTCGCGTTATGGATTTACGCAGTAGAACACAATGAAGAGATTGAAAGACTCCCTATAACTTTACAATACACTTACAACGGAATTGAACATACATATTATCCGGATTTTAAATACAAGAATCAGTTGATTGAAATAAAGGGAGATTTTTTTAAACAAGATTCAGAATGGATACATCCGTTTGATTCATCTTTAACTCCTGTTATGCAAGCAAAACAACAATGTGCTTTAGAAAATAATGTACAGATCTGGTATTATAAAGATATTCAATTTGCATTAGACTATGTTGTTCAAAAGTATACAAAAGATTATCTACAACTGTTTAAAAAGAATTTACCTTTTCCATATCCACAACTACCTAAAAATCCAAACGATTACGACCTTATACGCTGTTTTCATAAATCTATTTACGAAGCCTCTAAAGGAAATAGACTATCTCCTCTACAAGCCTGGCAAGATAAAAACCTAATTAAAAAGACCGCAATAAATAGATTAAAATATATAGGAAAATGTAGACCATCTGATATTGTTCAAGGTTTTAATGTAGCTAAGATTGCACCTAAGGTTTCAATATTTAAACCAACTCTAGCTGAAACATTAATTAAAAAATATTTAGATAACTATAAAATTATATTTGATCCTTTCTCTGGTTTTTCAGGTAGATTGTTAGGTGCAGTAAAATGTAATAAAACATATATAGGACAAGATCTTAATGAAAAACATATACAAGAGTCTCAGGAGATAATTGAATTTAAACATCTTCAAAATTGTACAGTTGTTCAACAAGATATATTAACTGATCAACCTAAAACGTTTATAGATACTTGTTTATTTACTTGTCCTCCGTATAGTGATAAAGAATATTGGACTACTGATAAAAGTGAACTTACAAAGACTTGTGATGAGTGGATCGATATCTGTTTAGAAAAATATAAATGTAGTGAATATTTATTTGTTGTCGATGAAACGGAAAAATATAAAGATAAAATTGTAGAAGTTATAGAAAATAAATCACACTTTGGAAAAAATAATGAATATGTGATTTTGATCAAAAAATAAGGGTTTCTTTTAAAAGAAACCCTTTAAGTTAAAATTAAGCAATATAATTATCACAAAACTTTTGAGCGTAATCGGTGAACTGAATTGCGTAATCGTACAAATCAATTCCTCGTTTTCTCAAAATTCTGTCTACCCCCGTTTCCGGTAGTACACGGTCTACAAAATCAACAATAGCCTCTTCTTCAGTCTCGTACGCGTCTACTAACGAGTTCTGCCAATCGTTCAAAGACCAGTGATTACCAAACCGGTCGGTTACTGTAAAACTATCTTCTTGAAACTTAAAACCGTATTCATTTTCTTTTTCAGATTTTAATTCTCCAAGAACTTCATCCAAAACTTGAATAACTAAATCCACCTTATAATCTTCTGAAAGATCTTCAACCGTACTTAATAGTTCGTTTTTAAGATTTTGAAGATTTCGTTTATTAACTGATTCATTTATTTTTTTCATGTCATCTCCTTGTTATTTTTAACTATTAGCGCAGCCGGGACTCGAACCCGGAACAGGAGCTTATGAGACTCCTAAGTTTCCATTACTACACCGCGCGTCGAAAAGCTCCCCATGAGATTCGAACTCACAACCTGAAGTTTACAAAACTCCTGCTCTGCCAGTTGAGCTAAGGAAGCATATATAGAATATAGATATTTAGTCTTGAAGTTTTTCAAAAGTATTTATTATATTTTTAATCTAATTTTTCCAAAACAAGATATGTCGTATAAAACTTACCACGAAACCTCTTGGTTTTGACAAACTCCAGTTTCGTTACATTTAAGTCTTGAGTCTGAAAAAAAGTTATCAAATCCTCTTTTTGTTCAAAAGATCGTGGTATATAAATATTTTTCTTTTCATCTAACGTTCTAATTTCATCTTCAACGACATCGAAAGACCAGATAGTTTGACCGATAGGAATACAACGTTCGTTATATGAAGTAGAGTTATAAAACTTATAACTATGTATTCGTTTTTGTTTTTTCGCGGTTTTTAAGACTTGTTCGAAAAACTCATTTCTCTCCTGAATATACGGATCCACTATAACTCCTCCAAAATTTGAGAAACCTCTCGTAATTGTTGCATTGTTTTGTCTGTTGCTTTCTTGAGAGATTCAGGATTAAGAACATTGTATCTCGCACCCTCATACCAATATGAAGCAATAACTCCACTTGTAATTTGAATCATTAAGGGATAAAGACTTAATTCGTATCCATACTGATTCTCCTCAAAATCGTCAAGACGTATCGAATCAGACTTAGAATGTATTCTATTCCACTTTTTTATAAACAATTCAGGATTCATTTGTTTCATACCTCTCAACTTAAAATATAGCTTTTTAGGTTTAAAAAATTAAAATCTAATTGCGTATAAATCTATATTTTTTCATATAAAAACCGAGAAAAGTAGGAGGTGTTTATGTCCGAAACAAAGGATAAAGATACTGTAACACTAAACTTAAATATCGTTCCGGATGATTTCAACTTTGAAGAAGTTAAAGATGATGAAGAAATACATATAACTCAAAGTAACTGGAATAAGATTCAAGAGCTGTCAAAGAAATACAACAAAACAATAGATGAGGTTATTGTAGACATTTTTAGACAAGCTTTAGATGGTTCTTCAAATTAAACATAAAAATAGGGTTAAATTTCTTTAACCCTATTTTTAATTAGAAATAAACTTGTACGGTTGGAAGATCCCTTAAATCTGGATTTAGATCTTCGTATTTTTCATTCATAAAGTCTGAAAAAGAACCTTGTTCGTATTCTATATCACAATCCTGAGTATCTATATTTTGAAAAAGATGTTGAGGTTGAGCGTCGTCATACAAGACTATAAGCGCGACATCTTCCGTTAATCTTAGAATATTTTTAACACTTCGTTGTTCTGCTAATTCTGATAAAACTTGTTCGATTCTATGTAGTTTTGTTTCTCTTAAGTGTTTTAATTCTTTTACATATATACCTTTTTCAGGGGAGGTTCTCTCCTCTTTTTCAAGAGTTTTAACCATAAAATCGTGTCCGTATCTATCTTTAATTCTTTCTAAGACGCCCGGTGTATAGCCACCTGAGTTATCAGGTTGTTTAACCTTAAATTGATCTAACGCTTTTTCGAAAGCTTCAGCTTCATAATCAGGCCAATATAAAGATTGATCTCCGTCCCAGGGGTTTCCTAGATTAACTCTTCTAAAACCTTTTCTAGTTTCAGGATCTTCGTATACAGATGATTCCGTCTTTCGTCTCTTTTTCTTTTCTTGTAATAAACCTAAAACTCGGTTTTCATGTTCTTCTAACTTTTGATTCTGAAATATATCAAATTCAAAAGGATCTATATATTGTTCGTTAAGTATATCTACTCTCATTATACAACTCCTAACCTTTAATCAATTAACGAAAAAACTAATAAGTTGTCTTTATTAACTTTTTTCTCGAAATAAATCTTACTAATCAACTCACCTTTCTTATTTTTGAGGTATACAAAATTATAAGAATCGGTTTTTGTTTGATAATTTATATTTAATAAGTCACTCGTAAACCTGAATTTAAACGGAATAAGTTTCTTTTTCCAACTCGGATGTGTTATATGTGAATATTGTGTAATCGCATTGTTTGGATCTTGAAGTATAAGAATTGTCTTCATTAAATCTGACTTTACACAAGTTATTAGAGATTTAGTTATATCACATTGTAAAACATTTTTTGTCAAAATATACGCATCTTGTATAATAGAGTCAATCGTTCCATTGGTTACTGTAAAGAATCGAAGAGACTCCATCGCGCTTATAGCCGGAATTGGTGGATTTATTGTAGGAGTACTTACAGTATTTCCATCAATATCTTTATACAAAACCTTACCTGTTTCATCACACGCAAACCTCTCTAAGTCTCGTCGATATCCATTGTTTGTGGTAACATATGATCCGTCTCGTAATCTATATGTGTAGTTGATAGGTATTGTTTTATTTTCAAAAGATCTTGTATACCCTATTTTTTCACGTAATTCATTACTATCAATTTCAAAAACTCTATCATTCTTTACATCCGGTGGTAACTCACTCCAAGCTATCTTACACGCTATTTTTAATTTAGATGTAAAAAGTTCATATATTGTGTCTCTTTGAGCTTTAACTGGATTATCTGTAACAAAACCCTGAGGAGGTTTTGAAAAGATTAATTCATCCAATAAACTCTCTTTATCAAAAGATATATTTTGTGTATCTACGTTAAATAACGTAAGATCTACAATAACATTTTTAAGTTTTGTTTCAAAGCCAGCTCTAACAGGTAATTCTTGATTTAATTGAATATCTGCTTGTACAAAAGACTTAAATTGTAGTTTAGGTAGAACCGCGTCAGTATTATCCTTGTTCTTTATAGGTAATCCATTTTGATCTACTAGAATAAACTGTTGATTCTTATTATTTACAGTTTTGTAGTCTATATCAAAGAATATTTTATTTTCAAAAACACAATCCGTGGGTGTTGTATAATCTCCAATTAAACTTTGTCCATAACCTTTTGCTGGTATATAAATTTCATAACAATCTGTGTCTAACACGAAGTCATTATTTTGAATCTTTGATCTAAACTTGTTAATATTCGTAAACTTAGGTAAACTTGGTGTTTTATTGACAATCTTTAACAAGAGGTTTGAAATATTAACATTTTGTTGAAGAGTATACCAATCTCCTCGTAATACACCCTTATACTCGGTCGAATGAACCTGGGTCATAGTTCCATTAGATATCTTGAAGGTGTTTTGAGCTTGTGTTTTTGTCTTATCAATTTCTACATTTGAATTTGGTTCAACACCCTTAAACTCAAACGAAAAACCTTTTTTTAACGTACCATCTGGATTAAAACACATTTCTAAATTCGGTACTTTCATCAACTCTTCGTTCGGAATATCTTCAAGTTTTAATTTTTTGACAATCTGTTGAACTTGTGTAGTGTTAGACTTTTCAAAAGTAGTCTGAACGTTACCTGTATATAGGTTAGCAAAGTCTTGAGGATCTTGTACATTTTTTAATTTAATATTTGCTACAAGATAGTCATCAAGGACCTCAAGATTAGTAATTTCGTTTGAATCTATTTCAAACTTTTTAATCTTATAGGGATGAGATATTATTGCATCCCACGGATTAGGTACTAGTTTTGGTATTTGTTGTGGTATATATCTATTTAATATTTTTTTGTACGGATTATATACTGTTCTTTTATCTGATAATTGATATTTTACAGCGTCTTTATTTGTAGCCAGGAATATGTTATTTATGTGTTCATCTGCTTTTGTATGTACTGCGTTTGGTTCTTGAGATCTACAAATAATTTGACCGCCTGCAATATCTCCAAAAACAGGTGTAATTCTAAGAATTGATCTATTGTATTCATTTGTTAGGTATTGTAAATCTCCGGTATTTGTAGTCTCATAAAAGAACGATCTCAACTCAGGATTTTCATTCATTTGTTCCCAAGTTGGATACATACTAAAGACTTCTGGTTTACTCCAAATCTTTTGATTAGGGACTATTTCAATATCTCGTAAACCACTCGCTTCATTTTCATATGTTGCAAAGTCTGCGTACTGTGGTGATTTAACTTCAAAAAGAGTTGAAGCCGCTGGTAATTGTTCTAGGTTTGTAACTTGACCATAACCAAATTGAAAATTATCTTTAGTTAAATTCTTAACAGCCGCGATTACATTTGTATGTTGTCCATCTTCTAATAATACCACATTATCTCTAATCTTAAACTGATTCTTTTCTACAGATAAAATCACGGAATAAAATGTTTCAGAGTTTGGAACTAAGATTCCATTTAACTGAACCGTAATTTGATTGTCTTCAACCTGAACATTTGGACCAAAAGAATCTAGAGATTTTAAAGCATCATATACTGTAATTAAACCCTTAGATACTTTTACTTTTTCAATTTCAGAATCCTCTACAACTAAAATAGGACTTGAGGGATCTCCAACCTTAAAAATACCCTGAGATGTAATAGATAATGAATTTTCTCCTGCAGATGTTATAGATAGTATTTCAGCTGGACTATTCGTATCTATTTTAATATTATTTTCAACTGAGTTGATTGAATAATCCTGTAAGTTTACTATTACCTTAAATGGAACATCTTTTTCTCCCTTTGGTGGATATGTTATCTCATCTCCGAGGAATAATCGATACTTTCTTTTAATTTCCGATACGACTTCGTCTACATACTGACCTGCTATCTTTTCTTTATGTAAACTAGATTCAGGGGTACTTGTCTTTAGTTTCGACATAATTCTAGCTTTTATTCGATTTGAAATAACTGAAAGATCGGGCCAATCCGCAGTACCATAAATATGGAGATAATTATCAACAATAGATATACCGGAGGTCTTGATTAAACTTTCAAAACTATACGTTGTTTGACCGGTAGTACTTACCGAAGTAATACCTTTACCAAATACATCTTTTTCAGCTTCAATAATAGAATCTGTAAGATATGGAATACCTTTAACTAAACCAGGATTTAAGGTATCAGTTACTTTAGCTATAACCTGTTTAAGAATACCTAACTCTGTTGTTTTTCCAAGAACCTCAAGAAGAGTTCCTATTAAATTAATATTTATTTTCTTGTCTTTAAAGGAAACGTATTCACAAGCATCTGGAGCTAGATAATCCATTAATTTACTAGTATTTCTCCACGTGTTATATGTTTCAGTCTTGCTTACCTGTAATAATAAATCTATCAACTCTGAACGCTCTGATTCATTTACAATTATTGTTTTTAGATCATCGTGTAACTGTTCTTTAGTTTTATCAGAATAATCCTTCAAGACTGTTGGAAGGTGTAACGGTTTATCTAATTCAAAAACTTCATATATACCATATTTCTTATCTTCAACTTCAACAATATCTCTAGCATTTACCTGATCAACATATTGTTTCAAGATATCTTCGTTTGTCAATGCATATAATCTTGAAGATATGTTATATGCGTTAGAAGCTCTACCGGTTACAGATGAATCCATTACAGAGGGTTGTTTAAAACCTATTGTGTCTATTGCCTTTCTATGTTTAAGGTTTCCAACCTTATCCATAATGTTGAGTGTTCCGGTTGTTTGATCCCAGGTGATAAAGTGTTGTTTATCTTTTATATAACTCGTAATTCTTGGAATTTTTCTAGTTATATAATTAACAGATTGTAATGCTAGAGCGAATTCTTTTAATTGTTCTAATTCTGTAACTTTTTCAATTTCTATTTTAGTAGTTCCGGTTAAAACATATACACTTTGCCATTTTGGAGTTGAATCTGAATTGAGATACACCGGTACATCATACTTTTTAAGAGTTGGTAAGTATATCGGATGTGTACTTAAATCAATTTTTTGACCAACCTCTTTTAGGTCTGGATCATATAGTAATTGAGCTATAGCAATAGATGAAACTTCTAAATGTGTTCCCGCTTTTAATGTTCTAAAATGATTATTCTTATCTTTAAAATCAGATGGATTCTCTATAAAGTTTTCTTCATTCGTAATACCACCGGTAATAACCGAATCATCGTTCTCGTTAAGCATACTTGTTAGTTGCTTTCGAATAAATGTACACAATTGAGAACTTGTTGCGGATTCGATATGATATACATCTAATGTTTTTAATTCTTTATTCTCTAAAGTAAATGTTCCAGGTTTTTCACAACTTTCAAAAAACTCACCCTCATCCGGTAGAGCTCTCCAAGCTGGTTTAGTCGTAGTTTCGGGATTTGGTTTAAAATAAATTCTATCGTAATTATCAAATTGTAAACTTCCGTCAAAAATAGGAAGACTCTCTGTTAATTCTGTAGGTGTAGCTTTAAGAACCTCTCCACTTGGTTCAGCTGCTTCGTCTTCAGAAACGTCCTCAGGACTCTTGGGTACTACAACGCCCTCATCAACCGTCGTTTCTGTAGACACGTTTGTTTTATCAAACGAGTACCAATCCATATGAGTTTTTGTTAAGGTTTGTTTGATCTGTGGAGGTAGTAGCGGCGTAGACGGAATAGTATCCGTAGCTGTAACTGTTTGTCCATTAGATCCCTCCTGACTAAAGGCTTTATCAATTTCAAGAGGTTGACCAGCGTGTTTAATAAAGGAATATATGGTTCCTAAATCTACGACACCTTGTTGAACTTCGTCATAATAACTCAACATACCATCTCTATTAAAAATAACCGCCGAAGCTGGTTGATAAAGATATGGTTTAGAAATATTACAAGAACCGGTTACTAAATCTATTTCAACATAAACTAGATTTCCAAAACCAGCTAAAATAATTTTTTGAGATCTATTAACATTAACATGATCAGATGAAGTACTTCCTGCTTTTGTTTCAATTTTTTCATATATAACTTTATATGGACCTACATAAGTATCATCCGTTATCGTTAAGTTTACAGGTATACCCTCTTGATAAAATGACGAAGGATTTAATAATTTTAATTGTACAGAGTCTCCAACTGATATGTGTTTATTTAAGTCAAAACTGTTTCGTAAACGAGAATCACTTAAAACAAAAGTTGTTGTATCTATCGAGTCTGTTGTAAACTCAGCAATAAACTTTCGTTTATAAAAAGTATATCCTATTCTAAGACCTGGATCTGGATATGAAAAACCAATATTTAAGTGAGAATCCTGAATTACTTGATATTGTTTTAGTAAATCGTTTGGTTTAATTTTTTCGATGATGCTCGTAACAGATTTTGTAAGAGATTTAGAACTATCCTGAATTAACAATCGTAAAAGATTAGATTCAGGTTGACTTACTGCTAAAATGTGTAAATCTTTAAGTACATAGTTTCTATCTACAATTTGCGTTTCTCTTGAGTCCGTATACGTAGATCGCCTTGTCGGTGTTTTAATGTCAAAAAGATACAGATAACCTTTATTTTTTAATTTTCTATTTACGTTAAAGTGTAGATTACATCGTTGAATCTCTGCATTCTCTTTATTCTCAACATCTTCAATTGTAGAGAATTGAACAACATCCAAATCATACTCTTTAAACTTTTTATTTAATGTCTGTAAACTAAACGGTTCATCTTGTATTTGTATCGTAAGACCAGTTGTTTCTACGTTCTTTGAAAAAATATCTTTTAATAATTCTTGTTGTTTTTTTAAAGTTTCTTTTTCCGCAGCGCTGAACCGAACTTCAGGATCTTTGTCGTCTTGTAAGTCTTGTACGGTTTTTGAGTCTAGTTCAATATTTAATCCAACGTATTCACCGGTAAAGGTATTTGGAGCTAAGAATTGTAACGCGTTAAAAGCTTTTGAATATGTCTTAAATAAAGACTGTTTAACTTGAAAGTGTTTATAATCTAAAGGAAGTAAACTATGTACAAGGTCTCCATTTAACATTACTTTTTGAGAATCTTCAAGTACTGTAAATACATCATCTTCCTTAAAAACTCTATACGAGGTTAGGATAAGATATAAATCTTTTGGATCTAAAGTTACAATAACTGGTATAAAAGAACTTTCTTCTGAAATAAACTGTAGAATTTCGCTCAATAGTAATTTATTTGCTCGGAGTTTTTGTAATTCAGTTTGTAGATCCTTTATGTAATCGTTATTTATATTTGTACCAACATCTTTTAATAAACCTTGAGTCCAATCTATTGTATCCGTTTTAAGTTTAATCTTATCTTCGGCGGATCTACTTTCGTTAAAGTTTCTCCATAATACTGCTTGAGGTTTTAGATCGTACTTTTCTATAAACTGTTTATGTATATCATTAATAGTAATTGGACAATCGCTCGCAACAATACTACCAAGAAATCTAGATCTAAACGGTTCAGAAAGATTTGGAAAAATTGAATCAATATGAATCTCTTTTAATAAATTAACTTGTTGTTTAGATCTCCAACCTAGAATTTTAGATTGTACGAATTGATATACAAAGAACTCTAAAAATAATTCTAGTTGATTATTTTTAAGATCTTGAAAAAATCCAGCCGATTTATCATTTTCACCTTTTAGGAAAATCTGATTATATAACGCTTGTGGTTTATATATAGTTCCAGCCGTAAAATTACCTATAGATTTTGAAGATTTTATTTCATATGTTTTTAGAATAGAATTATACTGGATCTGAAGATCGTTTGAAGACCGTATTTTAAGAACATCGATATCGGAAATAATACCGTGAACATCTACGTTTATTTTTTGTAATTTTAAACTTCCATCTGGTATACTTAAAAAGTTTCCCTCTATTGTAAAACCTTGAATAAAAGTTTCATTATTTTCTGGGAACGTTAAATCTGTATTTAATTTATTATCAATCTCTACTGGTTTTGTTTGAACTAATCGAACTGTTGATTTTTGTAAACCTGAAGTTAAAAGTTGAGAGCTAAAGAGCCAGTTTATTGTTGGATTTCCTTTATTATCAGAGTAATTATAATTTAGAATATTTTGATTATAAACTTGTTTCATTGAAGAAACATTACTCTTTATCTGATCTTCATCTGGTATCATATCTTCACTTGAGAATATCTTAAAGTTTGATAAGAAACCGGCCCAAATTGTTCTGAGAGTTTTTATAGATTTTACGACGTTCGCATCCCAAACTACATCACCCCAAATCATCTTTCGACGATTAAATTGATGTTGAAGATCTGTAAAATCAACCGGGTCTCGAGGGTCATTTAATAAACTATTAAACAAGGGATATGCGGATGTATATAAATCTACATTATAAAAACTAATAAGAGCTGGTACATCGTCGTTAAATGTATAACTATAACTTGAATACTGTTTATTATATAAAAGACTGTGTTTTTGTACAGGTGTCCAAATAATACTCAACAATACACTATCAAGATATAAAGACTTATTTTCAGTTATCAACTCTCTTAATAAATCAAAGGATACTTGAGAGTCTCCTAAATCTACTAGGGTTAATGTTTCTAGATCTACTAGCGTTTTAGGAATTGTAGTTTTTTTAGATAGATCTGAATTATCCGCAAAATCTAAAATATTCTCACTAAACAAGTTGTCTGTAAGATAATTTAAGTTCGTATAGTTAAGAGGATACCAAGAGATCTCATGTAGATAATATTGTTTTAAAATTCTATATGTACTTTTGGTATGTACCTGTCTTTTTTCGGCTTTTGTTGAAATAATACTGTTAGTTGAAGGATTTAGAATATCCGCTTGAACATCAAAAATAATTTGAACCGTTTTACGAGGTTGATTTAAGAGATATGTAAGATCCTCAGAAAATCTTAAATAACAAAAATCGTTTTTAACTTCGGCATTTACTACGGTAATTGGTTCTTTATGTCCATAGTAATCTATTACTAGTCCATATAATCTACCTTGTCTTTGATGAATATTCATTATTTGAATATTTGATGTTCTGATTAAATTACCTGCGTACATTTCTCCAAGACACCTATACGCGAAAGTTCTTCCGTCTTTAACGACTTGATTAAATAATAAATCAATACCCGTTTGTCTATTGATTGCTAAGTTTTCTAAAAGTAACGAAGACCTAACGATAAGTTGTGTTACTTGAGCGAAGCTAGTTCCCATTTGAAGGTTCTGTAAGAGAACGTCTGTATTATTAATCAATAGGTTTTGAAGATTTTCTAACTCGGCGATGTGTATACAAGTAATAACTTGATTGTGTCTATTATTTTGGTATACTGCTTTCGGATGAACTTCACTTAACGGCTCATCTAATAGTTTAGATTCTGCAAAAGATAAAGTAGACGAATTATATAAACCCATTTTAGGATCAATAGATAAATATCCTACAATCTTATTTGTCTTATTACGTACAACATTGTTATTGATAGTAAACTCATACTCATGTGTATCTCTTTGAACCTTAATAATATTTTTTTGTACAGTGATTTTTATATCGGTATTTGGATCTGTTTTAGAAAACAATGTTGCGTTATTAAACTTATCAATACTTCCATAATACTTATGTTGAGTTTTTAAGTTATGTATCTGAATGGTTCCTTTATTTCCAACCATAGATATATCGTTTTCTTTATAAAAAATTCTGCAATCCTCGTCGGTTCCGGAAATATTCAAAACATCTTCAAAGACATATGTGTTTTCTAAGAAGTCTTCTAACTCTATAAAAGTAAAATCAATATTATACAACTTTCCGATATTAAGGTCTATAACTTCATTATTATCGATAAAAGTTTTGTATTTAAATAACCCAAAAAAGTCTTGAGAAACTTGTTCGTAAGAATATCTCTCGATCGTTTTTAGAAAGTCTATACCGCCTGTAAGTACTTCGTTGTTTAATATTGCTTGGAATACTCTTTTATTATTTTGAGAAATTGTAACTTGCATGAAATATGGTTTAACCATAGATAGTGAAGAGAACGCTCTACTAAACTGTAGATTATTTCTCTGTAAACATTTATATAAAGAACTCGCTACAATATTTTCACAAAGTTGAATAGAACTTCTTAAATACGAAGCCTTTGATAAAGTAAGAACAAATAACTTTTCGAGTTTTTTGAATAAATCAGATGTAACTATTTTTTTATCAGCTAACTGTACCAATTGTTGTGGTGTAGCAAATTCGTGATCTATTAACGGAACTAATGATAACTCAGCTTCATCGTCTACATACAAGAATTGTAGTTTTTCTTTACCTAGGTATAAAAGATCATTGAGGCTTCTATTTCCGTATGAAGTTCTTTTTAGAGATATTAGACTGGTATTTCTCGGAACTTCACCTGCTCGAGTCATATCTTGAAACCAGGTGTTAATACTACCAAGTCGTCCTGTGTAAACCAATTGAGTCAAGAGTTGTTGATAAGTATCTATATCTTGAATCACTTGAAATTGTTTCAAAAGGTCTTGATTAAAATAACTTTTTGTTAAGTTTGTTATTACCTGTTTACCTAGTAAATCTCTCAAATCTGTTATTTTAATGTAATTAAGCGTTAGAGATTTATAACTTATAGTATTACTATCGGTATAATAATAACAAAGACTTTCAGTTACTTTTGTATCACTTTTTGTTACATCTCTTGTTAATACCTTTATACCTTTATTGTCGATATAGTTTTTATATCCAGTCCAACTAGTTAAATCTCCAACGTTAAAAAGGTTAGTTAGAAATTGTTCTTGTTGTTGAACACCTGTAAGACTTCGAATTGGTGTAATCCCTGTCAAGAATCTGTTTCTTAAAAAAAGATCTTTATATTGGTCGTCACCTGAAATTTGTTCAGTATCAAAATATGAATGAACCATATGTAACGCTTCATTAAAATATGATTGTCTTTCAGCCTCAGTTAGGGTCTGTACTGTATTAAAATCATCTGGATATAACTTTGTTAAGTATCTAGACATTTCGTGCATTAAATAATCAATCTCAGTCTCTAACATTCCCTTAACTGAAAAATTCACCTTATCCAACTTTACAACAAACCGTTTATCTGTTTTTGGATCTGCGAAATATACGGTCTTAGGTTGATAATTTGAAGACTTACTTCCGTTTATTGTTTTCTGAGATTCTCGAACTTTTGTATAACCTGTATCGACAACACCTAGAAGTTGTCTAGACCAATCGTCGCGAAGGTTTCTATTTAAGATATTATATAACGGCATGTGAGGAATCTCATTTGTTAAAGTAACTGGTATAGAGATATTAAATGCGCTTTTTGATACCACAAAATTGTTCATATTCTAAGTTAGTTAGATTTTGAGAAAGATTTGAAGATTTTTAATTTTTTTTGAAAGATTTGTACAACACATCTTTATACTTTTTATTACAAAAGGAGATAAAGATTGTCACAAATAAATCCAAATAAGATAATTGAACAAGGGATATTTAAACCATCTAAATACTCAAAAGTACAACAAGTAGGTATTGATGTATCTCTTAAACTAGATTCCGACTCTCATGTTTTATCGTTGAGACCACGAACTGGACAATCAGTTGAAATCAATGAGTCTGTTGATATCCCAGAAAATGTATACGCAGATCTTACAATCAGATCAAGTCTTTCAAGAAAGTTAGTTTTTCAAAGCTCTGGTAAGTATGATCCAGGTTTTAAAGGTGTATGTGGTTTAACGTTATACAACATGTCAGATGAAACCGTTAGGATTGAGGCTAATGCTCGAATAGCTCAGATGGTTTTCTATACCGCAGATTCAGCTTCCACGTATGATGGACACTATAATCATTCAGATTCAATTGAATCTCAATATGAGAAGGAGGTTACAGTTTGATTCACGTATACGATATTCAGGTCATTGGACTCAATCGGGCGATTAATGCTGTAAATAACTCTTTTAACGTTGGTCCTATCGATACAAGATCTCAGATTAACTCGAAAGATAAGAAATGGATTGTAGCAAAAAACCTGGGTTGTAATAAAGATGAATTACAATCTCACGACGCTTGGTTATCTGGAGTTTTAGTAAACTTTACTTTAACTTGCGACCCGGATTTCGTACGTATTTTGGCACAAGAACCGTATTTTCGGTTAAAACCGTTAAAGGGTCAAGTAGAACAATGGTTTGTAAGTACAAACTTTAGAGCATTAAAACACTTTAATAGAAAAAGACCGGATATTACAGATTTCTGGTATCCTTTTTTAAAGTGCGAAGATTTCAAAACTTTTACGGATATTGATGTTTGGGTAGATCCGTACGATATTGGAGGTTAAAAGTGTTGGAGATAAAAAATATTGAAACATTTTTTCCAGATAAAACCGTAGATGATTTTATACACAAAGACGACTTTTTAAGTAGTATTAGTGTTATTTGGGATATGAAAGGAAATGGGGTTTTTATGCCGGAATTTCAACGGTATGGAAAGACCGCGAACTGCGGTATTGTAATGTCCCAAAGTACAATGCATTCTATGAATAAGTTTATGACTTCGGATTATGATCCTTTTACAAAGTACGTAACGCCCGAAACTAAACAACATATAAAAGATCTATATCAGCAATGGGTAGATGTTAAAAATGAGTTCGATAGTTGTTCACAAGATAAGAAAGATTTATATAAGATTAAAGTATACGAATCTTTCGAACGATTAGTACATAATCTACCCCGAGGTTTTGAACTATGGACAACTATTACAACAAACTATCTACAATTAAAAACAATAGTTATTCAGAGAAAAAATCATAAAAATATCGAAGACTGGGGAGCGTTTATACAAACTTGTTATACACTTCCCGATTTTCGAAAGCTATGTAAATTAGAAGATTCCAAATGGGATATCTCAAATATATTCCCGCAATTAAAAATACTACAAGGAGATAAAACCAATGAAAACAATTAATGATGAAACAATGTTTATTCTAATTCCAAAACACGATCCTGAGATTCAACTTCAAATTCGTGAAGTATCAGGTAAAGAATTAAAAGAGATTTTTGAAGAATCTTTTTTGGTAGATTGTCTGGAACAAGGATCTGAACTTGTATATAAAGGAAATAATTATTTTCTTGATGAAAAATTAAATTAATTTTTTAATCAAGTAATTAAGGACTTACAATCAGGAGATTTTTATAAGTTTCCTGATTTTTTTGAGATCTCAAAAACTATATTATACATAAAGGGGTACTCAAATGGACGGAAAGTTTATAAAAAAGAGAATTCTTGCATTAATGAACGACTCAGACGAAGACTTCGATTCAATAGTAATTGAAAAAGAAGACGAGTCTATTAAAGTTGAATATGTTAATCCTAACGTAGATGTCAAGGGTCGGGAATATCTTCATGTGTTTGATAGAGAAACAAGTCAAATTTTCAGGGTTAACATAGGTAATTACGATACATTCTTGGATGCCTGTAACGCCGCAGCTCGACTTTGGAATAAAATTGAAAAGGACAGAAAAAATTAGGTTTAAACAAGCCGTTATCTTTTAAAGTCTCGAAGATCTTCGAGACTTTTTTTATTTCACAAAAAAATTGAAAATCTTTAAAAAAGTTTCTTACGCAAAATCTATATTCTATGTATGAATATAACAAAGGAACAACACATCAATACAGTTGAAAATAGTTTTCCTCAAAAAAAGATTTTACATACATATCAAAATGGAAATCATTTTACATCAATTCTCGAAGACGGAACGAGGATTCGAGAAACAATAGATGATCAAGATACAAGATTTTCTTTTGTTTTTCCTGAAAACGCGGATGTTAAAATTACAAACTACTGTAATGCTGGTTGTAAGTTTTGTCATGAAGGTAGTAGTATCGAAGGAAAACACGCAGACCTTAAATCAATGATGACTCTTTGGGATTCCTGGATGCCTGGAACGGAGATAGCAATAGGTGGTGGTAATGCTCTCGCACATCCTGATATAGACTGGTTTGTTCAATACCTATCTGAACGAGGTGTTATCTGTAATATAACTATAAATCAAAAACACATATTTGATTATTATCAAATGTTGATTCGATTTATTGAAAATAATTATGTACACGGAATTGGTGTGTCTTTGACAGATTCATCGAAAACATCAGATCTTCACGTAATTAAACATTTGTCTAGATATAGTAATCAAAATGTTGTTATTCATACAATCGCCGGGATTTTATCTGAAAAAGATATTCCTGCTTTAAAAGATAGAAAGGTTTTAATTCTTGGTTATAAAGACAATGTCGGTCGTGGAGTTTCTTATCATAAAGAACACAAAGATCAAATTGATGAAAATATTAAATGGCTTTCAGAAAATTTAAAAGATATCAGTAAAACAGTTTCTGTACTGTCTTTTGATAATTTAGCTCTTAAACAATTAGAGGTAAAGAGATCACTAGGAATATCTCAAGAAGAATGGGATCTTAGATTTCAAGGAAAAGACTACGGAGATCCAAATGGAGAAGATGCTCCGTCAACCTTCTACTTAGATGCAGTAAACAAGACAATAGGTCGATCTAGTACTCAACCATATAATGAAAGGGTTTCATATATAAATCAAACATTTGAGGAAGCTTTTAAGGATTCTCTTTCCAATTATAAAATTAATGAAGGCGAATATGGAGAATTGAAAACGTTACAGGATTAAGACAAGACAGATTGATTACTACTTTAAAGTCCTAGGTTAAATCCTAGGACTTTTCTTTTTGTCTACTTAAACACGACTAACAGGTTTTGTTAAAAAGTGCCCATACTTTTTATTAGGGTCTTTTATATTTTTCATATGTGACCATATAAAATCTAATGGAGCTGAAACATCATTTCCACCTTTTGATCTATCATATCTATTTGTCTTATAATCTAGATATCCATATGGATCGTCCCAAATTAAAGATTTAATAACATTCGATGGTTTTAGTGCTGTATTTCCAGATACAAGCCCTTGAACTTCTTCTTCGGATGTAGCTTCAAAACCTACAAGCGTTATAATATGTCCTAATAAATCCGCCCAAGCGACTGAGGTAGCTACGGCTGATCTATTTTCATACAACTGTGTAATTAAATCTACAAGAGACATATTTATTCTAAAAGTGTCTGCCTTTGAACAACCTACCCACTCATTAAAGTAATGAGCTAAAACCTCATGTAACTCTAATGGAGAGTACGCCTTTGGATTTCCCTCATACCAGTCTTTCCATAACGCAGGCATTCTAGACTTAAACCAATTGTTTTCTTTTAAACACTCTGTAACAATAAAATTAGCAAAAGCATCTGGAGATCTCTTATAGTTTGGATCTGTTGGTAAAATCCAACCTGAAGATTCTGCCATATTACAGAGTGCGTGTACGTTACACGTACAATTCCAATTAATCTTATTACTACCTAATTGTCCTTTTTGTATATGTACATATGGTGACTTCAATTGAGACCAGGGTACAAGTTCATCTCTTAAATTTAATTTAAACATAATTTATCTCCTTTAAAACTTAAAGTGGTTCTTTTTATTTCGTTGTTGATTAAGAGCCTTTTGTACATCTTTTAGAGTTGGAACAGGTGATGTTATTGGTAATTCTGGTGCTCTTAATGGTCTAACTTGTAACTTATCGGTAAAAACGTACTCACTCTGATTTAAGTATTTTAATAATTCTGGTATATGTAATTGCGGAAAAATACTACTCGCGATTTCTTTAAATTCTTCTGTCGATACTCTAACTTGAAGATCCTTTTCACAATTTATCCAGATTATAATATACCCTTTTAAATTATTATATAATATATAATTCTCACCAGATGTTAATTCAACATGGTCTTCTTCTTGTAACAACATATTTTTAATTAGTTCCTGACCTGCATTGATTACTGAACTAACTACACATATGAAGTCTCGATATGATTTTATGAAACCAAGTTTTACAGAGGATATAGATGGAAATCAGTATCCAGATCCTCTGACTATAAATTATCAAGGTGTGATTGACAACTGTTCGAGTTATCCACCTGGTTTTACTTTAACCGCCGTAGACTTAAAAAGACTTTGGGTTAGATATTATAAAGAAACAGGAAAAACAGAAATGGATGATGTTTTATATTCTGTTAATGGAATTGAACACGTTGGTGTTTTAGAACCAGGTGATGTTATTTATAAATATCCAGTAAACACGATTCAACCATTTAATTTTGTTAACCTGGCAGTTTCAAAAACTAACTAGATGAGGAGATCTTAAAGAGTATGTTAAAAAATAAAGAAGATGACTTTCATGGAGATAAATTTACAAGTAATGTAAAATATGCAGATAACGAATGGCAAGCTCATGGTACGGTAGACCGTGGAAGTACATATACTAAAGAGTCTATTCTTCATCTACTCTTTGAGGGTTTTAATTATGATAGAAACTTAGGAGATTATAAACATTACGTACCTCGTGCTAGTACTGGACCTGGTGGTTGGTTACATCGAGGTAAAAATAATCCGTACGTACCAGCTAAACTTGAACACGATATATACCTTGTAGAAAATACATACTACAACATCAGTAGTTCACAGAGTGTTAAAAACATCTTTGACTTGACTACATTCTTGTCAAAAGGTATTTCTATAGCTAATCCGGTTTATGATAGTCTTGCTAATTATAAAACAATTAAAGTTATTGATGATTCAAATCTAAACGAAGCAATTACGGTCCGAGAGATTATTGATATTTTATCCGGTGTTTGTATCGGATGCGAACTTGCGACTACGGATAATCAAGAAGCTTTTATCAATAGATATGTACGAGGTAGTATAGATTTAGATAAAACTTTAATCAGTTTTGATGTGTTAAAAGACCCCGCGGTTCCAAAACATCTCGATCTTTTTACAGGTGGTGAAGATCGTCCATTAGAGATAAAAGATGTTTTTGATTTAACATTAAAACAGTTTTTAGAAATTATCGGAAATAAAGATAATAAAGAAGTTGAAAAAGTATTTGAAAAATTACAAAAAACTCCGAAAGATCTTTTTCTAGAGGATTTTGAATTACGAGTACATCATAGTGATACCATTAAAATGCCGTTTAGTCGTAGAGGTATCGAAAAGAAAGGAAATACTTTATTAGATGAGTATTCAGATACTAGAACATATTGTACTCGATTTATTGCAAACTCTATTACAAAAGAATTAACATATACAGATACAACTGCGATTAACTATCTAGAGAGTATTAGCGATCTTCTTGAAGAAGCTTTATTTGCAGTAGATAGTCCTGAAGCCTTAAATCTATATGAAGGACGTTCTGCAGCATTAGTTCCTCCAAGTCTACATACCGATAAAGAACTAGCAGATGCAGTTTTAACGTCGAATGGACAGTACAGTCATGTATATCAAAAGAAATACGAAACAGGTAAAATTCTTGAAAATTTTGTCAAGGTTGTAGATGACATTCGGTCTAAAATAACATTATATCTTCCAGATATATATTCTGACTATAACGCGACCTTAAATGATCCAATTTTTTCTTGGGGTATTCACTTCCTTAACGCAGAAAAAACAGAAAACTTATTTCAAGATACAGACAAGTCTTATAAACTATACAACAACGTTTTAATTGGATATAAATTAGCAGATGCTTTAATAACCGCTAGAACCTTTTTAGGTGGTGTAAATCATATATTGTTTAGTAAGAATACCGTTTCAAACAGTATTCTACCTATCAATATTTCCTTAAATAGGTTATATGAACCGGTTATTAGAGAGTTCAATCCTAAAATGAAAACAAAGTCAAGGGATGTTCCTCTTGGTGTATATGCGTCAATATCTATTATAAACAACTTATACAAAAAGACAAGAAAAAAAGCTGATACAATTTTAACAATAGATGAAACTACAAATCTCGCGGAAGTTTCTACTTTAATGAATTATAATTTCGCGGTAGAGATTAAGGATTGGTTAGAGACAGAGTGTTTCTTGTTTAAAGGTCAAGTATATGGAGACTACGTAGAAGAACTTAACTTTTTACAAGACTTGACTCCAGATTCTAACGTTCAGTTCAAGAATATTAGAGTTAAAAAAACAGATGTTCCATACAAGAGATATCAAGATTCAAAAACAGAGATTCCATATGTAGAACAAACCGCACCATTATTAAATCAGACTAGTAATAAAAAGGGAATAAACGCTTATGGATCGGATGCTTTAGCTGGTGTAGGTAATGTTAAAGGTAACGAATTAAAAGAATTAGGAAAAACAGATACTACTCAAAACGTAATGCCTCCGTTTATATATGATTATGACAAAGGTGATCAAGAAAATCAGATGGCATCTGAGATTGATCTCCGTCAACAAAGCATTTATAAAGATAAACAACGAGTTAATAATGAATCCGGCGGTTTAGTTATAGAAGACCGAATAATTTCTCCGACAATTGATGAATTATGGATCTACTTAAAGTATTTAACTGAATCGGATGGTCAATTAGAAACCGACGATATTCTAACTGGTATTAACGAAAAGTTACCGGCGTTTTTTGGTGTTAAAAAAGATTTTATAAAAGATACTCTTTTTGATAAAGGGGTAAAAGCTCCAAGTATTCGAGTAAATCCTCTCGCACAAAATATACAAGATGAGGCCGTTGTAGATATATTAAAATGGACGCCTAACGCTACAATTGAAAATAGATTACACTGGGGTTCCAAAAATAAACCTGAATTACAGTTTGGAGGATATACAGTCTCTAGATATATTGAAAAAATATATGATTATAAAGTATATCCGTTTAGTAGAAGAAAAAACCTTAATGATAACGATACGTACGAATTTAATTCTGAAAATTCTAAAGAATACAATCAAGTCACAGGATATCTCGAAAAACTATACAATAGTATTACTTTAAGTTTTGATTTAGTTGATATAAATCATGAATCTCCAGATGTAGTGGACCCAGAGTTACTACAAGCTAGTATTTTAGAGAATCCTCAAATTTTGGTTGGTACGGAACAAAAGTCTTTATTCAGTTTAGAACACGATAAAAAACTTACTACCGAAAATAAACCGGCTTATGCAACAATAGAACGACAAAAGGCTTTTAAGGATTTAGCTAGAATATTAAATTATCATAATGCAGATGGTAAAGGAGAAAATAGTGATCCAAAATCTTCTTTACACAACCACTACAAAGAATACTTAAAAAATCCAAAGAACCTTAAAGAGATAGAACGAGATTTAGAAACGATTAGACAAAACTTACAAACACTCGTTGAATTTTCGGTATCTACGTTTGTAAACATGGGATATGCGGATCGTACAAAGAATAGAGGTACTTTACATCAATTACACAAGAACGCATATAGTTTTGTATCTACCTGGTTAATCGCGGTTAATAATACTAAAGCTAACACTAGTAATACAACATATAACTATGATGTTCTTTTAGATAAATTAACAGACTCGTTAAACTACATTGAAGAGAGTCTTAAGGTTGTAGATCTTGATCGAAAGGTTGTTTTTGATGATGGAATATATGAAGATAGATATCTTGTAGAAAATTATGATCATTTTGTAATAGACCTCAATTCTAATCCTATCGAGAATACTAGAGCTCGTCATCCAATGTATAGAGTAAATGAGACGTTGATGAGTGAAACTTACCTAGCTGCGGACGGAACCTGGAGAAGTGTTCACGAGCATACGGTTCTACCAGTTTTATTCTCAGAGCATTAACCCTCAAAACTAACTAGAATAGAATGAACGAAAAGAGAGTTATACGTCGGGTTACAAAAAGAGTTTATGATCAGTATGCTTTTGTGGATTATGCGGTATCTACAGATAACTTGAATCCCCTTAATCCTACAAAATTAGAGAGTCAAGTTACAGATATGACTCACGCAATTCATCAAAAAATATTAAATGCATATGATAAAGCTCAAGTTCAAATTCCTGAAGAGTTATTTGATCCAGATACCTCTCCTGCAACGATGTTAGGTGCTATTGACGAACTCTTGAGAAAAACTAAAGATAATCCTTTAAGAAATCTTATGAATGATTTAGGTGGATCAGGTACACCATCTGGAGCGTTAACATCGGTAGTCCGATCTAGTACAGATGATACTTTTAATAAATTATCGTTTTTAGATAATCCTCCTAAATTAGATTGTGAAGGTGTTTTAGATACAACCAATTCAACTGGTCAAATTATAGGTGAACAACCTCAGAAAGATAAAAAAGATTCTAACAAAGATTCGGAAGAAGATTCAAACTCTAATAATTCTGAAGATGAAAGTAGTACAGAGTCATCTAATGGTAATATAACAGGTTCTGTAAAAATTACATACAGAGGTATTGATTCTAACGAAAATACACAACTCTGGCCAAAGAGTTTTCGTAAAAGTAATTCTCCTTTTTCAATTGCTATTTGTGTACCTACTGTAGTACCGAACGGATTAGAGTTTCGAGGTTGGTATTTAGATTCAAGTTTTTCAAAACCAGTTAAAAAGAATAAACTACAATGGACCGGTCACGACGTTACCGTATTTGCATATTTCGATATAAAAGATGATACTGGATTAGACTCACAAACAACGGATGATCCTAATATTCCAATACAACCGGATATGAATGATTGTGATTTAATAGAGTTGTCTTTTCTCAAAATAATTTTAGTTATTATAATCATATTAAAGATTTTAATTAAAGTCTTTGTATTAGTTTTTAATATAATGAAGGCGATGGCTGACATAATGAAGGATGCACAACTGTGTTGGATCAATCCTCCATCTCTTCAATCCTTAATTTCATATGTAATGCAAAGATTGAGTGCGATTATCTTTCAAATTGTCGGTATGATTCTATTAAAGATTTGGGCTATGCTGAACTTAGATTGTATTGGTTCTAATACAATGAACACAATATCTCAAATAAACGCTGCATTATCTGGTTTAATGGACGCTTTCGGTGAGATAGAATCTTTAGCTCTTCAGTTTGGAACTCAATCTAATGGTTTAGCTGAATCGGTAAAAGAAATGATAAAAAATCTCAAGAGTGATTTACAAGATCAAAAACAAAAACTAGTAGATGCGTATAATATAACTTGGGAAGATATTAAGAATCAAGCAAAAGATTGGGCAGGTGATATGGAGGATGCGTTTACAAATCCTAGAACATATCTGGATCTACTTCCACCTGAACAACAAAATAAAATTCTTGGAGTTATGAGTCAGATAGATAGTACAAAAGAAACTATGAAACGAGTTCAAACTACCGTAGAAAGGGTATTTGGATTAAATTCAAGTACAAAGGTTAATGATGTTCCCAAGAATGTAGATGTCACGGTTGTAAGCTAGACTTAAAAAATCCGGTTGTAGTCAAATACAACCGGATTTCTAAAAGATAAAAATTACTTTTTTAACCTTGAAGACTTTCGAGATACTCGAAGTAATAACCGGTAGCTAAATCTTCGACTCCTTCAAAATCTTCGTCTTCCTGAAAAGCTTCTCTACATAGATCATAATCCGTTTGAGGATTATTAGCGCGTAAATCTGCCTCTACTATTTCTTCAATTATATTTTTCTGATATTCAGATAATTCACCATCTTCAATACCTTCAAAGTAATAATCTCTACCTTTACCCATTTCGGTTATGTAGTTAACGCTGTTTAATAAAGCTAATCTCGTAGGAATACCCCAAATACTTACAAACATTGCGTTTTCGTTAATCTCTAAAACCTCAGCCATTGTAAATGTAGATACTCCTTCGGTTAATAGACTATCGTCATCTACTTCAACCCAAGAATCTTTCACAGCCTTAAAGTCATATCCACTTTCTTCCAAATGTAAGACCTCTGAAACTTTCGCGAAGACTCGTGGATCTGTGATTTGGAAAAATACAGGTATATCTCTTATCGTATCGACATCTTCATTTAATTTTCGACATGTCTTTTTACGTTCTGTAACTCGTTCTTTTCGACCAAGTAATGCATCATATACTCTATAAGCGTCTTTTGCTCTGATTCCTTCGTACATATAATCAAGGTCTATATCACAGTTACGATCCCATAGTTTTGTATCAGAGTCTTTTTCTTCTTCTTTAACTACTGTTTTTATTTTAGTTGCTACCCACTTTTTGATTTCATCATCGGTCTTGTTATAAAATGCGTTATCAATAAACTTAGGTCTTCTACCAGGTCCGCTCTTCGTCATTTCGATTCCCTCGGTACTAACCTGGATAACTACCTCACCGTGTAGGAATTCTACATCTATAAATCTCCAATATTTTTCCATTGAGGGTGCATTTTCCCAAATTCCATCCGAGAGTTGACCAAGCATAGATTTAATTACATTACAACCTATCTCATATGGAATACCTGTATGAATCTCTCTGAACCTCTGTTCTGTATTAGACTCTCGTATCTTTTTCATTTATATATCTCCTTTTTGTAAACTTTTAATATTCGTTTTCATGACAATATCTACATACTCCGTATACTGATATTTCTTCTGAAGAACAGAATTCTCCACAATCAGGACAAACCAGATGTTCTTTAAATTCAAACGGTTCATCACAGTTATATACTGATCCTGTTTTAGGAAGTTGTTCTAAAGTCTGTAGTAGTTCTGTATCAAAAACAAACAAGTATAATTCATACAATAAATCTACGTAATCATCTTCAGATCGTACTCTCTTGATTCGATCTAATATATCTCGAGTTTCAGGTAGATACTCATATAACCAGTTTGCGTAACTTGATAAGTCGTTAACTCCGCTATCTAACCAATAATGATTATCATATATATCGCCGTCGTTAAACCATTTATAAATCAGTTTAGAGGTTGCGGTGACGGTTTGAGTAGCCATATTATCACCCTCTCCTTCATCTGGTAAATACATCTTTTCAAGTTTATCAACAATAGGACTTGAAAAATCATCCCATGTATGTTCATTTAATTTTCGAGAACTTTTTTCTTGAACTCTCTTCATCAAATTAACTCCTTTAAAATTATAT
>ENA-OWLX01000065-OWLX01000065.1-metagenome-genome-assembly--contig:-NODE-65-length-31782-cov-16.590286_pt1 | contig 31782 bp, 23 predicted proteins | sample MGYA00245351_ERZ651106 | MGnify/ENA primary metagenome ERZ651106 (study PRJEB26857, sample SAMEA4031768) | metagenome | biome: human; feature: oral; material: saliva | place: Philippines | collected 2014... | reverse complement strand
TCACGATGTTCAGGTAGCCTTCAAGGATTTCGTCCTTGGACTTGTTCTGCTCCATAGAAATCGCAAGCTTCATCTCGCGAATCTTTGCGGCGTAGGTCTTGTTACCGTTCAGGGTTGCGGTAGCGTCCTCACCACGCGCCACAGCGGCGTCAACAATGAGGTTGTTGACGTACTGCTGGGTCAGAGTGGATGCACCCTGGCGGCGACCGCTACCAGAGTTAATGATGTTGTTCAGGAACGCACGACCGATACCGATAGCGGAGACAGCACCGTGATTGTAGAAGTCACGGTCCTCCACGGACACGATAGCGTCCTTCATATGCTGCGAAATCTGATCCAACTTGACCGGGTCGCGGTTCTCTTCAAAGAAGGTCGCGATTTCGGTCGTACCGTCAGCAGCGTAAATCGTAGAAGGACGGGAAGAGATGCCATCGGCAATGTCGTCAGGAAGGTCCTGGAACCATGACATCGACGCGTTCGTGACCATACCCAAGCTCACAGCAGGGGGCACGACAATAATTGCCGCGAGGAAACCGGCAATCACGCTGAACGCGAGGAACTGCAAAAAATCTCCCGGACGGCGACGCGAACGGGTTTTCTTAGATGAAGCCATTCATTCAGTTTATCCCATGAAACTGTGAGAGATAGCCCGTCTCGGCACCCCACAGGGACGTGGGTTTCTCAGCCCTAAGAATAAAGCCCCTAAAAGCGCCGGACATTGACCAAAACCATAGTGAATCCCTTTTACTTATTGAACACCGGGCGATAGTCTAGAGGGTATGAAGAAATGGGAATACGCAACTGTACCGCTGATGATCCACACGACCAAGGCAATCCTCGACAACTGGGGTGAAGACGGCTGGGAGCTCGTAACTGTTCTCCCCGGCGCATCCGCACCTGCCGGCGCAACCCCCGCGTCGAACATGGTCGCTCCGACTCAGGGCAACCCCATCGCCTACTTTAAGCGCGAGAAGGCTGACTAAGAGCAGCGTACCCGGCGGTCACCTCAAACCCACTTTCCCCTATGTATACGGGGAGAGCGGGAATAAATGAGGCAGGCCGCCGGTTAGCCGTTTAACAGCTGCCTGAATATCAGTAGCGTTTAGGTTTACGGCATTTCCCCTATCACCGTTTGGGTGCCCGCACCCGCCATCCTTCTGGAGTAATCATGACTGAATCCCGTATTGAAGCACGTATCCGCGAACTCGGTTACGAACTGCCCGAAGCACCCGCCCCCGTTGCCGCTTATGTTCCCGCGGTAACCTCCGGCTCCTACGTGTACACCTCCGGTCAGCTGCCCTTCGTTGACGGTGCCCTGCCCGAAACCGGTAAGGTGTCCGACTCCGGCGCTGAAGGCTTCGTGACCCCCGAGGACGCTAAGAAGTACGCGGGTATCTGCCTGCTCAACGCCCTGGCAGCAGTCAAGTCCGTTATTGGCGACCTGGACCGCGTGCAGCGCGTCGTGAAGGTTGTTGGCTTCGTAGCATCCGAGGTGAACTTCACCGCTCAGCCCGCCGTCATCAACGGTGCCTCCGAACTGCTCGGCGAAATCTTCGGTGAGGCAGGCCAGCACGCCCGCTCCGCCGTGGGCGTTCCCGTTCTACCCCTCGATTCGCCCGTAGAGGTCGAGATCATCGTTGAGTATGTCTAAGCTGTACACCGGCGCTCTGCCGCTGTCCGCTATTCGTGCTGCCCAAGCTCAGCGGGCAGCGCAGGACGCTCCTGATACGACTGCACGCACCGAATCCGCACAGGACAACGGCACCGCCCAAAACATCAAGACTCTACCCCTGCCGGTACAGGAACGCCGCTTCGGCACTCCCACCCCGGCTGAGGGCGTGGAACGCCCCCGCATGTTCACTGGCCGCCAGTCAGGTCCGCGCACCGCATCCATTCAGCGTCTCTACACGATTCCCGAGTTCATGCGCACCGCCGCCGAAAGCTGGTGTGAAGGCGGTAACGAAGGTGCGACCGGTTGCACGATGCGTCAGGCTGCCTCCGTAATTTTTGTGCGCGACGGCGAGAACGGTCTCGAAACAATTCTGACCTACCGTCCCGGCACCTCTCCGCTGGGCGTGGTGGCTTTCCCCGGCGGTACGGCTCTTCCCGGTGATGATGAGTCCGCCTCCTGCGTCGGCCCCGGCGCCGAATACTGGCAGGATCAATTCCACTTCTCCGATATTGCGCAGGCACGCCGCAGCGTCATGGCTGCCGTGCGTGAATCCTTCGAAGAGACCGGCATTCTGCTCGCTGGCGAGGACGAACAGGACGTGGTGGAGCGCTCCAGCACGCCTGAGTTCATGGCGTGGCGTGAGGCGGTTGCGGCCCAAGACAAGAGCTTCTCGCACTTCTTGACCTCCAGCGGCTTGAGCGTGCGCGCTGACCTGCTGCGCCCGGTCGCACGCTGGCAGTCCCCGGACTTCTTCCTCAAGCGCTACGATATCGCCTACTTCACCGCAGCTCTACCCGTGGGCCAGGACCCGAAGCTACTACTCGGTAAGGGCGTGTGGGGTGACTGGCTGAACGTGCATGAACTGCTCGAAGCCAAGGACACCAGCGAACTGGGTGACCGCATCGGCCAGCCTAACACGGTGGGCCGTACCCTCGACCAGCTCATCACCCCCGGCGTGATGAGCTTGCTCGAATCTTTGGCGAAGGCACAGACTTCCGTGGCATGGCTGTCCAAACGCCGCAATATTGAGGTGAAGAAGCCCGTGCTCGTGACCCACAATGGCGCGTGCATGCTCTCCTTCACCGAGGTGGTTCCGGCAACCACCGGTAGCGTGTACACCGGCGCAATGGGCGTGAGCTAACGAGCTACCGCAATACTCACTCGTGAGATGAAGCGTTAAAGACATCAGGAGCCGTTTCCCCATGCAGAGGGAAACGGCTCCTGATTTATTTAAGTCGTGCGTCTTTTAGCGAGGGCGCCCTAGAATGCCCTCACTCAAAGAGACCTTAGCGGGAACGCTGGCGCAGGCGAGGCAGGTCCAGAATGACAACCGCGCGTGCCTCCAGGCGGATCCAACCGCGGGAAACGAACTCGGCAAGAGCCTTGTTCACGGTCTCGCGGGATGCACCAACCAGCTGTGCCAGCTCTTCCTGAGTCAGCTCGTGAGCAACGAGCACGCCGTCGGTCGCGGGGCGGCCGAAGCGGTCAGCCAGGTCCAGCAGCGCCTTAGCGAGGCGGCCGGGAACGTCGGAGAAGACCAGGTCAGCCAGCGCCTCGTTAGCGTGGCGCAGGCGGCGAGCCAGAGTCTTAATGACCTGATCGGAGATAGTGGGATCCAGCTGCTGTGCACGCTTGAAGGACTCGTGCTTGATGGCAGCCAGGCGAGTCTCAGAAACAGCCACAGCGTTGGTCGAACGGGGCGAAGGATCGAAGAGAGCCATCTCGCCGAAGACGTCACCGGGACCCATGATTGCAACCATGTTCTCGCGGCCGTCAGCGGCGCTGCGACCCAGCTTGACCTTACCGGAGAGCACAGCGAAGAGCTGGTCGTCCTGGTCGCCCTCGTAGAAGAGGACGGCGTTGCGGGAGAGGTCAATCTCCTGAATGTCATCGGTCAGCAGAGCGAAAGCTGCGTCGTCGAGGTTCGCAAAGAGAGGGGTACGACGGAGGATCTCGAGATCCATAAAGTTCTCCTAGATATGAGGTGATGAGCCGAAACTCGTAAATGTTCAGTGAGTGAGCCCGAACCGGTGTCATGCATCTCAACATCTGAAATGTGAGAAGGCTCAAGCTAGTGTGACATATTCAACTGATATGAGCGTACCCTAAAAAAGCGCTTTATGCATTCCGATACAGCGAGCTTTACAACAAAAGTTATTTCTTCCGAGAAAATTCAAAGCTTACCCACAGGTTCACCACCTAGTATCAGGCATTCAGGTGTGTAATTTTATTGGTACCAAGCACGCTGACACCCTCATGACAAGGAGGTACACCGCCTCCACACGCGGTACGATGCGACGAGGCAGAAACCCGGCCCCCAAAACCTGGGCGCACAAGCCCGCCGCACCCACCACCGGATGTTAACGCGCCACCACACTCACCGGGCACAGCCCGCACCAACCACAATGGGCACACCGTGACCACTTCTACCCACCAAGGAGGCAATTAGTCGTGACGACTGGCATCAACCTGCTTGATATTGCTATCCCCATCATTCTGCTGCTCTACTTCCTCGCCGGAGTCCGCAGCGGATTCTTCACCACCCTCGGAACCTTCCTCGGCCTGGGCCTGGGCGTCTGCGCCGCAGCCTGGCTCGTGCCCCTCGCCGTGGCATCCGTGGGATCCCAGTGGAGCCTCATTACCGCCGTCGGTGTGCTCATCATCTGCCTGACCATCGGACAGTGGCTCGGCCTCGTTGCCGGACGCACCATCCGCCGCGTCACCGATATCACCCCGCTCAAGGGCGTAGAACGCTTCTTCGGCGGCGTGCTGAACCTCGCCGCCTGCGCCCTGGTCATGGTCGTACTGACCATCTCCATGCGCACCGTACCCATCCCGCAGCTCAACACGGCGCTCAGCGAATCCAAGACCCTCTCCTGGATGGTCGCCTCCACCCCCGAGGTCGTTAAGGACCGCATCAACACGGTACGCAACGACGTGCTCGCCTTCGGAACCATTCCGGAAGTCAGCCAGCTCATCGCCCCCGAAACCAGCGCCCCCACCCAGACCGTAGAATCCGCGGCACTGGATCGGGCGGCAGCCTCCGTCGTGGAGATTCTGGGTGCCGCCGAGCAGTGCGGCTACACCTCCACCGGCTCCGGCTTCGTCGCCGATAACGGCCTGGTCGTCACCAACGCCCACGTGGTCGCCGGCGTGACCTCCCCGGTCGTGCAGGACTCCCGCGGCCGCACCTGGCCCGGCACCGTCGTTTACATGGACAGCGAACAGGACCTCGCCTTCATCAGCGTTCCCAAGCTACCGCTCGAACCGCTGAACATTGGCACCAACGCCACCGCAGGTAGCCTCGTAACCTTCATGGGCTACCCCAAGGGCGGCCCGTTCAAGGCACTGCCCGCCACCGTGCAGGGCATCGGCAACACCCAGACCATCGACGCCGACACCGGCCGCGCCAACGCCATGCGCCAGGTCTACCAGCTGGCAGCCGACGTGCAGCACGGCAACTCCGGCGGCCCCGTCCTCGACGAAAACGGCAACGTGGTCGGCGTGATCTTCGGTAAGGCAACCACCGGCCAGACCGGCTACGCCATCACCGCAAGCACCCTCAAGCAGGCACTGGCTGAAGGCGGCGACAACACCGCAGCAGTCTCCACCGGCACCTGCCGCAAGTAACTAGCCGCTAGACAGCGATAAAAGTTCAGGCTCCCGCCCTCACACGAGGAACGGGAGCCTGAACTATTTAACGAACAGAGGCGGTGCTGTTATTCCGCCAAATGCTGCGCTGGACTATTCCGCCAGGTGCTGAGCGAGGAAATCAACCGCCATGACATAGCCGTACGCACCCGCACCGGCAATCACCGCAGTAGCCTGCGGCGACACAAACGAATGATGACGGAATTCCTCACGACGATGCACATTCGACAGGTGCACCTCAACCACCGGAAGCTCAGCCGCCTCCAGCGCATCGTGCAGCGCCACCGAGGTGTGCGTGTACGCCGCCGGGTTGATAATAATCGCCGCGCCACGAGTACGAGCACGCTGAATCTCATCCACCAGCGCCCCCTCATGATTCGACTGCATAAACTCAACATCAAAACCATGATCCGCCGCACGCTCACGCACCATACGCTCAATATCGTGCAGAGTGGTGTAGCCGTACACCTCGGGGCGGCGCTGCCCAAGCAGGTTCAAATTCGGTCCGTTAAGCACAAAAATCGTATCTGACATAAAACCAGTGTGGCACAGGGGACGCCCGCTGGGCGCTAGGCGGCGCGAACTGCCCATAAAAAAGATGAGACACAGAAAATGGATGCGGAGGCGGAGAGAGAGGAGCGCGCGAGCCAAGTACGGTGAACCTCGCTACCGCCCACACCCTAAAGCCCGGTACCCTCGCGCTATGACCGAGAACGCCACTGAACCCGCAGCAGACGCACAGAACAGTGCGGCAGAGAACACCGAATCGCTCCTGCAGATCCGATTCGTTCCCGAATTCAAAGCCGCAGCCGCCGCACGCCGCCTCAACGCCCGCGCACCCGAAAGCCACCTCGCCACCGTGCGCCGCGCCCGCAAAATCAACCGCATCCTCGGCGAAACCTACCCCTACGCCGTCGCAGAACTCGACTTCGACAACCCCTTCGAGCTACTCATCGCCACCGTGCTCTCGGCACAAACCACCGACGTGCGCGTCAACTTCGTCACCGGGGCACTTTTCGCACGCTACCCGGACGCCGCCGCGCTCGCCTCCGCACGAACCGAAGAGGTTGAACCCTACATTCAGTCCCTCGGCTTCTACCGCGCCAAGGCGCGCTCCATCGTCACGCTCTCCCAACAGCTCGTAGAACGCCACAACGGGCAGGTTCCCTCAACCCTCGAAGAGCTCGTAAAACTCGCCGGAGTTGGCCGCAAAACCGCGAACGTAGTCCTCGGAAACGCCTTCGACGTGCCCGGACTGACCGTAGACACCCACTTCGGCCGCCTCGCCCGTCGCATGGGATTCACCACCGCAGACGCCCCCGAAGCAGTCGAAAAAGACGTCGCCGAACTCATCGAACGCAAAGACTGGACGCTCTTCTCACACCGCATGGTCTACCACGGCCGCCGCATCTGCCACGCCAAAAAGCCCGCCTGCGGCGTATGCCCCGTCGCCGACCTCTGCCCGTCCTATGGAGCCGGGGAGACGAACGAACAAGCAGCACGTAAACTCATGAAATACGAAATGGCACCCGGCCGAGAAGACCTGCACCTGCGATTCCTGCAGGGAGCAACCCGCCGCGAACTCATGGCAGAAGGCTACCCGCTCAGCGCCTAACGGCGGCTGAATCGGAACACTGCCGCACAGAAGAAAGGTACACAGATGAGCGCACCCGAGCAGTCGGTACAACCCGAACAAGCGGTACAACCCGAACAAGCAGGGCAGGACGTACAGCACCCCGCCCAGCAGGCACTGGCGGCTCTCGCAGCGGGTGGCGTGGAATTCGACGTCCAAGCCCTGCTGCGCAGCGCACCCGCCAGCCACCTGAGCAAAGAAGCCGCCGTGCTGATTCTCTTCGGCGCGCTCGATAACTCGCCCTCCACCGGCGAATTTGAAGGCTGCCCCGAGAACGTCAGCGCCGACCTGGAAGTACTGCTCCTCGTGCGTGCCGCAACCCTGCGCTCACACGCCGGGCAGCCCGCCTTCCCCGGCGGCAAAATCGACCCCGAAGACTACGCGCTCGCCGAAACCACCGGCGAACCCGTCGCCCACATCGCCGCCCTGCGCGAGGCAGTCGAAGAAACCGGGCTCGACCCCGCCGGTGTACAGGTCCTCGGCCAGCTGCACACCCTGCCGCTACCCATCAGCAACTTCATGGTTACCCCCGTCATCGGCTGGTGGAACAGCCCCGTGCCCGTCGAAGTCGTCGACCACAACGAGTCCGCGCTCATCGCCCGCGTGCCCGTGCGCGACCTGCTCAACCCCGCCAACCGGCACACCGCCTACGTCAAACGCGGCCGCACCTCACACCGCACCCCCGCCTTTGAGGTGCGCATGCCTGGCGGCGAAGAATTCACGGTGTGGGGATTCACCGCAATTCTGCTGGACCGGATCTTTGACTCGCTCGGCTGGACCGTGCCCTGGGATGCGAAAAAGATGCGCCCGGCACCGGGCTACGAGGAGTAGAACCGACCGAAATAAGTGCCTGACTAGTAGATATAGGGTGCAGAATAGCGCGCAGATAGGGGCGGCAGATAGCTTGAATGAAGCTACCTGCCGCCCCTATTTTGTCTTTATTTGCCCGCAGATTATTTACCGCTGACTATTTACCATCAGCGTAGTTGCGCACCCGCGCCACCGACACCGGAAAATCAACCGGCACCCGACCGAAGAGCAGACGCGCCGCCTCCGCAGCGCCCTCACGCACAATACGCTCCACGCGATCCGCCTCCAGCTCAGGGCCGCAGAGTAGCAGCTCATCGTGCAAAAAATACACAATGCGGGTGCGCATCGGCATACCAAAAATCCGCTCCGACAACAGCCGAGAACGCACCGCGCCCATCCAACACAGAGCCCACTCTGCCGCCGTACCCTGCACAATAAAATTGCGGGTCATACGCCCGTGCGCACGCGCAGTCGACACCGCACGCGACTCAGCCGCCGGCGAAGACCGATCAGCCACAATCTCACGGAAACGCTCATCCACCGGCGGGGACGTACGACCCAAAAAAGTCGTCACCTGACCGCCCGCCTCACCAATACGAGCCGCACGCTCCGTAAACTCCATCGCCTGCGGAAAAAGCGCCGCCACATGCGGCAACAGGGCACCAATCTCACCGCTGCGGCCGCCATACATAATCGCCAGCATGCCCACCTTCGCGTGGGAACGCTCCGTCAAACCCACACCCTTCAGACGCGCCAACTCGGCAATACCCGCATACAGGTCAGCGCCACGACCCGCCGAAGCGAGCGCCTCATCACGGCTCAACGCCGCCAGAATGCGCGGCTCAATCTGCGAGCCATCCGTCACCGTCAGCACCTGACCCTCCGGCGCCTGCACCGCCTGACGAATCTCCGCGGGCAACTGCAGCGCACCACCGCCGGAAGCGCCCCAGCGCCCGGTCGCGGCGCCGCCCACCTCAAGATGCGGGCGGAACGCACCCTCAGAAACCCAGGTATCAGCCCACGTCCAGCCGTTAGCAGTCCAAATGCGGTACAGCTTCTTATAGCGCAGAATCGGGTCAATCAGCGCCCAACGCTTTTCCCGCTGAGCCGGAATCGCATCCGCCCAACTCTTCAACTCCCACGAACGCGTAGACTTCACCGAAACCCCCGCAGACTGCAGAGCACGCAAAAGATCCTGCGGCGAATCCGGGTTCAACGACGGCATAAACAGCATGCGCTGAATCTGCTCCGCCAACTCCTGCATCTTCTGCGGACGCTCACCAGGTACCGGGCGCGGACCCAACAACTCGCACAGGTGCTCATGATGCGCCTGCACATTAAACGGGATGCCGTAATAGCCAATCTCAGCCGCCACCAACGCACCGGCAGACTCAGCCGCCGCCAAAAGACGCAATCGCTCCGGGTGCCTCGACGCACCGATAGCGCGCGCCTGCGCCAGCCACTCACGCATCAAAACACGCACCACCGGATGCTCCGGCAACAGAGTCACCGGGCCCGCCGCCAACTGCGGGGCAAAAGGCTCATGAGGCGCCGCCTCAAGGAACTCGGGGGAGGAATCTGCCGGGGAACCGGTGGAACCGGCGGGGGCGGCGGAAGAGGTGGCGGGCGCACTCAAAAAATCAGCGCCGAACAGCTCCTCCTGACCCTGAATCTGCCGCGCCACCGGTAGGTACCCCTGAGGCTCAACCGCCTCACGCAGATCAGAAAGATCCAGCACCGGGCTGTACTCCACAAAACCGCTCGGATGCGTAGCGGCAGTCACCAAAATTCGCTGCACCAGACGCAAATCATGGCACAGATGCACCCGCACCCCGCGGCGCAGAAGCAGCGGGTCAATGTGGCGGGTATCAGCCCAAATCCAGCGCGGGAAACGCGCCTGCGCCGAATCTGCCGCCTGTCGCTCTACCTCTCGCACATACGCCGGAAGATTCGCCGCGCTCACCCGATCCGCGCGGATAATCCGCGGAATAAAGGCCGGGTCCTGCAACTGCTCAGCGGTCGGCGCCGAAAAATGAAAAGCACCCCACGAGGTCACCGGCTGAGCATCGCGCGAGGACGCACCCGCGGCGATAGCCGAGGTGACCGGGTGCGTGGGAGTGCCGGTCTGGGCGGTAATACCCGCGCCGGTGGCAGGACTGAGCAGAACGTACATTCTTCCATTATCGAGGATGTGCCGGTAGAACGGGCGGTGCGTGGTCATCACCAGAATGTACAGGGGTTTTGTCATAAAAGCGCCGGATGCGTGCGTTTTGTTCGTTTGAGGTGCGTGCATCGTGGATATTTCGGGGTGAGCGAGGAGTTATCCACAGAACGCTCATTCTCTTAAAAATCGAGGCGGGCACAATGCTCTCCTAGAGTCATGAACCGCGCCATGAACCCCACCAGCAATCCCGCCAGCAACACCGCCAACCCTAACGGCTACCCGACCCGCGCTGCGCAGAATCCAACCGCGCAGAGCCCAACCACCTATGCGCCGGACACCCGCGCGCACTCGCTGCCCGCCCTGCTCATTCCCGAAGATTACCGCGCCCGCGCCGTCGCCCTGCACGCCCGCGAGCTGATCCTGCGATCGCCGCAGATGAGCGCTATTGCCCTGGGCGGATTCAGCTCCGGGTTTGGCGGCAGATTCGGCAACGGATTCAGCGCCGGGGTCGAGCAGGCGGGGGAGCACCCGCCAGCGGAGGGTGTAGCAGCCGCGGGCGGTGCAAACACTGCGAGTGCCGCGGGCAGTGCATCCCTCCAAGAATCCCAGCCCCTCCGCGAGATTCTCGAAAACGCCGTGGACGAGGCAATCTGCACCATCGACGGCGGGCGCATGGGGAGCGCGAGCGCAGAAGGGACGGGCGCAGCAAAGCCCCGAAAATTCCGTGCCCAAACGGTGCAACCCGCGCCCGCCTCCTGGAGCTACCCCACCGTGGAATACGTGCCGGTCAACCGGCAGACCGCGCTGCGCTACCTCGCAGCGGAACTCTATGGCCTCGGCGCCCTCGACCTGCTCCTTGACGAGGGGCAACGCGCCGGAACCATCACCGATATCTACGTGAACTCGCCCTGCGATATCTGGGTGGGAATCAACGGAACCACCCGTCCGGTGGCGCTGAGCCTCGGCAATGAGCGGCGCGTGCGTGACCTCGCCGAGCGGCTCATCCGCAGGCACGGCGGGCAGCTGGATGCCGCGCATCCGGCGGCTGACATTAGCGATGAGCACGGCAGGCGCATCCACGCGATTATCCCGCCGCTGAGCGAACGCACTCGGCTCTCCGTGCGCCTACCCGCCCGCGAGCGCCCCACCCTGGCGCAGCTACAGGCCGCCGGGCTGTGCGATGAGGCGACCGCCGCCTACCTGCGCCGCATGATTGCCGAACGCCGCGGGTTCCTCATTAGCGGGGGCACCGGCACCGGTAAAACGACCCTGCTCAACGCCCTGCTGGGGCTGTGCACGCCGCAGGAGCGCCTCATTCTGCTCGAAGACACCCCGGAACTTGCGCCGCAGCATGAACAGGTTATTGCTCTTAAAACCCGCGCTGCCAACTCCGAAGGCGCCGGCGAAATCGGGCTGGGCGAGCTGATCGTGCAGGCGCTGCGTATGGGCCCGGATCGGCTCGTTGTCGGTGAGTGTCGCGGCGCGGAGGTGGTGCACCTGCTGACCGCCATGAATACCGGTCACCGCGGTGCCGGAACGACCCTGCACGCCAATAGCGCGCAGGCGGTGCCCCTGCGGTTGTGTGCCCTGGGTGCGCTCGCCGGGCTGGATAGTAGAACGGTCGCTCTACATACGGCGACGGCTTTTGAACGCATTATCCACCTGGAACACCGGGATGGACGCCGCCGCATCGAGGGCGTCTACAGCCTGCACCCCGCAGTTGCGGGGAGCGAAGAGTATCTGCAGGTCAGGCGTATTTCTGTGGGCTCTGACATTGGGTACTAGCCCCTCCGTGATGGGGGAATGGAAACGTGAAAGGAGGAAGCATGAAGCAGAACGAGAAGAGCAACGGAAGCATTCGCGAACGCTGGGCTGAGCGCTGGGCTGAGTGCCTAGCGGGGCCCGCCACCGCCGAGGAAATGCGCATGTGGCCGCTCATGCTACGCACCCTCGCCCTGAATCTACGTGCCGGCATTCCCCTGCAGGAGGCGGTGCACGCCAACTCGGGCCCCGGGCAGATAGGGCAGCTCGGGCAATCTGCGCAGTTCGGGCAGCTCGGACAGAACGAGCCGGCGCCGGATGCGGCGAAAACGCGCGCGAAGAAGACCGCCCGGAAAAGCACCCGACCCCGACGAGCACGCGGCACTTCGCCTCTCTCAGCCTCGCCCCTTTCCGAAGACTACGGGCACAAGCGGTGCGCCGAAGATATTCGCCGCTTCACGCAGGCGCTCACCACGGTTACCTCCTGGGGTGCCCCCGCGCACCTCGCCTGCGCGCAGCTGCTTGAAAACAGCACCCGGATGCGCCCGCACAGCCGCGAGCGTCTGCACGACCTGCAGCTGAGCCTGCGCATGAGCGAGAGCGCCGGTGCGCCGCTCGCCACGAGCCTGGAACGCGCCGCCGAACACGCCGAAGAACGCATCGACGCGCTCCTGGGCAGGCAGAGTGCCCTCGCCGCACCGCGTGCCACCGGCAGAATCCTCTCCTGGCTGCCGCTACTCGGCCTCGGATTGGGGGTGCTCATGGGCAGCGACCCCGTGGGTGTGCTGACCGGATCCATTCTCGGGGCGCTCACCGGCATGCTCGGGCTGGGGCTCGCCTTCGCAGGGCGTCGCTGGACCGCCGCGCTCGTGCATCGGGCGGAGGTGGAGAGCGTGAGGGCGGTAAATGCCGGGGTAGAAAAATCGAGGCCAGAAAAATCCGGGACAGGAAAAGCGCCGATTACCGCGCCCGTTGATACCGCCCTCGTGCTGGAACTACTCGCCGCGCAACTACGCGCCGGGCTTGCACCGCTCGCCGCCCTGGGCACCCTCGCCGAGGCGCTCAATAGTCGCCCCCTGCACACGGTCTGCCAGCGCCTGCAGATGGGCAGCGGGTGGCAGAGCGCCTGGTCGGGCTCCGCGGCGGGAACCTTCGGTGAGCTGCGGGATGCACTCGCCCCCGCCTACACGGGCGGCGCACCGAGCACCGCGCTGCTGCTCTCCCTTGCCGATGCGCACCGCCTCAGCGAGCGCCGCGCGGCAGAACGCGCCGCCGGAAAGCTCTCCGTAGCGCTCGTGGTGCCCCTCGGGTTGTGCTCTCTACCCGCCTTTATTTGCCTGGGCATTGTGCCCATCCTCATTTCGCTACTACCCACGTTGACTGCCTAAAGAGCTACGCCCATAAGCGCTGTTGACTAGGTGAAATGCCGAAAGTTTAGACCCTCGCCCATCTGCCGTGAATGCGGATGAGCACCCACCCCGCCCCGAATGACCGGGGCACAACGAAAGGAAAACCAATGACGAACACCCTCTGCGAAGCAATCCGCCACGACCTGCACACTGCCGACGCTCCGATCAACGCCCCGGTCGGTGCTCCGGTTGGCGTTCCGAGCGAAATTCAGACCGCCGCGCCCGGTGCAGAAGCGCAGACCATTCTGGGCCCCGTGCCGCTGTCCGTTGCCATCGCAACCACCATGAAGCAGCTGCGCGAAGAATGCCCCGAGCTTTTCACTGATGCTGAGTTGAACCACACCGGCCCCAGGATTGACCCTACCGAAATGGAGATTGATATGAACACGAACCGTCTGAACCCCGAACAGGCGTTGACCATCGCCCGCGCGCTCGCCGAGGGCTGCACCCTGGACGAATGCGGCACCACCTGCCGTAGCCTGGGTGAACACGCGCCCGGCTGCGCCGAATATGTGCCCGCTGAGGCTGGTGAAAAGGTGCTCGAAGAGTACGCCCCGGCGGGCGATCCGGAGGAGGGCGCATCCACCGCGGAGTACGGCATTGTGATGCTCGCGGCGGTCGGTTTTGCGGGCCTGCTGGTGCTGATTCTCAAGTCGGATGAGGTGCGTTCCATGCTCCTGGATATTGTGCGTAATGCCCTGTCCATTGCGGGCAATACGGGGCTGCTCTAAAGGTCTTACTCAGGGGTTCAGGAAAGCCCACCGCAGGGTTTTGGGCTAGATGCTAAGTTCTGCGGAAAATCAAGTTAGAAAGGAGGAATAAAGAATGAACGCTCATGTGAATTTGGGTGCCTTGCGGCGCACTTGCTCCGCAGGGAAAGCCGGGGTAGAACCTGTACCCTCGACCCCGCACAGGAGCTCGGCAGAAGAGGGTGTGATTACCGCCGAATTTGCGGTCGCCCTACCCGCCGTGACGGTGGTGCTCGCCCTCTGCCTGGGTGCCGCCTCCACGGGCGTTGCACAGCTCAAAGTGGAGGAGTCCGCGCGAACGGCTGCACGAGCCGCCGCCCGCGGAGATTCCGAGGCGCAGATTCGCTCCGCCGTCAGCCGCATCGACCCGGCGCAGAGCGTGCAGATTTCCGTTTCTCCTGACGACGCAGCCGTGACAGAAGCGGGGCGCGCCCGGCAGGTGCACGTGCGGGTGAGTCGTCCCGCCCCCGGCGTGATTGGCTCGGCAACCGGCTGGGTGCTGCGGGCGGATGCCCACGCCCGCGTTGAAAGCGGCACCGACAGCGAAGAAAGCACCGGTGAAGAAAGCCTCGGCAATGATGGTGAATAAAAGCCCGGTCCTTGCCTCATCCGCGGAAGAACACCCCGAAGAGGGTAGCGGCACCGTCCTCGCCCTCACCATTATTGCCGCGCTACTGGTGGTGACCGTGGTGGTTGCAGGGCTCATCGGGGTGGTGTCCGCGAACCGCAGGGCTTCCGCGGCCGCTGATTTGAGTGCGCTCGCGGCGGCAGACGCCTACCGCGGGCTCACCGAGGGGGATCCGTGCGCGGTCGCGGCAGATCTTGCCGAACGTCACGGCGCGCACCTGGAATCCTGCACGTTCCCGGATCGCCCCGAAACGGTGGAGGTGACGGTCGCCGTCCCGGTCGCAGGGCCCATGGGCGCGCTGGGCCCGGCGAGGGTGCGTGCCCGCGCCGGAGCTGAACACCCCGAAGAAGAGCGCGCCGAAGAAGGGCACCCCGAAGAAGAACACGCGGCGGCGGGCAACGCGGAGGAGCTGAGCCCTGATGAGGTCGCCGAGCTGGAGGAGGAACTGGAAGCTGAGCGGGACTCGGTCTCGGAACCTCCCGAGCCAGAAAACCTAACCGACTAGGCTATTTGCGCTCATCGGGAGTTGTCATCCCAGCGCGCTCTGCGCCTCCTGCAGTAACTTACGCCTCCGCCATGCTCTGCAGCATCGCCTGCAGTAGCGCCCGCGCGCCGTGCTTGCTGAGCGGCTCGTTGCGGTTGCTGTATATAGATATTTTTGAATCTTTTTGCATAAATAAAGATATTAAAACTTGTTTTAATATACAACGGTTTGAGAGGAGAGTATATGCTGTAACACTAAGTCATATTTGGTTTACTGGTAGGGTTGCAAACCAGCCTAGAAGAGGTATGACCAAAATACTGGATGTTTTCACTGCCGTCAGGATAGACTCAGAGAGTCATATTCATAGGAAGGAGAACCTACAGTCATGGCTAGAGTCGAAGCCGAGACTGACATCTGGGTCAGTGGTCTCTTCAAAGAGGCAAATATCGTTGCGAGCCCCCAGGGGAGCGGGATTAAAGAAATCAATGATGCTCTTAAAACAGCATCAAAAAAACTTAACGGACAACACGGCGCGCCGGACTTTATCGGCGTTTCGAAAGATTTTCTTATCGTTGTAGAAAATAAGAAGTCCATAAGAGAGCATGAAAATCGGGGATCTGATGGTGCCCTGCTTACTGAAGCAAGGTCAATTGAAAAATATGCACTAAACGGTGCGTTGCATTATGCTAAAAACCTCGCAAAGAATACATCTTTCAACAAAGTATTTGCGCTTGGTGTTTCAGGTGACGGTAGGCAGCATCGAATTTCTCCAATTTTTGTAAACGAAAGAGGAGATTATAAAGAATTGGAAGAGATAGAAACATTTGTATCTTTTAGCCCACAGAATATTGATGAATATTATATGCGTGAGGTGCTGGAAGAGGATACTAATTATGACCTTGAGACTCGTCAACTAATTTTGGATGCAGCAACTCTTCATGAAGACTTGCGAGCATATGGAAGTATTAAAGATACCGATAAGCCCCTTATTGTTTCTGGAATCTTGCTTGCGCTGCGCGAAATTGAATTTGGAAATTTCGATATCGATAAACTTGTCGGAGACGAGGAGGTGACTGATGGTAAGAAGATTTATGATGCAATTGAAGCCAATCTAAAGCGTTCGAATGTATCTCCAGAGGTAAAGCGCGATAAAATGCTGACTCAGTTTCGTGTTATTACAGATACGGAGATGATTAACGTAAAAAATGATACGCTCGGCATGACTCCCCTTAAGCACTATACGCGGTTCCTGTACGAAAAAATTTATACGAGCATACGCTTTAGTAAAACTTCTGAAGACATTTTGGGTCGCTTTTATGGTGAATTTATGTCTTATTCTGGTGGAGATGGGCAATCGCTAGGTATTGTCCTCACTCCACGTCATATCACGGATCTTTTCTGCGAGCTTCTAGATTTATCAGTAGAAGATAAAGTCCTTGACCCAACTTGTGGTACTGCAGGATTCTTGATTGCAGCCATGCGAAATATGCTGGATAAAGCGTCTAACGATGCTCAGCGAAATAGTATTCGTAAGAAGCAGTTGATCGGCATTGAGTCCCAGTCTTATATGTTCACTGTAGCTACCACAAATATGATTTTGCGTGGGGATGGAAAATCAAATCTTGAGAATGTTGACTTCCTTGCTCAAGCTCCATCTGTTCTGCAACAAAAAGGATGTACTGTGGGTATGATGAATCCTCCATACTCTCAAGGAAGCAAGGCTCACCCTGAACAATATGAAATTAAATTTACAGAACATCTTCTTGACAGTTTGGTGGAAGGTGGACGCGCTGCTGTAATTATCCCGCAGTCTGCCTTTACTACGTTGTCAGCAGATCGCGACAATATGCTTAAAAAACATACTCTGGAAGGCGTTATTAATCTGCAGAAGGATACCTTTTATGGTGTAGGAACTGTTCCTTGTATTGCTATTTTTACTGCCCATGAAAAGCACCCGAGTGGCAAGAAAGTTAAGTTTATTGACTTTACTGATGACGGCTATAAGGTCTTGAAACATAAGGGCCTTGTTGAGACTGCTGTGGCAAAGGACCGGAAACAGTACCTGCTTGATGTATGGCATGGACGTATCGAAGCGCCGAATAAATTTATCGTATTGGCTGAAGTGAAGCCGGGAGACGAATGGCTTCATTCGTACTATTATTTTAACGATGAGATTCCCGCAGTTGCTGATTTTGAAAATACTATCGCTGACTTCTTGACTTTTGAGGTCAATATGATTTCTCATGGGCGTGGTAATCTTTTGGGGTCAATTTTTTCTGATGAGGTAGAAAATAGCAAGGAGAAGAGCTAGAGTGGCTTCTAAAGCAGATATTTTAGAAAATCAAAGATGGAAAGTTTTTAAATTCTGTGGCGAAGGGGGAGTGTTTGATTTACGCTCTACTTCCAGTGGGTTGGATTTTGATAAATCTGATATTTCTAAAAAGGAAGTTCCATATATTACTAGAACGGCTAACAATAATGGATGGAAGACTGAAATATCTCTGAGTCAAAATGCTGCTGTGGAGCTTGATCCGGGTGACACAATTACCATTGGTCTTGATACGCAAACTGTTTTTTACCAGCCTCGAGAGTACTATACTGGACAAAATATTCAGGTTATATCGCATCCAAGGCTGAATAGAGTGACTGCAATGTTTGTAATACCAGTAATTCGAAACCAGGTCGAAAAATTTACCTGGGGAGCTAATGGTGCTACTCTTGGTCGTTTGGAGCGTAGTAATATAATGTTACCCGCCGATGAAAATGGAGAACCTGATTGGGATTTTATGGAATGGTATATCAGTAATATTCAAGGTGAGAAAATTAAAGAAATTATTCGGTTTTATGAATTTAAACTTAAAGAGATGGATGCACCTGAAGAGCTGGTGCAAATTGAGAATTGGGGGGAATTTTCTCTAGGAGATATATTTAAGTTTATTAGGAGGACTTCTGTCCCTATGAATCAGCAGACTGTTGTTTCCACTGGTGGGACAAGCTATGTTGCTGCAACTAATCGAAATAACGGCGTAAGCAATTATGTGAAGTCAAACCCTAATATTGAGTATCCAGGGAATACTGTCGTTTTTGTTCGTAATGGCGAGGGGTCTATGGGGTACTCTGTTTATAAAAAAGAGTCTTTTATTGCCACCTCAGATGTAACGGTGGGAACTTCAAAGTATTTAAATGAGTACAATGGTAAATTTATAACCACGATTGCTGACCGTGTTCGTAGTAAATATAATTATTACTACAAGAGAAGTGCTAAGCGTCTTAAGGCGGAGATATTGACACTTCCGGTTGATTTGGAAGGTAATGTTGATTGGCTCATTATGGAGGAGTATGTAAAATTTTTGGAGTCGCAAAAAATTATTGAAATATTAAAACACCTTCGCTCTCTGGTATAGGGAAATATAATTTAAATATTAATGTAATTCATCCTTTCAAATTACTCAAAAGTAATTTGAAAGGATGAATTATTATATAAATAAATGTGGAATGTTATTTGTTTTTAGAAGGAATTCAAGACTTTTATAAGCTCATATTCCTCAGCATCGCCTGCAGTAGCGCCCGCGCGCCGTGCTTGCTGAGCGGTTCGTTGCGATTACCGCACTTGGGTGAGTGCACGCAGGAGGGGCAACCGTTGTCGCATCCGCAGCTTTCGATCGCTTCGAGGGTGGCGCTCAGCCACTGCGCAACCGCGTTGAAGCCGCGCTCGCTAATGCCGGCGCCGCCGGGTGCGGCGTCGTAGACGAAAATGGTGGGCCTGCCGGTGTCCACGTGAAGCAGCGTGGAGAGTCCGCCCAAGTCCCAGCGGTCGCTGGTGGCGATGAGCGGTAGCAGCCCGATGGCGGCGTGTTCGGCGGCGTGCAGGGTGCCGGGGCCGTCCTCTTCGGTCACGCCCGCACCGAACAGGTAGCTGGGCTCGAAGGTGAACCAGACCGCCTCGGTCATGAGCACTTCCGGCGGCATGGGTTGCGCCTCTTCGCCCAGGTATTCGCCGCCGTAGACGGAGAAGCGCCGGTAGCCGGTGACCTGGTCGGTGACCTGAACCTGCCCGCGGTGCATGGTGAGCGGGGCGAGCTGCTGCGAGTTGATTTCGTCCGGGATAGAGATTTCGGGCGCAGACTCATCGGGAGCAGGCTCGCTGGGAACCGCTTCCCCAAGGACGTTTTGCGCACCGTAACTGACCCGCGCACGCTCCGCCAGAATACGCACCTCGGTGCTCTCAATGGCGCGCGTGTAGTAGTCCGGGTAGACGCGGCTGAGCAGAATCACGCGCTCGCCCTCGCTGAGGGACTCGACCACGTACTGCGCGCTCTGGTGAATGTAGATTGCGCCCGGATGCCCCTGACTCATGGCGTGCGCGGCGTCCATGGTGCCAACCAGGGTGCCGTCTTCGGCGTCGATGAGCTGGTAGGGTCCGCCGCCGGTGCCGCGGATATCGACCAGCTCGGCGGCTGATTCTGCGTGCGTCCAGTACCAGCCGTCCGGGCGGCGACGCAGGTACCCCTGCTGCACCAGCCGATCCAGCAGGGCGGCGGTGTGCGGTCCGAAAAGGCTCAGCTCTTCGGCGCGGATGGGTGCCTCCTGCGCGGCGGCGCACAGCTGCGGGGAAAGCACGTACGGGTTTGTCGGGTCGAAAACGGTCGCCTCAACCTCCTGCCCGAAAATCGCCTCCGGGTGGTGCACCAGGTAGGTGTCGAGCGGGTTGTCGTCGGCAATGAGCACGGCGAGCGCGTCCTGACCGCTTCGACCCGCGCGGCCCACGCGCTGCATGAAGGAGGCGCGGGTACCCGGCCAGCCCGCCACGAGTACGGCGTCCAGTCCGGAGATATCGATGCCCAGCTCCAGCGCGGAGGTGCTCGCCAGGCCGAGCAGTTCGCCGTTGCGGAGTTTGCGTTCGAGTTCGCGGCGCTCTTCGGGGGTGTACCCGGCGCGGTATGCGGCGACGCGGTGGGCGAGGCCGGGCTCAACCTCGTCGAGGTAGCGTTGGGTCTTCTGCGAGAGGATTTCTACGCTGCGGCGCGAACCGGCGAAAACCAGCGAGCGGGTGCGGGAAAGCACCAGGTCGGTGAGCATTTGCGCGCCCTGCTCCACGGGGGAGACGCGGCGCGGCGCCTCCTGCTCAGCCTTCGACTGGACCGCCTGCTGCTGGGTGCTACGGGCACCCTTGGCGAGCTGATCGTGCGCCTTGGGCGGCATGAATTCGGGCTCCCAGAGCACGACGGTGGTTTCACCGCGCGCGGAGGTGGACTCGGTAATGGCGGTGACCGCCTGCTGCGGCACGCCAATGAGCTTGGAGAAAGACTCAACCGGATTGGAGCTGGTTGCGGAGGCGCCGTAGAACACGGGCACGGTGCGGTAGAGCGCGCAGACGCGGCGCAGGCGGCGCAGCAGGTTGGCGATGTGCGCGCCGAAAACGCCGCGGTAGCTGTGCGCCTCGTCGAGCACCACGTAGCGCAGCCCGCGCAGGAAGGATGCCCACTGCCGGTGGTTGCTCAGGATTGAGTAGTTGAGCATGTCCGGGGTGGTGAGGATGAAGTTGGCGTGTTCGCGGATCCAGCGGCGTTCGCCGACGGGGGTGTCGCCGTCGTAGCTTGCCGCGTGGAGTCCGGGCAGGTTGTAGGAGGTGAGGGCGGTGAGCTGGTCGGCGGAGAGTGCCTTCGCCGGCGAAATGTAGAGAACGTTCGCTCTATTATTAAGGTTTTCCGCCCCGGAATAAGCGGAAGTTGAGCTCACCGGCTCGCCGCATGAAGCACGATAAATAGCGTCCAAGGTGGGCATCAGGTAGCTCAGGGTCTTGCCCGAGGCGGTACCCGTCGCCATGATCACGTGCCCGCCGCTGCCGGTACCATTCGCGTCTTCGGTGTGCGCGGGAGCCTTCGCCGACCCCTCGATACGCCCCGCCTCAATGCGCTCAGCTTCGATGCGCCCCGCCTGCCAGCCGTAGCGCGCCGCACTCGCCGCCAGCGCCGCATCAAGACCCGCATGGGCGGCGTTTGCCGCCTGCACCTGGTGGGCGTAAGGCTCAGCAATACCGAGCGATTCGAAGGCCTCCACCACACGCGGATGCAACCACAGCGGCCACGGCGCGTAGCTCGCCTCCCTGGCGGCAATGGTGTGAATATGGGTCACCTGCTCGGGCAGGGTTCCGGTGCGTTCCGCCTCCGGCAACAGAGAAGCCAGCACCTGCTGTGCGCTCGCGGGCAGCTCGCGGTAGCGTAGCGTTTTTGGGCGCGCCGCAGACTGCCCTTGCAGCTGCGAGGGGTGCTGTTCGGGGTGCTGGTTGGCGTTCTGCGAAGGGGTGCTGTGCGGCATGGGTTCCATTGTAGAGCGGCGGGTGAAAACCCGACCTGTTGTCGGTCAGGTATTACCCTAAACCCGCGCCCTAACTCCAGTTCTGAGCCTGCTCCTGTACCGCCAACCCCTTAGTCAGCGCGCACATATCAAAAAATCTGCATGTTTTAGGCGTATATGACGATAAAATAGTTTCGTGGCTCAAAATAAGATTATTCTGTATTACCAGTTCGCCCCCATCGCCGACCCGCAGGCGGTCATGCTCTGGCAGCGTGCCCTCTGTGAGAAGCTCGGCCTGCGCGGGCGCATCCTCATTTCCAAGCACGGCATTAACGGCACCCTCGGCGGCGAAATCAACGCGGTCAAGGCGTACACCAAGGAAACCCGCAAGTACCCCGGCTTCAAGAACATGGAGTTCAAGTGGTCCGAGGGTGGCGCGGAGGACTTCCCCCGCCTGTCCGTGAAGGCTCGCGACGAGATTGTGGCTTTCGGTGCTCCCGACGAGCTGCAGGTGGACGAGAACGGCGTCGTTGGCGGCGGCGTGCACCTGAAGCCTGAAGAGGTCAACAAGCTTGTTGAAGAGCGCGGCGACGAAGTGGTCTTCTTCGACGGCCGTAACGCGTTCGAGGCGAAGATCGGCAAGTTCAAGAACGCTATCGTTCCCGACGTGCGCACCACCCACGACTTCATCCGCGAGATCGAGTCCGGCAAGTACGATCACATTAAGGACAAGCCGGTCATCACCTACTGCACCGGCGGTATTCGCTGCGAAATTCTCTCCGCGCTCATGAAGAACCGCGGCTTCAAGGAGATCTACCAGATCGACGGCGGCATCGTGCGCTACGGCGAGAAGTACGGCGATAAGGAACTCTGGGAAGGCTCGCTCTACGTCTTCGACAAGCGCATGCACATGGAGTTCACCCCGGACACCGTCACTATCGGTAAGTGCGAACAGTGCGGCGCCCCCTCGAACAAGTTCGAGAACTGCTCTAACGAATCCTGCCGCGAGCTGGTTCTGCTCTGCCCCGAGTGCGCAGCTGATGACGCGAAGCGCCACTGCGTGCCCGAGTGCTCGGTGGACCGCGAAGCAGCTGAGGCGAACGCCTAATGGCAGCCGCTAAGGGCGGCGCGGTTCAGATTTCTGAACCTCGCATTGAGGAACATCCGGCAATGGTTGTTGCCGGCGTTTCGCAGGTGTTCCCCCTGGACGGCGACTTCTCTTCGCTGTGGGATGAGCTGAATCAGAAGGCGTCCCCGGCGATGCTGGATGTTCTGAACGTGACCCAGTACCTGGGCGTGTGCACTCAGCCGAACCCGAAGGGGCAGGTCCGCTACACGGCGGGCTTCCTGGTGTCGGAGCCGGCGAGCGCGGCGAAGCTTGGCCTGGGCGTGCTGGAGTTGCCTGCGAGCACCTACGCGGTGGTTGAGGTGACCGGCCCGATTTCGGAGTCCATTCCGGCTGGCTTTGCGAGCTTTGAGGAGGCGTTCTTCGCGAAGAATCCGCAGTACCGCCCGGTGGGTGGTCTTGAGGTGTACGGTCGCGGCGATATGCAGGCGGCTGATTACCGCATGGAGCTGTGGGTTCCGCTGGCGAAGCGTTCCTAGGGTAGTTTGTTTCTGCTGTTATAGCTACAAGTTTTAGCTGTTGAATAGAAGTGCCCGGTGGTGCGATGTGTTCGTGCCGCCGGGCTTTTCTGTGCCCTTTTGCGCCCATACTTTGCGCCTATATTTTCGCCAGTATTTTGCGTCAGTATTTGTGTTCCGGCGGGTGGGTGTGCCGTGAGACCGGGGGAGTGGTACTCTCGCGTAACATTCCGAAACAAAATACTTGACATGTAAAGTATTTGGGTTTAGACTTAAACCATCAGCCCGGTAGTAGAAGAGGCCGGGCACAACCCGCAAAGGAAAAAACCATGAACACCCCTAATAACTCCGGCACCCCGCAGATCGACGAATCCATCCGCATCAGCCACCTCGAGCCCATGCGCGGCGACGAGAAGAAGCTTGGCTTCCTCTCCTTCGGCCACTGGGCTGAGGTCCCCGGCTCCCGCGTACCCTCCGCCGCAGAATCCCTGCACCAGGCAATCGACCTTGCTGTAGGCGCCGAAGACATCGGATTGGACGGCGCGTTCTTCCGCGTGCACCACTTCGACCAGCAGCAGGCAACCCCCTACCCGCTGCTCTCCGCAATCGCCGCCAAGACCGAACGCATCGAGCTCGGCACCGGCGTGATTGACATGCGCTACGAAAACCCGCTCTACATGGCAGAACTTGCCGCCATGTCAGACCTCATCGCTGCGGGTCGACTGCAGCTGGGTGTCTCCCGCGGCTCGCCCGAGTCCGTTATCCGCGGCTTTGAGAGCTTCGGCTACTACCCGGCAGAAGGCGAAGACGAGGGCGATATGGCGCGCCGCCACCTCGACATTTTCCTCAAGGCAATTGAGGGCGAGGGCATGGCGCCCAGCGCTCGCATGGCGGGCAAGTATGCCCCCATTCAGCCGCAGTCGCCGGGTCTGCGCGACCGCATCTGGTGGGGTGCAGGCAGCGATAGCACCGCCGTGTGGACCGCGCAGAAGGGTCTGAACCTGATGTCTTCAACCCTGATGCTGGAAGATAAGGGCATTCCCTTCGATCAGCAGCAGGCGCAGCAGATTCGACTCTTCCGCTCCGAGTGGGTGAAGGCGGGCAATTCGGGTGTTCCGCGTGTTTCGGTGTCCCGTTCGGTGTTGCCCGTTATTGACGAAACCTCGGCACGCTACTTCGGTCGCCGCGCCGCAGAGGACTCGCAGGATTACACCGGCATTATCGACAACACCTTCTCCCGCTTTGGTCGCAGCTACATTGGTGACCCGGCGGATATTGCTGAAGAGCTCGCCCGTGATGAGGCGGTTCAGGCGGCGGACACGGTGCTGCTGACTATCCCGAACCAGCTGGGTGTGGACTTCAACCTGAAGATGCTCGACGCCATCGTCAAGGAAATCAAGCCCGCACTGACCACCAAGTAAAGACCCTCAAGGTAAAAACCCAGAGGTAAAGCCCCTGAGGTAAAGATCCAGCGCCAAGCTGTTTTCGGCGCTCTATAACGAGCTGAGATGCTTGAGCCACTGTAGCTTGAGCCGTACATATAGCAATGCCCCGGCAGGCACCCGTAAGGGTTACCGCCGGGGCATTACTATGCTCACGTTTTTAGAAATCTTTCGTCTTTTCCCAGGGCTCAATAGCCCCCGGAACCACCTCAAAAAGCGGATGCGCACACGCCGCCAACTCGCCGCGCGTCGCCAAACGCTCGCTCAACCGGCGCTCCCACTCCGGGTCGCGCCCCGCCACCTTATGCCGTAAAAAGGCGAGCTCGTACTCCAGCTGCCCGAGAGGGACGGGAATACGCGCAACCGAAGCGTACGGGTTTTCTGCCTTATCGGCGCCGTTTTTGCCGGCTTTATCAGTGCTTTCGCCCGCACCAATCAGCGCACGGTTGAAAGAGTAGCCGCGGGCATCCGCCTCATCCGCCAGCCCGGATAGGTAGGCGGCAACCGCCTCCAGCGGCTGCGGATGCGCACGAAAACGAATCAGCTGCGGATGGTTCGTATACCCGCGAGTCAGACCCCGCAGCACCTTCTGCGCCAGCAGAGTTTCACGCCAGCAGGCGACCAGCGCGCGACGATCAAGCAGGGAAGGGTGAAGAGACCAAATGCGCACGCTTAGCCCTGCTCATCGCTAAAGTGCAGGAAGCTCTTGAGCACCAGCTCGCGCACCGCATGCAGCAGGGTGTCGCGCGGATGCTGCTCCTGCGTACCGCGTGCCGCGGCGGCAGCCTCGTCGTATTCGGGCCAGGAAAGCAGCATGGCAAGAGCCGCCACAATCTGGCCCACGGCAAGCTCACCATCGCTCGCCGACGCAAAGCCAGCCGTCTCGGTGGAGAGCAGCTGGGTGCGGCACAGACCCGAACCGGCACGCAGCAAAATCACGCTGGGATGCTCGGCACCGGGGCGGCCGTGGCGTTCCTCGGTGACGTCCTCGGCGACCTCCAGGTGCGCGGCGAGGAGCGCCTCATCGTCCATGGCGGCGAGGCGGTCGTAGCGGCGCACAGACTCGGTCAGGGCGCGGGCGATGGGCTGCTGAATCGGGTAGGTGATCTCCTCGAAACGCTGCAGGGGCGCGGTCACGCCTGCCGCGGTCGCCTCGGTCGGGCGGCGCAGCCAAATCATGCCGAAACCAATAGAATGAACGTTCCGGGAAGCGAAGTCGTTCAGGTACGCCACATAAGTCTGCTCGTAGTGGCTGCGGTCGCGGTTCTCGCTCGCATCCTTCAACCAGGTCTCCGCGTAGGAAGCGGGGGTCAGCGCCTCACGCTGAATAAACCACGCCTCCGCGCCACCGTCAGCAACCCAGGCGCGCGGGCGCTCATCCCACGGACGCGGTGCTTCCGGGTCCTTAGAATCACGAATAATCTCCCAGTTGCCCAGCATCTGCGCGCGGCCACCGGGCACCAGCACCGACGGCAGCTGACGCACCATTGTGCTCACAATTTCGTCACCGGGCAGGCCGCCGTCACGGTAGGTGAACTGCTCATCGGCGCTCTCACCGGCAACGCGCGGGGTGATCACGAACGGCGGGTTCGACACCACCAGGTCGAAAAGCTCACCGGCGACCGGCTCTAGCAGGGAACCTTCGCGCAGGCTCACGCGCGCCTGCGGGTTCTGCGGATCAATGTTCAGCGTCTGCGCGTTCAGCAGCAGGTTAAAACGGGTGAACGCCAGGGCACGCTCCGAAATATCGGTGGCGGTCACGTGCTCAGCGTGGGCGAGCAGGTGGAAGGTCTGAATACCGCAACCGGTGCCCACATCTAGGGCGCGCTTGACGGGGGTGCGCTCGGTAATCTGCGCCAGAGTCAGGGAGGCGTGACCAATGCCGAGCACGTGATCCTTACGGAGCACGCCGGGCCGCTGATGCGCACCCAGGTCGGCGGCAACAAAGATTTCGGTGCCGTCATCGGCGGCGTGCGGGCGCAGGTCAACGCTCGCGGTCCAGTGGGCAGAATCCGTGGCGTCGCGCTCAATCAGTGCGGCATTCTCGAAGTCGACCAGGGTGTCTGCGAAAACCTCGGCTGCCTCAGCCTCGGTGAGCGGGCGAGCCAGCAGGAAAAACGCCAGCAGACGCGCCAGGTTCTTCTCCTCCACGCTGTAATCGCCGCGCAGAATCTGCTCGACACGCCACAGGCCCGGAACCACCTGGTCACGAGCCATCGCCTCAGCCGCCTCAACGCCCAGCAGCTCCTGCACAGCGTCATAGCTGTAGTTCAACGCTAGCAGGCGTTCACGGATGCGGGCCAGGCGGGCGTAATCATCGCTGCGGGGAGCATCCGCAACGGCGGCGTACTCGGGGGCGAAAGTGGCGGCAGAAATAGTCATGCACACCATTCTACGCACCCGCCGCACCCGACCGCCCGACCCACTGGCCTGAACGGGGCGGGCAGAGAACGCCGCACGGACCAGCGGGGAAGAAGCCCTAACCTCACGAGCCCCGACCCACCCACTGACCAAAACCGTCATCTGCGCAAGAGCACCCACCCCATCGCATACACTGAAACCATGAGTAACCTGTACCCCGATGAAAGTATCAGCGTCGACAAGTGCTGGGAGCGTCTGCACGCGAACACTCTCGGCCGCCTCATCCTCACTGACGGACAGCACGTCGATGTGCTGCCCGTGCTCTACGCCGTCGCCCACCAAAACGACAAGCAGGAAATCTACATCCGCACCACCCGCGGCAACAAGTTCTCCTCCGTGGTGGTCAGCCGCCGCGTCGCCTTCGAAATCGACGAAACCCTCGAAGACGGCATCCGCTCCGTCATCGTAGTCGGTATTGCGCACTGGCTGCCGCCGGAAATGACCCCGCAAATCGTGCGCACCTTCGACCTGCCCGACTCCGAAACCCACGAAATGCAGTGGGTGCGCATCGTGCCGCAGACCGTGTACGGCCGCGAATACCCGCTACTGCCCGCATACCTGGACGGCACCCACCCCGACTCGGACACCCTGACCAGCTAGAAGGGTTGGCTAGCGGGCTAGAAGTGCAGGTGAACGGGCTAGAAGCACAGATGCGGGCGCCGTGCGGTGCGCTCCAGCCCCCGCCTCGTGCACCCCGTGCACATACCCCCGTGCACACACCACCGCTTCCGGTACCGTATGATGTACCGAGTACCCTGCGCACTCGTGCAAGCTCAACACGCCCGGTCACATCAACAAGAACCGGGATAGCTCGCCGCGCGCCGGGCCACCGCGCGCTCGCCGCATGAAACGCACCGAACGCACCACATAAACTCAACACAAATTACACCCCCACTATTCACATCACCCGCGAATACACCACGCCCCGCCGGCGCCCACAGGTGCCAGCGTAGGTTATGGTTGAATACGTAGCTTTTCAACACACAGATAGAGGAGTGCCGTGCCCGCTCAGGCAAAGAACGGAAAAGCCCTGCTGATTGTGGAGTCTCCCTCCAAGGTCAAAACCATTAGCAGCTACCTCGGCGAGGACTACCTCGTCGACTCATCCATGGGCCATATCCGCGACCTTCCGCAGCCCTCCGAACTGCCCGAAAACCTCAAAAAGAGCCCCGTCGGCAAGTTCGCTGTCAACGTTGAAGAGAACTTCGAACCCTACTACGTGGTCAACCCCGACAAGAAGAAAAAGGTCGCCGAACTCAAGCGCAAACTCAAAGAAGTAGACGCGCTCTACCTGGCAACCGATGGTGACCGCGAAGGTGAAGCCATCGCATGGCACCTCAAAGAAGTCCTCAAGCCCAAGGTACCCGTCTACCGCATGACCTTCCCCGAAATCACCCGGGAAGCCATTCAGCGCGCCTTCGGCGAACTGCGCGACATCGACCTGCACCTGGTCGACGCGCAGGAAACCCGCCGCATCCTCGACCGAATCTACGGCTACGAAATTTCCCCCGTGCTCTGGCGCAAGGTCGGCCGCGGCCTCTCCGCAGGTCGCGTGCAGTCCGTCGCAACCCGCCTCGTCGTCGAACGCGAACGCGAACGCATGGCATTCGTCGCCGCCAACTACTGGGACCTGTCCGGACGCTTCCTGACCGCATCCTCCGAAGGCTTCGACGCCAAGCTGGTCGCCGTAGACGGCAACCGCATCGCCACCGGCAAGGACTTCGCCGACGACGGCACCCTCAACACCTCCAAGGTCACCCACCTGAACGAGGAAGCCGCCCGCGCGCTCGCCGTAGCCCTGCAGTCCGCCGCGTTCTCGGTGCGCTCCGTTGAGACCAAGCCGTACAAGCGCCGCCCGGCAGCGCCGTTCACCACCTCCACCCTGCAGCAGGAAGCCGCACGTAAGCTGCGTTTCTCCTCCCGCGTGACCATGCAGGTGGCGCAGCGCCTCTACGAAAACGGTTACATCACCTACATGCGTACCGACTCGGTGGCACTGAGCGAGCAGGCAATCTCCGCCGCACGCCGCCAGGCATCCGAGCTGTACGGCGCAGAATTCGTGCCCTCCGCACCGCGCGTGTACACCTCCAAGAGCAAGAACGCGCAGGAAGCCCACGAAGCAATCCGCCCCGCCGGTGACACCTTCCGCACCCCGGACGCTGTGCGCGGCGCCCTGTCCAACGACGAATTCCGCCTCTACGAGCTGATCTGGAAGCGTACCGTCGCCTCCCAGATGGCCGACGCGACCGGTTCCACCGCCTCCGTGCGCCTGGGCGCCGTGGCATCTAACGGCCAGGACGCTGAGTTCGCTGCATCCGGCACCGTCATCACCTTCCGCGGCTTCCTCGCCGCCTACGAGGAGGGTGTTGACGCATCCCGCGTGGCTGAGCGTGAGGCGAAGGACGCTGAGAAGCGCCTGCCGAACCTGACCACCGGCGAGGCACTGACCGCCGAGGCGATTGAACCCGCCGGCCACGAGACCCTGCCGCCTCCGCGCTACACCGAGGCATCCCTCGTGAAGACCCTGGACGAGCTGGGCATTGGCCGCCCGTCCACCTACGCGGCGGTTATTTCGACCATCATGGACCGCGGATACGTGAACGTTCGTTCTGGTTCGCTGATTCCGTCCTGGATCGCGTTCTCCGTGGTGCGCCTGCTCGAATCCAGCTTCGGCCCCTACGTGAACTACGAGTTCACCGCGCAGATGGAAGAAGACCTCGACCGCATCGCACGCGGCGAAGAATCCCGCGTCGAATGGCTGGGCGAGTTCTACTTCGGCGGCGGTTCCAAGCGCGGCCTGAAGCCCATCGTCGACAACCTCGGCGAGATTGACGCCCGCAGCATCAACTCCATCCCGATCGCGGACGGTATTGTGCTGCGCGTGGGCAAGTTCGGCCCCTACCTGGAAGCCGAAGGCACCCTCGATACCGAGACCGGCGAACTGACCGAACCGATCCGCGCGAACGTACCCGCCGACCTGGCACCGGACGAACTGACCGAAGCGAAGGCACGCGAACTGCTCGAACAGGGCAAGTCCGACGGCCGCGTGCTCGGCGTGGACCCGGTCTCCGGCAACCAGATTGTGGCACGCGACGGCCGCTACGGCCCCTACGTCACCGAAGTCATCGAAGAGATGACCGAGGAGCAGATCCAGGCGTACCTGGACGCGCAGCCGACCGAGTACTACAAGAACGGTAAGCCCAAGCCGAAGAAGAAGCCGAAGCCCGCCAAGCCGCGCACCGCGTCCCTGTTCAAGTCCATGGACCTGGCGACCGTGACCCTGGAGCAGGCACTGCAGCTGATGAGCCTGCCGCGCGTGCTCGGTACCGACGCTGAGGGCGTGGAAATTACCGTGCAGAACGGTCGCTTTGGCCCGTACCTGAAGAAGGGCACGGACTCCCGCTCGATTGGTAGCGAGGAGGAGATTTTCACGATTACGCTGGAGCAGGCACTGGAGATTTACTCCCAGCCGAAGCAGCGCGGTCGTGCGGCGGCTAAGCCCCCGCTGGCTGAGCTGGGCGTGGACCCGGTCAGCGAGAAGAAGATTGTGGTGAAGGACGGCCGCTTTGGCCCGTACATCACCGACGGTATTACGAACATTACGGTTCCGCGTGCGGAGTCGGTCGAGTCGCTGACCCACGAGCGTGCGGTGCAGCTGCTGGCTGACAAGCGTGCGAAGGGCCCGGTCAAGCGTAAGACCGCCGCGAAGAAGACCACTACTAAGAAGACGACCGCAAAGTCTACTACCGCGAAGAAGACGACCACTCGTAAGACCGCGGCAAAGAAGACCGCCGAGTAATCAGCCGAGTAGCCGAGCGCACTTTGAACTGAACTGAAGGCGCAGGATGCGTCCCGAAACCCCCGCGTGGGGGTGGGGCGCCTCCTGCGCCTTTTGCGTGCCCGAGGAACGTTTGTGCTCGGGGTGCCCGGCGCGTTCGGGTGGGCAATTTTGCGCCCGAGCTGCGTTTTTGTGCCAGTGCTGTGCTGATGTTGAGCATCTGCCCGGATTGTTTGCGGAGTGAGCGGTGCCTCTGACAGACTGGAAGAGGCACCGCACCTGCGGTACCGCACGTGGATAATATCCCGCCACGGGGCGGGGGAGGGGAGCGCATCGTGCGCCTGGGAGTTCTGGATGTCGGGTCGAATACGGTCCACCTGCTGCTGATTGATGGCCGCCCTGGAGCGCGCCCCGAACCGTACGCGTCGCACAAGATTCAGTTGCAGCTCGTGCAGTACCTCGATGCTGAGGGCAATATTTCGCAGGAGGGCGCGGACGCGCTGACCCGCTTCGTGGCTAGCGCCCGCGATTTCGCTATCGAGAATGAGGCGGAGGACCTGCTGGCGTTCGCCACGAGCGCTATCCGTGAGGCGGGTAATGGTGCGGCGGTGCTGCATCAGGTGCGTGAGCAGACCGGCGTGAGCCTGAACGGTATTTCGGGCGACCAGGAGGCGGCGATTACGTACTTTGCGGTGCGTCGCTGGCAGGGTTGGGGTGCGGGCCGCATCCTTGATTTTGACATTGGTGGTGGCTCCTTTGAGTTCTCGATTGGCACGAACGCCATGCCTGATGCGGCGATGAGCGTGCCGCTGGGCGCGGGTCGCCTGACCCGTGAGTTCTTTGATGAGCAGCCGCCGAAGCCGAAGCAGGTGAAGCGTCTGCGTAAGTATGTGCGTGAGCAGATTGCCCCGGTGGCGGAGAATCTGTTGCGTTATGGTGCGCCGGATATGACGGTGGGTACGTCGAAGACGTTCCGTTCGTTGGCGCGTATTTGTGGTGCGGCGCCGTCTTCGGAGGGTCCGTATGTGAAGCGTGAGATGCATTTGCAGGATTTGCGTTTGTGGACTCGTCGCATGGAGGCGATGACTGTGGAGGAGCGCCGCGATTTGCCGGGTGTTTCGAAGGCGCGTGCGGCGCAGGTGCTGGCGGGTGCTATCGCGGCGGAGGCGGCGATGGAGGCGTTTGGTATTGAGACGATGCGCGTGTGCCCGTGGGCGCTACGTGAGGGCCTGATCCTGAAGCGTATTGACCACCTGGCGGAGGGTACGGGTACTCCGGTCAACCCGAAGACCCTCCTGG
>ENA-OWLX01000063-OWLX01000063.1-metagenome-genome-assembly--contig:-NODE-63-length-31984-cov-36.901939_pt1 | contig 31984 bp, 30 predicted proteins | sample MGYA00245351_ERZ651106 | MGnify/ENA primary metagenome ERZ651106 (study PRJEB26857, sample SAMEA4031768) | metagenome | biome: human; feature: oral; material: saliva | place: Philippines | collected 2014... | reverse complement strand
TGCCAGGCAAGCATATAGGATGCGATGAGCCGAGACCGAAAGGTCTCTTTTTTTTGCCAAAAGGACTTAACTATCAGTGTGAAGCACTGAAAAACGATTGCCGTGAGAAAGCGTTTGAAGCTGACGAACTAAAGGAATACATGAGCTCTCAGCTCATGTATAAGTCCCACTAACTCCGTAAACAGAGAAGAGGGACTTTAAAGATGCGAGCGCTTGCCTCATGGCAAGAAAGCTTCTTAGCGCTGATGGTAGCCGACTTACGTTCCGCAAGAGTAGGACGTTGCCAGGCAAGCATATAGGATGCGATGAGCCGAGACCGAAAGGTCTCTTTTTTTGCCCAAAAGGAGCTTAACTACCAGTGTGAAGCACTGAAAAACGATTGTTATGAGAAAGCGTTTGAAGCTGACGAACTAAAGGAATACATGAGCCCTCAGCTCATGTATAAGTCCCACTAACTCCGTAAACGGAGAAGAGGGACGTTGTCGAATATTAAATAAGTAGTGAATAAAGCATTTTATTTTCATTGATATAGATATTTGAAGGATCAAATTGATCTACATTTGATTTGAGGTTATCTAAATCTCGATGATTATTTAATTGGATACCGATGATAACTGTTCCTGTATTTTGTGAGCTCTTTTTAAGGTATTCAAATTTGGTAATATCATCTTTCGGTCCAAGGACTTCATTGACAAATTCTCTTAAAGCGCCAGGGCGTTGTGGAAAGTTAAGAATGAAATAGTGTTTCATTTCTTCAAATAACAACGAGCGTTCTTCAATTTCTTTCATACGATTAATATCATTATTGCCACCGCTCACAACGCAAACAACTGTCTTACCTTTAATTTCTGAACGGTATTGTTCTAGTGCTGTCACACTCAATGCGCCTGCAGGTTCAGCAATAATCGCTTGTTTAGAATACATGTCCAATATAGTTGAACATACAGCACCTTCATGCACTTGAACGTAATCATCTACTACATTTTTAGCGATATCATAAGTGATTTCGCCTACTTTTGCTACTGACGCACCGTCTACAAATTTATCAATATCAGGTAAAGTTACAATTTGATTTTGTAGTACTACTGAAGCATACATACTGCTAGCCCCAGCAGGCTCTACACCGATGATAGAAGTTTGTGGTGAATGTGCTTTAAAATAAGTACCTACACCTGAAATTAAACCACCACCGCCAATTGCTGAGAATAAATAATCAAATTGTATATCATCTTCAGCAGATTGTTCAACGATTTCTTTTGCTAATGTGCCTTGCCCAGCAATTGTATAAATGTTGTTAAAGGGGTCAATGAAATTCATTTTATGGTTCTCAGTATACGTAAGTGCTTCTTTCAAGCAATCATCAAAAGTATCTCCTGTTAGGACAACTTCTGCATTACGGCCTCCAAAAAATTTCACTTGGTTAATTTTTTGAAGTGGGGTCGTTACAGGCATAAAAATAACTGCTTTTAAATTTAATTTGTTAGCTGTATATGCAACACCTTGTGCGTGATTACCTGCACTGGCACATGTAATACCATTTTGTCTATCATTTTCATTTAACGCTATAATTGCGTTATAAGCACCTCTCAGTTTAAAGGACCTAACCCATTGTAAGTCTTCTCTTTTTAAATAGACGTTACAATCATATTTAAGTGATAAGTAATGATCCTTTTGTAAGGGTGTTTCTTTAACAACATCTTTTAATTGTAAGAAAGCTTCATCGATATCTTTGGAAGAAACAGTTGTTTTTACAGTCATAAATTTCACACCTTTATTTAAGTTTCGTTAAAATGTTTTTGCTGTTTCGTATGCTTGAATTTGATCTTCATATTGAAGTGTTACTGCAATATCATCAAGTCCGTTAATAAGCTTGTTTTTCCAGGTTTCATCAATGTCAAAATGAAATTGTTTGTTTCCTGCAGTCACTGTTTGATTAGGCAAATCAACAGTGACTTCTCCTGTTTCTACTATATATTCTCTTTCGTTTTCATCTAAAACGATAGGCAGCATAGCGTTTTTAGTACAGTTCATATAAAAAATATCGCTATAACTACCGGCAATAATAATATCAAAACCGTAATCTTTAATGGCCCAAGCTGCATGTTCACGACTTGATCCACATCCAAAATTATCACCTGTCACCAAAATAGAAGCGTCTTTGTATTCAGGTTTATTTGGGTTGAACTCTGGATTGTCTGATCCGTCTGCTAAATAACGCCATTCATCAAAAGCAAAGGGCCCAAATCCTGATTTTGAAATACGTTTCAAGTGTACTTTGGGGATAATTTGGTCAGTGTCAATATTATCGTGAAATAATGGCACAACTTTTCCTGTATAAGTTGTAATAGGTTGGATATCCATATTATACAACCACCTTTCTAACGTCTACAAATCTACCGTTAATTGCTGCCGCAGCAGCCATGGCAGGGGAGACTAAGTGTGTTCGTGCACCTTTACCTTGGCGTCCCTCAAAATTACGGTTACTTGTTGAAGCGCAGTGAACCCCATCTGGTACTTGGTCTGGATTCATTCCTAGGCACATGGAGCAACCTGGTTCTCTCCATTCAAAACCAGCATTTTTAAATACTTTATCAAGACCTAATTTTTCAGCTTCTATTTTTACGGTTCTAGATCCTGGCACAACAATTGCAGTGATATTAGGATGCACTTGATTTCCTTCTACAATATGGCTTGCTTCAATAAGGTCAGATAGTCGAGCATTCGTACATGAACCTAAGAATACATAACCTAATTCAATATCTTCAGCTTTTTGGCCTGGTTCTAATCCCATATAGTTATAAGCACGTTCATCATTCACATCTTCAATTTCTGGGAAGGGTGTATTAAAACTCACACCCATTTCAGGGCTTGTCCCCCAAGTTACTTGCGGCTCTAAATCTGACACATCAAGTTGAATAACTTTATCAAATTCTGCGTCTTTATCTGTATACAGCTCACGCCATTCATCAACTGCGTATTTATAATTTGTTGCGTAAGGGCGCCCTTGAACATATTCAAATGTTGTTTCATCAGGGGCCATCATGCCGTATTTGGCTCCAGCTTCAATTGCCATATTACAAATGGTCATTCTAGCTTCCATTGACAAACTACTGATTGTTTCGCCAGAGAATTCAAGGGCATACCCCGTACCGAAATCTACACCATATTGATTAATCAGATATAAGATAATGTCTTTAGCATATACACCTGTAGGTAATTGACCTGTAACATCGATTTTAAGATTTTTTGGTTTGGTTTGCCATAACGTTTGTGTGGCAAAGACGTGTTCAACTTCACTTGTACCAATACCAAAAGCGATTGCACCGAAAGCACCGTGTGTAGCTGTATGAGAATCACCACATACAATCGTTTTGCCAGGTTGTGTAAGTCCAGTTTCAGGACCAACCATATGCACGATGCCTTGTTCGTCAGATCCCATATCAAATATATGAACGTCAAATTCTGTAGCGTTTTTTTGAAGTGTTGTGATTTGTTTATTCGCTATTTCATCTTTAATGTTAAAAATATCTACTGTCGGTACGTTATGATCTAATGTCGCATATGTTAAATCTGGTCTACGAAGTTTTCTATTTTGTAGTCTTAGTCCTTCAAATGCTTGAGGAGATGTGACTTCATGTATAAGATGCAAATCTATATATAATAATTGTGGGTCACCTTCTTTACCAGTTAAGACATGCTTGTTCCAAACTTTATCAAATAGTGTTTTACCCATATGACATCTCCTCCTTTTTAAAGATTTTGTTTAACGAATTTAAAAATATCTGATGTATTATAATTACCATTGAGGTCGCGCGTTGTTTTTTCTTCTTCAATAAGTTGGTAAACGACCGATTCTAATTTATTAGCGGCTTCTGTTTCTTTAAGACTTTCTCTTAGACACATGACGAGTGATAAAAGCATGCCGAATGGATTGGCTTTATCTTGGTTAGCGATATCAGGCGCAGAACCGTGAATAGGTTCATATAGCCTTGGCCCATTTTCACTAAAACTGGCTGACGGAGAAAGACCTAAAGAACCTGGGATAACCGATGCTTCATCACTTAAAATATCTCCGAATAAATTTTCAGTGACGATGACGTCAAATTGAGACGGGTTAGTAATTAAATGCATTGCACAAGCATCGACAAGTAAATGATTTACTTCTACATCTGGGTATTCATTAGCAACGTCATTGATAACCTTACGCCATAATTTACTAGATGAAAGCACATTTTCTTTATCCACAGAAGTCAATTTCTTGTGACGTTTTTGAGCTAAATCAAAGGCAACTCTTGCGATTCGTTCAATTTCTTCACGTGTATAAGTTAAAGAATCTAAAGCTTGTTTTTCATTCCAATGTTTTGGTTCACCGAAGTATATACCGCTCGTTAATTCTCTGACTAAGATAAAATCGGTACCTGCAACGCGTTCTTTTTTAATAGGTGACAAGTGACTTGTACCACTAGTGACTGTAGTAGGGCGGATGTTAGCAAATAAACCTAATGATTTACGAATACCTAATAGGCCTTGTTCGGGTCTATTATTAGGATCTGTCCATTTAGGTCCTCCTACAGCACCTAGCAGAATGGCATCTGCTTGCTTACAAGCATTTAGTGTCGTATCGGGTAGCGGCGTACCGTGATTGTCTATTGCGATGCCGCCAAAATCATGGGTTTCTATTTCATAATTAAAATTAAAGTCAGAACTTAATTGAGAAAGAATTTCTAATGAACCATTTAAAATTTCAGGTCCAATACCATCGCCGGGTAGAGCAACAATTTTATAACTCATGAGTGAATACCTTCTTCCACTTTCGAATTTGAGACATATTTAGCATGAGCTTCTACATATGATTTGCATGAAGCTAATAAAATGTCATGATCGATACCTACGCCAGTAACTTCTTGATCTCCAATTTTAATTTGTACGTGTACTTCTGCTTGTGCATCCGTTCCTTCAGTTACAGACTCTATGCGATAATCAATAAGTTCCGTTTCGCGATTGAAAATACGATCTACTGCATTATATACAGAAACAATAGAGCCGGTACCGATACTTGAATCTTGATACGTATGACCATCTTTATCTTTAATGACGACCACAGCACTTTGTAATCCATTTGAAACGAATTGTAGTTGCAATGTTTCAACTTTGTAAATCGCATTTTGTTCATGCTCAGTACCTTGAATTAATGCGTGAATATCTCTATCAGTAACTGCTTTTTTCTTATCGGCAATTGTTTTAAATTGCTTAAATAGTGCTTTTTGTTCTTCTGGTTCAACTTCATAGCCTAATGCAATTAGTTTTTCTGAAAATGCGTGTTTACCCGATAGTTTTCCTAATGGTAATTCAGTTGTTTTAACGCCTACGAGTTGAGGTGTCATAATTTCATATGTTTCAGGGTTCTTAAGGACGCCATCTTGATGAATTCCTGATTCATGGCTGAATGCATTTTGACCAACAATTGCTTTGTTTCTAGGGACTCGAATACCTGCGTATCGAGCAATCAAATCAGAAGTGTCTTTCGTTTCTTCAAGATTTATTCTAGTTTGGTTACCGTAATGATCTTGTCGAACGTAAAGGCCAAGTGCTACTTCCTCAAGGGCCGTATTACCTGCACGTTCCCCAATACCATTTAAAGTTCCCTCAATACGTTTTGCGCCGTTCTCTATTGCAGCCATACTATTTGCAACTGCTAAACCTAAATCGTCATGACAGTGTGCACTGTAGATGACTTCATGATCAGTTTTAATTTTTTCTTGGAGTGTTTTAAAAATTTTGCCATATTCTGAAGGGTAACTAAAGCCAACAGTATCAGGTATATTGATTACACTTGCTCCAGCATCAACAGCAGTTTGGACACATTCGATTAAGAAAGGTAATTCAGTTCTTGTAGCATCTTCTGGTGAAAATTGAACGAGCTCAAAGTAATTTGTAGCATAGGCTACATGCTCTTTGATTGATGCTAAAACGTCTTCTTTAGACATCATTAGTTTTGAATCACGGTGGATAGGGCTAGTTGCTAAGAATACGTGTATTCTAGGCTTTACAGCTTCCTTAGTTGATTCATAAACGGCGTCAATATCTTTCTTCACACAACGTGCTAATCCACAAACAGCAGTTGTTGTTAAGGTTTTAGAAATCTCTTCCACAGATTTAAAACTACCTGTACTTGAAGCGGGGAAACCAGCTTCTATAATATCTACACCCCATTTTTCAAGTTGCTTAGCGATTTTTAGACGCTCATCGAATGAAAAATTGACGCCCGGTGTTTGTTCGCCGTCTCTTAGTGTGGTATCAAATATTTGAATATGGCTATTCATTTTAAACATCTCCTAATAAATAAATTTTAGCAACATATGATGTAATGGCTGAAGAATCGCACATTACAGTAAATATCAAAGATATTTTACACAGTTTGATTCTCCAGATATCATCATATAACTAATTATTTTTCAATACTTTTTGATTTAATAAACGGCATCATTTCACGTAGATCTTTGCCGACTGCTTCAATTTGATGTCCGTGTTGTTCGTCACGCAATTTATGGAATTCTTCAAAGTTATTTTCATTATCTTTGATGAAACGATCACTGAAGTTTCCTTGTTGAATGTCGTTAAGCACTGCTTTCATATTATCTTTAACATCTGGAGTAATTACGCGTGGACCTGATACATAATCACCAAATTCAGCTGTATTTGAAATTGAATAACGCATATTTTCCATACCGCCCTCGTACATTAAGTCAACAATAAGTTTCATTTCATGTAACACTTCAAAATAAGCGATTTCTGGTTGATAACCAGCTTCGACAAGTGTTTCGAAACCAGATTGAATTAATTTTGTTGTACCACCACAGAGCACTGCTTGTTCACCAAATAAATCTGTTTCAGTTTCTTCTTTAAATGATGTTTCTAAAACGCCTGCACGTGTTGCACCAATTCCTTTAGCATAACTTAACGCTAAATCAGTAGCTTCACCACTTGCATCTTGTTCGACTGCAAATAGGGCAGGTACTGCGCTTCCTTCAGTAAATGTACGTCTAACTAAATGTCCGGGACCTTTTGGTGCTACTAAAAATACATCTACTGTTTCTGGTGGTTGGATCACATTAAAGTGAATATTAAAGCCGTGTGCAAAAACAAGTGCGTTATTTGGTTCTAAATTAGGTTCAATTTCTTCTTTATATACTTGTCCTTGAATTTCATCGGGTAAAAGCACCATGATGACATCAGCTTGTTTTGCTGCTTCATTTACAGGGTAAACTTCGAAGCCGTCATCTTTTGCTTTATCAAAAGAGCGTCCAGGTCTAATACCGATGATGACATCGTAGCCGTTGTCTTTTAAATTTTGAGCATGGGCATGGCCTTGTGAACCATATCCAATGATTGCAATTTTTTTACCTTGTAATGCATCTTTCGTAACTGATTGGTCATAATAAACTGTTGTCATAATAAAATCCTCCATGTTTTAAAATATCGTTTTAGTACTTAGCTTTAAACTAAACTTGCTGAACCAGTTCTAGAAACTTGTTCAATGTTATATGATGATAGATCGTCTAATAAGTTGTCCATTGTATACTGTGGGCCAGAAGCTTGAAGATACGTATAAGGCGCCTCACTTTTTAGAACTGAAACTAGCGCATCATATGGTTTAATAATATTTTGTAAATCTTGATGACTACTTGGTGTTTCTAATTTCACAAGTACTAATTCTCTGTTGTATGTGTTTGTATCCGTGATGTCTTCTACTTCTATGATGTTTATTTGTTTTTCGAGTTGTCTTAATAGATTTCGTAACACATCTGAATCTGGGATTTCTGCTACAAAAGTAATATTAGAAATTCCTTCTTCTCGAGTGGGCGTTACTGATAGTGTGACAATATTAAATTGCCTACGTACAAAAATACCTGTTAACCTGTTTAAAGTACCAGCCTTGTCCATAACTTTGGTTCTAAATGTGCGTCTCATAATAATCCCTCCATCTCGTAGTTAGCTTTACCACTAGGAACCATTGGATTAACGGGTTCAATTGGTGAAATACGAACGTCAATTAACGCGGGACCATCATGTTGGAAAGCTTCATCTAGTTTTTGTTCTAAATGCGCCGGATCATCTATAAGAAATCCTTTAACGTTATAAGCTTCTCCTAATTTTAAGAAATCAGGTTGTCCGTTAAATACAGAATGAGAGAAACGTTTATTAAAGAATTTATCTTGCCATTGCTTAACCATCCCTAAAGTACCATTGTTTATGATTACTATTTTAATATCCAAGTTGTATTCTTCTAAGATTGCCATTTCTTGGTTTGTCATTTGGAAACCGCCATCACCTACAAAAGCTACGACCGTTTTATCAGGTTCTGCTAACTTTGCACCGATTGCAGCGGGGATACCAAAGCCCATTGTTCCTAAGCCACCGCTTGTTACTAATTGACCATGGTTTTTAAATGGGTAGTATTGTGCAACCCACATTTGATGTTGGCCTACGTCAGTAGTAACCACGGCGTCACCTTGAGTAATTTCTCCTATATATTCAATTGTGCGTTGTGGTTTTGAGAAAGTACCATCAGCGTCTTCTTTAAAAGCGAAAGGCTGTGCTGATTTATTGTTAAAACATGTTTCTAGCCATTCTTCGTGTCTGATTGAATAGCTTTCAAAATCTAATAAAGCTTCTAAAGTTGCTTTACAGTCCGCTACAATACCTAAATCCACTTTGATAATTTTATTTATTTCTGAAGGGTCGATATCTATATGAACAATTTTGGCATTAGGAGCAAATTCATCTGGTTTACTAGCAAGCCTATCATCGAAGCGGCTTCCAAAATTAATGAGTAAATCACACTCTGTTAATGCCATGTTACTTGCATAGGAACCATGCATACCTCCCATTCCTAAAAACAGGGGATTGTCATATGGAATTGCTCCTAGTCCTAATAAAGTGCTTACTACAGGTAATTGATGTCGTGTAACAAACTCGGTCAATACTTCATTTGCTTTAGCATGGTTAATACCAGCTCCTGAAAGTACAATAGGCTTTTTAGAAGTTTTCAAATAATCACGTAATTTTTGAATTTCAGTTTTATCCGGTTTGTTAGGTACCGAGTAACCAGGTAAATCTAGTTCATTTGAAACATCTACATTAGTTGATAAAATACCCATGTCTTTAGGGAAGTCAATGACAACTGGTCCTTTTCTTCCAGAATTAGCAATGTGAAATGCTTCATGAAGTACTTTTGGTATTTCATTTACATTTTTGATTTGATAGTTATGCTTAGTAATTGGCGTCGTCATTGAAAGTAAATCCGCTTCTTGAAAGGCGTCTTTGCCAATACCTGCTGTCGCTACTTGGCCAGTAATAACTACCAATGGTAAAGAGTCACTATATGCATCTGCAATACCAGTGATCGCATTTGTGGCTCCTGGTCCGCTTGTCACTACAACAACACCTGTTTTACCAGAAACACGGGCATACCCTTCAGCAGCGTGAGTTGCGCCTTGTTCATGTCTAGCTAAAATGTGCTCGATTTTCCCTTCATAAAATGTGTCATATAATGGGAGTACTGCACCGCCAGGGTAACCAAATATGAAATCTACACCTTCATTTGCGAGCGAATCTACTAATAATTCTGAACCAGATTTCATTTCATCAATTGTTTCTTTTTCTAATTCCATTTCAGGTTCAATTGTTTCTGTTGTTTCAAAATAATCTAAATTTTCTGACTTTTCGTATTCAAGTATTTCAGTTTGTTTAGACATAATGCTCACTCCTTAAATGAGATCTTCAGGTACTTGCATAATACCACCTGTGTTAGCGCTTGTTACTAATGCAGTATAACGTGCAAGATAACCAGTTTTTACTTTTGCTTTAAATTGTTTTAAGTTTTGTTTTCTGGATTCCAATACTTCATCTAAAACTTCTACGTTTAATGTCCTGTTCGTTAAATCAATCGTAATTTCGTCGTTATTTTCAATTAAAGCGATAGGGCCACCTGATGCAGCTTCTGGTGAAATATGTCCGACTGCTATGCCTCTCGTCGCTCCTGAAAATCTACCATCTGTAATTAATGCAACATCTTTACCTAAACCTCTACCTACAATAGAAGATGTAGGAGCTAACATCTCTGGCATACCAGGGCCACCTTTAGGTCCTTCATATCTGATAACAACTACGTGTCCTTCACGCACAACGTGATTATCAATCGCTTCCACAGCTTCATCATGTGAATCGAAACAGATTGCTTTTCCTTTAAATACTTTAATTGAAGGGTCGACTCCACCAACCTTAATAACTGCACCATTTGGAGCTAAGTTACCGTATAAGATGGAAAGGCCACCTTGTTTGTCATATGGATTATCGAGATGTCTAATAACGTCACTATTTAGTATTGCTTTGTTCTCATTGTTCTCACGAAGCGTTTTTCCTGTAGCTGTAATTCTATCTGGATGCAATGTACCTTCTTTCTTAAATAATTCATTGATAATAGCTGGAACGCCACCTGCCTCGTGTACATCATGCATTGAATATGAAGAACTTGGTGCGATTTTTGAGAGGTAAGGTGTTTTCTTTGCAATCTCGTTAATTCTTGAGAGGTCGTAGTCGATACCAGCTTCATTTGCAATAGCTAAAGTGTGTAAAACAGTGTTTGTTGAACCACCCATTGCCATGTCTAAAGCGAATGCATCATCAATTGCTTCTTTTGTTACAATGTCTCTTGGTTTAATATCATTTTTGATATTATCAACAAGTTTAAACGCTGCTTCACGAATCATTTCTCTACGTTGTTCGCTTACTGCTAATGCTGTGCCATTATATGGGAGAGCCAATCCTAAAACTTCCATTAAGCAATTCATTGAATTCGCTGTAAACATACCAGAACATGAACCACAAGTAGGGCAAGCATTTTGTTCCATATCTAGAAATTCGTCTTTTGAAATTGAACCATCTTTAAATGCACCAACGGCCTCAAACATGGAAGACAAAGTTAATGCTTTACCTTGTGATGATAAGCCTGCTTTCATAGGCCCACCTGAGCAGAAAATAGCTGGAACGTTAGTTCTTACAGATGCTAATAACATGCCAGGTGTAATCTTGTCACAGTTCGGTATGTAAAAAACACCATCAAACCAATGTGCATTGATAACAGTTTCTGCAGCGTCTGCAATGATTTCTCTGGACGGAAGTGAATATCTCATTCCAATATGTCCCATTGCAATACCGTCATCAACACCGATAGTGTCAAATTCAAAGGGAATAGCGCCTGCTTCACGAATTGCTTCTTTAGCAATATCCGCAAGTTCTCTTAAATGAACATGTCCTGGGACAATGTCAATGTATGAATTACAAATAGCTACGAAAGGCTTGTTCATATCTGTTGGTTTTTCTAAAGCGCCTGTTGCGTGCAAAAGGCTTCTTGCTGGAGCTTGATGATCTCCTTTTTTGATCATATCGCTTCTCATATTAATTCCCCCATAAATTTGAAAATAAAAAAGCGTCCCAATAAATAATTGGGACGCTTTTGAGTCCCATTCAACTAGAAATAGGACTTAAACATTTAGTAGATTCTTTACTAAAGTTCCAGTCCTAATAGCATAATAAAATGACTAAAATATTTGAAGTTGTTGGTTGGTATTGCGTTGTATGTTTGGTCATTTTATTATGCTCCTTTCCGATAGAATGGTTTGTTTTTATTTGTTAAATTGAATTGTCTAAAAATTCGATAAATTAAATTTACTATACTGAAGCTATACTGTCAATGATTTTTTTAAATTTTCTCTCAATTCACACAATTTTAAATACTTAGAACTTATTTTAGTTTGAAGTAAAATACTAAAAAATTTGTTAAACTGTAATAGTTAATTTAATAAAATCAAATGTTTGAGCGTACCATCATTTTTATAGAATATATTCATTTATATAAAGTATAAGTCGATTTAAACTTAAATAATATTTAAATGGAGCGGGTTGGACAACAAACATATTTAAAAAAATAAATTTGTCGTTCCATTGTAGTAAGTATGACTAAAAAATTGCTTAGTTAAGCAGGTTACATGAAGCAAGCTCGACACTAATCCAAATTAATTTGGAAGTGTCGCTAAAAAAAAGGAGAGGAATATGATTAAAATTAAAGGATTGGAAAATATGGAGCAATTTGGTGAAATATTAACGAAACATCTATCTGCCGGAGATATCATATTATTGAACGGTGATCTAGGTGCGGGAAAAACAACATTAAGTCAATTTATTGGTAAAGCACTGGGGGTCAAACGTAATATTAATTCTCCAACTTTTAATATCATTAAATCTTATCAAGGTGAAACTTTAAAATTACATCATATGGATTGTTATAGATTAGAAGATAGCGAAGAAGATTTAGGTTTCGATGAATATTTTGAAGATAAAGCAATCACATTGATAGAGTGGAGTCAATTTATAACAGAATTTTTACCACCTGAGCATCTTATTATTAATATTAAAACAGTAAGCCCAACTGAAAGAGACATAGAAATAAAAGCCGTTGGTCAACATTATCTAAAAATAAAGGAGGCTGTTGAACATGAAATGCTTGTTGATTGATACATCGAATCAACCTTTATCTGTTGCAGTGATGCAAGATGATAACGTACTTAGCGAAATAAATTCAAATATAAAGCAGAATCATTCTACTCAATTGATGCCAGCTATCCAACAGGTGATTGGTGAAAGTCAAATAGCGAAAGAAGATATTGACGCGATTATTGTAGCTCAAGGACCAGGTTCTTACACAGGATTAAGAATTGGTGTAACAGTTGCTAAAACTTTAGCATACGCATTGAATGCTGAATTATACGGTGTTTCATCACTCAAAGCGTTAGCTGCCACTGTGCAAGATGATAAACGTTTAATTGTACCTATTTTTGATGCCCGGAGAGAAGCAGTATATACAGGTATTTATGAATATAAAGCAAATAATTTAGTGAAAGTTAAAGAAGACCAATATTTACCAATACAAACGCTCCTTGATTTATTACATCGTATGGACAAACCATATGTATTTGTGGGTATAGACACTGAAAAATTAAAAGACTTATTAGATAGTGAGGGTATACCTAACTTACCTAAAGCAAAATATATGAAAAAACTTATTGAAACTACTGCCGATATTCATCAATTTAAACCCAATTATATTAAATTATCTGAGGCCGAGAGAAATTGGTTAAACCAACAGAACAAGAATTAAATATACGTTTGATGACTATAAAAGATGTACCACAAGTATTTGATATAGAAAGAAATAGCTTTAATGACAGTAGTTGGACAATAGACGCTTTTTATCATGAGATAGAAAAAAATGAATTTGCGCACTATTTTATAATAGAATTTAATGAGGAAATTGTTGGTTATATTGGTATATGGATTGTGATTGATCAAGCTCAGATTACAACTGTGGCAATAGATGAGGCTTATAGAGGTTACGGGTTAGGACAATTATTATTAAAATATGCAATGAACTACGTACAAACGAAATGTGAAATTATGAGTTTAGAAGTACGTGTAGATAACGAAGTAGCACAACATGTTTATACTAATTTAGGTTTTCAATATGGTGGTAAGCGAAAAAATTATTACGGTGAAGGTGAGGATGCGATAGTGATGTGGGTGAATTTAAATGAATAATCAAACATTAATTTTAGCAGTTGAATCTAGTTGTGATGAAACTAGTGTAAGTATTATAAAAAACGGAACGCAAATTTTAAGCAATATTGTGTTAAGTCAAATTGAAAGTCATAAACGTTTTGGTGGCGTCGTACCAGAAGTTGCGAGTAGGCATCATGTTGAAGGTATCACTACAACAATTGATCAAGCTTTAAGAGAAGCAAAATTACAAATGAAGGATATCAATGCAATTGCAGTAACGCAAGGACCTGGACTAATAGGTGCTTTATTAGTAGGTATCAATGCTGCAAAGGCGCTTGCTTTTGCTTACGACAAACCTTTGATACCCGTGCATCATATTGCAGGTCATATTTATGCTAATCATTTAGAGCACCCTTTACAATTTCCATTAATGGCTTTAATTGTTTCGGGAGGTCACACAGAACTTGTATATATGAAAGACCATTTAAATTTTGAAGTCATAGGAGAAACACGAGATGACGCAGTTGGAGAGGCTTATGATAAAGTTGCGAGAACGATTGGATTAGGTTATCCAGGTGGGCCACAAATTGATCAGTTAGCAGCAAAAGGTCAAGATAGTTATGGCTTTCCGCGCGTATGGTTAGACGCTAATAGTTATGATTTTAGTTTTAGTGGGTTAAAAAGTGCAGTGATTAACAAATTGCATAATTTACGTCAAAAAAATTGTGAAATCAAACCTGAAGATGTAGCAACTAGTTTTCAAAATAGTGTTGTAGAAGTATTGGTTGGAAAATCAATATCAGCTTGTGAAGCTTATGATGTGAAACAGTTAATTGTAGCAGGAGGCGTTGCAAGTAACAAAGGTTTAAGGGCGCAATTAACTGAAGTATGTGACACGCATGGTATTAACTTGCGTATTCCAAGCCCAAGCCTGTGTACAGATAATGCAGCAATGATTGGCGCAGCAGCGCATTATTTATATCAAGCAGGTTATACAGGAGATATGTCATTAAATGGTTTTAATAATATGGATATAGAACAATTTTCAATAGTTAAATAATTATTTAAAAATATAATAGCTCATGTATTTCTACGTTTGTTTCGGTCAAATAAGAGAAAAGTAACTAGATAAGCAGAAATATGACATCAACTTGATGGTTGGTTTCATTTTCTGCTTTTTTAATATTTAAATTTGATATAAAAATTTGTATTGAAGTAAATTAGATCTTGTTTTTAAGTAAAAAGTAATTTTGTATAGCATACTAAGTTAAAATGTTTAAATGTGAGAAATGGGGTATAAGTATTTTAGTGTTTTTGTATGGATTCACGCATTAAAAAAAGGGGGTTTTGAAATGAAATCAGTTCAGTATTTTAACTTTCAAAATAGTTTAGCTGCATTAGATTTTTACGAAAAAAAATTAGGTGCAACAGATATTCAGCGTGTAGGCGGAGATCATGAAATGTTTGCGGATATGCCTGAAGAATATCAAGTCGATAAAAACTTTACAATGAATGCGTCCTTCAAAATTTTAGGAGAAACATTCTATTGTAGTGATACATGGAAAAATAAAAAAATTGATAATAGTGGTGCGATTGTAACATTTACGTTTGACTATCATAATGAAGCGGAGAAACAACTTGCGATTGACTTTTTTAATAAAGCGATTATAGCAGGATGTGAAGAAACAATGCCTTTAGGTAAGACAGAATGGTCTAATCTTTATGGTATGTTCAATGATCCATTTGGCATAACTTGGATGATTAATGCAGAATAATAAATTTAAATACGTCAAATGGTTATGAAGACGTGCAGTGCTTAGTAAAGAGGTTTCGCTTATTTACTACACTTTACTAAGCTTCTTTTACATAAAAAAGAGACCACATCGGTCTCTCATTATTTATAAAAAATTCAATAATTGTATGGTTTTCAGTTAGGTTTGCTAGGATAAGATACATTGGTTTAGAAGGATATGATTTCTGCATCTCGCCTTTGGTTTTAAGATTAAACAATATTGCGTAAAAACTTAATTTACACCATGAAATCATTTTAAGAGGATAACGCCTGAGCACGTGAATAAACTTGTTCAGGAAAATCCATAATTCTTAATAGTTCAATAGCATTCCTCGTATCTGCTTTGCCAGATTTCACTTTGTAATCGAAAGTAATTCCATTGTCAGAAATGATTTCATTAAAATGATAATTTATATAATTGTGTTTTAATAATGAAGTTAATTCAATATCATGAGTTGCAGCAATCACTCTGTAATGTTTACAGGGGCCTAAGTAATTTAAAACAGATTCAGAAGCTGCAATTCTTTCTGTAGTATTTGTTCCCTTGAAAATTTCATCTATGAAACAATAAACCATGTTATTTGTTTGTATATCAAATAAACGCTTTATTGATTTAATCTCGGTCATAAAATAACTATCGCCAGATAATATATCGTCTTGATTAACCATAGAAGTATAAACTAAACCTGGTTTAAATTTGAAATGCTTTGCGGTCACGGTATATACTGTTTGAGCTAATATAAGATTTAACGCGATAGATTTCATAAAAGTAGACTTACCGGAAGCGTTTGAACCAGTTAGTAAAATATGACTATTGATCTCTAAATCATTAGGCACTGCGTAATCAAGTAGGGGATGTGTAATTTCCTCAAATTCCAGTGTGCTTGCTTCGTTTTCTTCTGGAAATGTATATTGTGTTAATGTTTCCCTCCATAATGCCACAGCATAATGATTATCAATATTTGTTATATAGTCGTAACATGACATCACTTCGGACTCGTATTTTTTAAAACTATTTTGTATTAAGTGAAAAATGTGGTAATCCAGCATAAACATAGTTTTAAATAAAAAAGCAAATACCATAGCATCTTCAGACGTATTAACTTTTCCTAACAATCCACTCAGTTTACGAGCAGTTTTAAAATGACTGAAATCAACATCTATCGTAGGGACGCCATCAATTTTTTGTAGCGCATACGCTTTTTTAATAACCATTGATGTATAAAATATTGAATTTAAATCTTGATTGAATGTCTTTTTTAGCACCCCGCTTAAAACCATATTAAAAATGGCACTAAGTATCGTTAGTAATATGCCTAAACCAGGATTGAAAAAAGAAAAAATAATAAAAATCAAAGGGAAATACGTGCATAACATAAAACAATTATTTCGTTTAACCGTATATAGTTGGTCCGGGAATGTTGGATAAATTGCTTTACCGATTTCTGCTAAATGTATAGAAAGTTGTATCCGAAATGATTCATCATGTTTAAATTTATGTATTAAGCTTTGGTTACTGATTGTAAACATTTTTCTTAAGGTTGCATATAATCTCATTTCCCCTATAGCAGTAAAATTAAAGTTCATTTTCTCAAACATAGCGTTAATGTTTAAATCTGAATAAGTTTTATCATCTACTAATGCGTTTTTATCATATTGAAATTGATATGTATCAAACTGATAACTATATATATGGTTCGGCCGAACAAAATTCTCTAGAGGCTTTTGCTTTGACCATAAGAGCTGGATATCATGCTTTAATTTTTTATTTGTCACAATATTTGTCATCATAGACACGAGGAAAGCAGCGATGATAAAAGCAATAAAAAACCAAAATAACGGTAACATAGGTCCGATCTCTCTTTTTAATGATTACAATAATTATGTCATTAAATGGATTAATAAACAATTAGTTAAATTAAATAAACTTTGCTAGATGTCAATAGGGAACGTGCGTACTTATCAACAGTTAGTGTACAACCTGTGGATAAGTAGTGTGTATGTGTGTGGATATGACTTGTTATCTGAAAATTCAATACAAAATGGTATTGCTTTTTGCTTGTGGATAACTAGGATAACTCTGTGGACAGCTCTCGTTATAAGGTTTATCGCTGTTAATAATTCGAGTGTAAAAAAACATAAAAAATACGGAAAATGATAAAATCATTCCGTATTTTTGAGTAGTTCATAATTATATTAACTTTTCTTGTAATTCTGTCCATTTAGACATCACTTGTTCTAATTTTTGTTCGCTTTCTTCTTTTTCTTTGGCTAAACGACTTGCTTCTTCAGGATTGCTATATATATCTGGTAAGGTTAATTGTTCGTTAATTTCACCAATTTTACTTTCGTAGTTTTCTATATCAGCTTCAACTTGTTCGATTTGCCGTTCGATTTGCCGCTGTTCTCGTTTTTGAAGTTTTTGATCAAAATAATTATTATTTTGCGTGGTGGTTACTTCAGATTGCGTCGGAGTTTCTTGTTCTTTTTTGGCTTGGATAGCTGCATTTTCTTCTTTTTTTTCAATGAAATATTGATAATTACCTAGATACATTGTGCCGCCCTCATGATCTAAATCATAAACTTTATTTGCCAGTTGATTAATAAAATAACGATCATGGGAAACAAATAATATGGTTCCTTCAAAATGATCTAATGCTTGTTCGAGCATTTCTTTCGAATCTATATCAAGGTGGTTAGTTGGCTCATCTAATATAAGGACATTGTTGCGTTCGAGCATGAGTAACGCTAATTGTAACCGGGCTTTTTCACCACCCGAAAGATCGTTGATAATTTTTTTGACATCTTCTTGGACAAATAAGAAACGACCCAACACTGCCCGAATATCTTTTTCATTCATTGAGGGATATTGATCCCATAGATAATCGAGAATCGTCTTGTTTGATTTGAATTCAGCTTGTTTTTGATCATAATAACCTATTTTTAAATTGGCACCTGTAGTAATTTGCCCAGCTAATTGAGGCTGAATGCCTGCAATTGTCTTGATTAATGTAGATTTACCAATACCATTGGGCCCAATAATGGCTATATGATCTCCTTTAGAAACTTCAATATTAATCCCCTTAGTGATAGCTTGTTCATAGCCAATTTCTAAATTTTTTATATGGAAAACATCGTTACCTGTGTTTCTATCAAAGTTAAATTGGATATTCGCACTTTTGGCATCAATCATTGGTTTATTGATTCTTTCAATTTTTTCGAGCATTTTTCGACGACTTTTTGCCATGCCAGTAGTTGAAGCACGTGCAATATTTTTTTCTACAAAAGTTTCTAAGCGTTTTATTTCAGCTTGTTGACGTTCGTATTCTTGCATGCGTTTTTCATAATATTTATCCCTTTGTTCAATGAATTGTTTGTAATTACCTACATAATGCTGTACATCTCCGAGTGCAACATCATAGATTTGGTTTACAATTTTATCTAAAAAGTATCTGTCATGGCTGATGATTACAATAGCGCCTTTAAAGTAATTCAAATACCCTTCTAACCATTGCGTGGTCTCCATGTCTAAATGGTTCGTAGGCTCGTCTAATAATAATAAATCAGGTTCGCTAAGGAGCATTTGGGCTAGTGAAAGTCTTGTTTTTTGACCTCCGCTAAAATCATTAATAGGGCGGTTGTAATCTGATTCAGTAAAATTCAGACCATGAAGCACTGTTTTGATTTTACTTTCGTATTGATATCCATCTTGTTGTTCAAATTCATTTGATAAATATTCATAGCGGTCAATATGTGTTTTATATTCTTCTGTATCATATTCATTTGCATGTTGCGCTAACCAATCTGTTTCTTTTTTCATTTCATTTTCAAGTTGTTTCATACTCTCAAATGGTTTAGACATTTCTTCAATAACAGTTTGATTTGTATTTAATGTCATTTGCTGTGTTAAATAGCCGAGTTTTAAATTTTTACTCTTTGAAACATGGCCACTATCATAATCTTCGACGCCAGCAATAATTTTCATTAAAGTAGATTTACCAGCACCATTGCGACCGACTATACCAATACGTTCGCCTGTTTTAACTTCAAAATCTACGTCATTAAAAATATCTTCTCCGTCGAATGATTTTGTTATATCATTTAGTTGTAATAATATCATCCGATTTTGCACCTCTCTATCCATTATCATTCTACCGTATTCTAAGCATTGTTAAAACTATCAGTGTTTATTTTTAGCATGTATTAATGTATAATGTTGTAGTAATTATAAGATTAATTAGTAATAGATCATAGTATAGGAGGACAAGATCTTGGCTAACCAAAGCGAAAAGATTCCTCGTGCCACATTGAAGCGTTTACCGTTATATTATAGATTTGTCAATACATTAAAATCTAAAGGTATAGACAGAGTTAATTCTAAAACAATTAGTGAAGGATTAAATATTGATTCTGCAACAATACGTCGTGATTTTTCTTATTTTGGTGAATTAGGCAAAAAAGGGTATGGCTATAATATTGACAGTTTATTACATTTTTTCAAAAATGAAATTAGTGAAAATGATGAAATTAAAATCGCCATCGTGGGTGTAGGAAACCTAGGTAAAGCATTATTAACATATAACTTTTCTATTCATGATGAAATGACCATAACGGAAGCTTTTGATATACGAGATGAAGTGATCGGTACTGAAATTGGGCAAGTTACTGTGAGTCCATTTTCGAAGGCTACTGATATATTAAAACAAGAACAAATAGATGTTGTGATTTTAACAACGCCTGAAGATGCTGCACAACAAGTTGTAGATACTTTGGTTGATGCTGGCATTAAAGGCGTGCTCAACTTTACACCAACACGTGTGTATACACCAGTAGATGTTCAAGTCCACCATATTGATTTGGGAATTGAGCTACAATCTTTATTATTCTTTATGAAAAACTACAGTAATAAATAAGATTTTAAAGCACTGAGCTTTTTATAGATGTAAGTCACCAATCATGACGATACATTTATAAAAAGCTTTTTTATTTTCCAAATAGTTTCATATTTAATTAGTGAATTTATACTTTTTTTAAATTATTAATCATTAAAGGTTGAAATTTCCATATAAATCTAATATAATAATTCATATTGATTTTATCGGGAAAAGAGGTAATGTTATGACGTGGTTAATAATCAGTGGATTGGTCGTGGGTGCGCTTCTAGGATTTGTCATGCAACGTACACGATTTTGTCTTGCTGGCGGTTTTAGAGATATGTATATTCAAAAAAGTAACAAAATGTTCTACGCATTATTAATAGCGATATCTGTACAAAGTATTGGCTTATTAATATTGACTTCCACTGGATTAGTACAAATTCCAGAATCAACATATCCAATAATTGGAACGGTAATAGGTTCATTTATTTTTGGGATTGGTATCATATTAGCTGGTGGTTGCGCCACTGGGACATGGTATAGAGCTGGAGAAGGATTGATTGGAAGTTGGTTAGCACTTATCGCATATGCATTTACTTCTGCTGCTACTAAATTTGGTTTATTGTTACCTTTAATGGACGGGGTTAATAAACCAACTAATGTAAATACTAGTATGTCACAAACAACTGGTATTCCAACTTGGGTTTGGGTTTTGTTATTAACGATTATAACTATCACATTTGTTGTGAAAACATTGCGTAAACCAAAACCAAAAGTTGCAGTTCCGAAATTAAAGCAAAAATTTACAGGCGTTCGTCATTATTTATTTGAGAAAAAATATCATCCATTTGTAGCAGCTATAGCAGTTGGTCTCATTGCACTTTTAGCATGGCCTGTCAGTGAATCTACAGGAAGAATGTATGGTTTAGGAATCACAACGCCATCTGCAAACTTAGTTCAATTTTTCGTAACTGGAGACCTTAAGCTTTTAGATTGGGGTGTTTTCCTTGTCTTAGGAATTTTTGCTGGTTCTTATATTGCAGCCAAAGGATCCAAAGAATTTAAGTGGAGATTACCAGATAAGAAAACAATTCGTAACAGCATTATTGGCGGTGTTTGCATGGGCTTTGGTGCATCAGTAGCTGGCGGTTGTTCAATAGGAAACGGATTAGTAGAAACAGCTACAATGTCGTGGAAAGGTTGGATAGCACTTGCTTCCATGATATTAGGTGCATGGTTCATGAGCTACTTTATATTTATCAAACCAATGAAAAAAGCACAAAAAGTAGAAAAATCTGCGAAGCATACAGTTTCAACGCAAACTCAAACGACTTAAGATTTTAACTTAAAGGAGGAATTAATTATGGTACATGAATTAGGAACAGTAGGAATGGTATGTCCCTTCCCTTTAATTGAAGCACAAAAGAAAATGAGTACATTGGAAAATGGTGAGGAGTTAAAAATTGACTTTGATTGCACGCAAGCAACAGAAGCGATTCCAAACTGGGCAGCTGAAGAAGGTTATCCAGTGACTAATTACGAACAGCTAGATGATGCTTCATGGACAATTACAGTTCAAAAGGCATAATGCTTTTCAATAAATAGTCGGACTGAAATATAGATGTTCATGATTGAAATAAAAATCTGGGTTTATTCCAAGTGAATAAAGCCAATTTTTAAATAATATATAAACACCTTCGTTGGATTCATAATAAAATGAATTTATACGAAGGTGTTTTTCTACGTTAAGTGTTCAATTTTTGAAGACAATTTATGATAATTAAATATAGATAGCACAATGGTTTATTATATTGGCAGGCGTTTATTGAAACAAATATCTTAAGCACAAGCGTTTCTTAGCCAACATAGTTCATTTTATTTTTAAATAGTATTTAAAGCGGTTGCAATATGATAAAATAGATGATGTTTACAATAGCAAATTAATGAGAGTGAAAATTTATGAAAAACATTGAAGACATTGCAAAAATTGCTGGTGTATCTAAAAGTACAGTTTCTAGGTATCTAAATAATGGTTCAGTCAGTAATAAAACAAAACAAAAATTAGATAAAATTATCAGTGAAAATAACTACCAACCCAATCAATTTGCACAAAGTTTAAGAGCAAGAAGGACGAATATGGTAGGTGCGATTATCCCACGTATGAACTCTTTTGCTGTTGATGAAACTATTCAGGGTGTTAAAACAATTTGTGATAATTTAAATTATAGATTATTACTTAATTACACAAATTTAGATATTGAAAAAGAAATAGACGCGTTAGAAACCTTTAATAGAAGCAAAGTAGATGGCATCATTTTTATGGCTACAGAAATCACTGACCGACATTTAGAAGTGATTAATAAAATAGATGTACCAGTCATCATCGTTGGGCAAGCACATACTGATTTGAATTGTGTTATTCATGACGATTATCGAGCTGGTTATTTAGTAGGAAAATATATTGGAGAAAAGGGTTTTACGTGTGTTCAGTTTTTTGGCGTTACAGAAAGCGATGAGGCAGTTGGCATACAGAGGAAAGAAGGGCTTATAGATGGTTTGAAAGTAAATGGTGTAATGCCTCAAATGACATTAACCTCATTCAATTTTAAAGAAGCAATGCCAGATGTAAAGAAAACACTTAATGCATCGCCAGACTTAGAAGTAGTTATAGGCGCGACAGATTCTATTGCATTAGCAGTGCATAAAGTGATTTCAGAACAATCAAATCAAATGTTTAATCCAATGGTTGTTGGATTTGGTGGCGATCCAGTTACTGAAATTGTCTCCCCATCAATCCAAACTGTGCTATATCACTTTGAAGAAGCTGGTGAAGTAGCTATGAACCAGTTAGAGAAACTGATTCAACACGTTCCAGCAGAGTCTAAAATATTAATTGATGTCAGTCTGTCATTTAAAATATAAACAATCGATGGTATGATAAATTATATTAAGTGGAACCGGTACCAAAATCCGGAAGAATTTGCAATAGGAGGAAAAACAGTGCGTGAATGGACAAGAGATGAACGTTATCAACGTTATGAAGATATGGATCAAGATACAATAAATGAATTAACAGAACGTGTTAATCAATCCAAATATAGACAATTATTTCATATACAACCGAAAACAGGACTATTAAACGATCCTAATGGACTTATTTATTTTAACGGAGACTATTATATTTCTCATCAATGGTTCCCTTTAGGACCTGTTCATGGTTTGAAATATTGGTATACATATATAAGTAAAGATTTAATCAATTTTGCCGATAAAGGTATTTCATTAAAACCAGATACAAAAGATGATAGTCACGGAGTGTATAGTGGCAGTGCGTTTGTTTATCAAGATAACTTATATTATATGTATACTGGCAATCACAGAGATGAAGACTGGAATCGAAAATCAACACAACATATAGCTAAAGTGCATAAAAACGGTGAAGTACATAAATTTCCTAAAGCTGTGATATCGGGGCCCCCGTCAGGTTATACACAGCATTTTAGAGACCCAAAAGTGTATGTTAAAGATGGGATTTATTATGCCTTTATTGCTGCTCAAAATGAGGAAGGGTTCGGCCGAATACTCCAATATCAATCCAAAGATATTGTTAATTGGACGTTTCAAGGTGAAATTCAAACCAAACTAGATGCCTTTGGATATATGTGGGAATGTCCAGACTATTTTAATTTAGATGGCTTTGATTTATTATTATTCTGTCCACAAGGTGTTGAACCAGAAGGAGAGAAATTTAGAAATATATATCAATCTGGTTATATCATGGGCCAATACGATATCGAAAATTTAGACATGAATCATGGAGATTTTCATGAATTAGATCATGGTTTTGACTTTTATGCACCACAAACTTTTACAGATGCTTCTGGAAACAGAATACTAATAGGGTGGATGGGTTTGCCAGAAATAAATTATCCTTCTGACTCTGATGATTGGGCACATTGTTTAACAATCCCACGTATTTTGTCCATTGAGCAAGGCGATTTAAAACAACGTCCAATTAAGGCGCTTCAACAATTGAGATCTAATAAGGAAACAGCGCTAGGTTATGCAAATAAATTTACACGTTTTTTGTATCCATATGAAGGTAAACAATTTGAGTTAATCATTGATATTTTAGAAAATGAAGCTACTGAGATCTATTTTGAAATCAGAGCATCTAAATTACAATCGACACTCATCACTTATAATACGAAAACAAGAAAAATCACATTGGATCGCAGTGAAAGTGGTACATTGCCAGAACCAGTTGATGGAAAAACACGAAGTACCTATTTAGATAAGCCTTTATCTCAATTGCAATTATTTGTTGATACTTCAAGTATTGAACTATTCTGTAATGATGGTGAGCGTGTGATGACTTCAAGAATTTTTACGGATGATGAAGCCATAGGTATAAAAGCTTCTACGGAATCTGGACAAGTATTTCTTAATTTTACAAAATATGATTTAAAGGATGATAAATAAATGAAACGTTTACTTGCAATAGGAGAAGCACTAATAGATTTTATCCCTGACCAGAAGGACTCAAAATTAAAAGACGTTGAAGGGTTTACAAGGCAGGTAGGGGGCGCTCCTTGCAATGTTGCTTGTACGACGACAAAATTGGGCGGACAAGCTGAAATGATAACGCAATTAGGTACCGATGCATTCGGAGATTTAATTGTTGAGACAATAGAAGAGATTGGTGTCAAAACTGATTATATTCAGCGTACAAATGAAGCAAACACTGCATTAGCATTTGTAAGTTTAACTAAGGACGGTGAACGAGATTTTTCATTTTATCGCAAACCATCTGCAGATATGTTGTATGATGCTAACAATATAGCACATATCACAGTATCGGAAAATGATATGCTACATTTTTGTTCAGTAGATTTGGTAGACAGCCCAATGAAACAAGCGCATAAAGCATTAATAGATAAGGTTAAATCAGTAAATGGTACTATTATTTTTGATCCTAATGTACGTTTACCATTATGGGACAGTGAAGCGGCTTGTAGAGCAGCCATTCATGAGTTTCTACCATTAACACATATTGTGAAAATTTCTGACGAAGAATTAACATTTGTAACAGGATTTGAAGATGAACAAAAAGCGGTCGCATGGCTGTTCCAAGGCACTGTTGAAGCGGTCATTTATACTAAAGGTAGAGATGGTGCTGAAATTCATTTAAAAGATGGCACAGTCATTAGTCATTTAGGATATAAAGTACAAGCAGTAGATACAACAGGTGCTGGTGATGCATTTATAGGTGCATTAATTAATAGATTATCAGTATCTCAAATCAATAACCCTATAGAAGCTTTGAAAATTGAAGGCGAAACAATGCTGCAATTTAGTAATATAGTAGCTGCAAAAGTTACGACCAAATACGGTGCAATCGGTAGTATCCCCACTTTGGATGAGGTAGAACAAGCATTAAAAGGTTAAAAACAAAGGCTTAGAACGAAATGAGTATATATTTAATTCAATAAGCTATTACCAATATAGTAAACATTAAGGTTAAAACAATTCATTTTGATATGCTCTCTTTAAAGAAAGCATACCATTTTGTGTCTCAATCTCTACAACTATAAAAAAATAGCTATGAAAAATCAATCGTCATTGATTTTTCATAGCTAAGTTTAGTATGTATTAAATTTTTTTTACATTACGTACGGAAGCGTAACAGTGTTCGTTATTTTTAAAGTAAACAATACGTGATTTAGAATCAATAGATTCAATATTGTGCCTGTTAATAACGAAACTATTATGGCATCTGAAAAAGCGTTCATCTAAATTGTCGATTGCTTTCAAGTTACCATAGAATTCAATTTGTCTATTATCTAAATGGGCAATTAAACGATGAGAATTAGAGGAAGACTCAAAGAACATTACATCATCGTATTGTACATAAACAGAATTGCTTCCACGTTTTAATTCAATTGTTTCTACAGTACTTTCTTTAGAAAGTAATTTCAATCGTGTTTCAGAAGTTTCAAGACAATCAATAACTCTTGATTTCAATTCATCAGGATCATCCTTGAAAATAAAATCCATAGCCGCAACTTTATAAACAAATGTCAGATAGGTCAGTTCACTATGACTAGTGACGAAAATGATATTACTGACTGGATCATATTTTCGGATTTCGCTCGCTAATTTAATACCATTAATATCAGCTTCTAATTGTATGTCTAGGAAGTAACAACCGATATCTTTAAGTTCCTTTGCATGTTCCAATACCTCATAAAGATCAGAGGTTGCTACTTCAATTTCCATCGGTTTTTCTTCTATCATGATGTAATTATTGATAATAGAAACCAAATTTTCACGTTGTCTCTCATCATCTTCACAAATGAATATTTTCATATATACACATCCTTATGAATCTGAATTTAATATTTCTACTTTTTGAATAAAATAGTTATTATCAATGGTCGTGTCTAATAAAACATTGGAAGTTGCATCGGTTATTTCTTTTAGGTTAGATAAACCTAATCCTCGGTTTTTACCTTTTGTAGAATAATTTTCTTGGAATAATGTATGTACCCTAGGCATATCTGGCTTACATTTATTCATAACAATAAATGTCACAGATGCGTCTTCATTTTTAATAAAAGCAATACGAATTAAAGGATCTTCTTCAATTTTTTCTGATGCCTCAATCGCGTTATCTAGTAATATACCAATCACTCTACTTAAATTGATAATTGGCATATCAATTTTTTCAATTGGTTCAGGCACCTCAATGCTTAGTCTAATGTTTTTTTCTTGTGCTTGTAAAATTTTAGTAGTTAATAAACCTTTAATTTCACGAACTTTTAAATTTTCAATACCATTAATTTTGAGTGACTTCATTTGCATATTATCTTGCATCGGCATAATTTCTTCATTGAAATATTTACGTAGGCCTTCCATATCATCTTCTCTTATAAAATCAGATAAAGTTGAAAGTATATTAACATAATCATGTCGAAATTTACGCATTTCATTATTAATTTCTTCGATTTGCAACGTATATTTATAATAATTTTCAATTTCTTGCATATTACGCTTATACTGGATTTGGCGAATAATACTAAAAGAAATGGTAACAATTAAAATCGCAGTAGTAACAATTACGACTGCATACATAATTGAAATAAATTTAGCATCACCAAAAGTTACATCTTGTTGTGGTAAATAAAAATACATTAACCCTAAAATCGTTAATAAAAATAAACTAACTAACGTTAAATATATTTTGTTTAACGATAAATCTGAAAAAGATAAGCGTTTAATAAAAAATTTAGCAATGTACGTATAAATGATTGAAGCAATTGTAAATATGATTACAAAAAATATAGTGAAAGCATTATCAATTGACACCAAATCTACAAGCAAAGTACTTAACCATAAACTTGTAAAATTAGCCATATATAAAATGAAAAAGCAAATTAAGACAGAAACTATACCCATAAATTTCTTTTTAAAATACATAAATACTAAACTACAAACAAAAAGAAATACTACTGCTTGTGTATTCACAAATACGAATAAAACAGTAGAAGGGATTATTATCCCAATAATTGAAATATAATCCCTTTTAGTATAATTTATGCCATTAAAAAGTTTCAAATTGTAAAATAAAATAATTACTTGCAATAATGATAAAAATACTGAAATTAACGCTGACATATTATACACACTTTCTAACCAACTATTATTCGTATAGGTTTGTTAATTCTTTAGGTACTTCAGGTTCATCTACGTAGCCACCACAAGGGTTGACAGTTGAAATAGCACCTATAAAAGCAAAAAACTTCGCGAAAATTGTTAAAATTGATCCAAAAATATTCATAATTAATCATCCTCCTTAGGAAAAAATATTGGGAGTTGCAAGATAGATATAATAATAATTCCAAGTAACATTAGTTGTTGATAAGGCTCATTTAAAAAGATTGAAATTACCAACAACAGTAACGTTACACTTGTTGCCTTCATCTTCTTACCTTTTCTTAGCCGTTCTGGAATAGGTTGCTTTTTAGTAATAGATGGTGCGTATATTATAATTATAACTAAACCTATAACAGCTAAGGGGTACATTACCAAAGATGATATTTGTATATACCCGATTAACCAAGGTAGTAAAATAAAATAAATCAGACTTTCTAAATAACAAGTTAAAGAATTTCTAGCATGCGCGCCGTGCGCAAAATGCCTAATTATAAAAAATGATAAGTGGACAGTTAGTGTGTATAAAAATAGATGACAAAGGATAGAAACGCCATAAATTACAACCGTTTTAAAAAAATTGTTTACAAAAACTTGCATGCCTAAACGCATTTTTAAATATTCTATATGATCTAAGTTGTTGCGTTTTTGTAAGCTTCGTGCTAAGTTTTCGATTTTGTTGTCAATTACCTTTAACATGGCTTTTCTCTCCTCACTCGTATTATACAATTTTAATTATATTTTAGGCGTCTCATTGCTTAAGTGTATATTTTGAATTCCTAACTGTTTGAAATTCTTATCTTCTTTATTTTAACATACAATTCTTAACGAATAAGTATGAAATATTACGAGTTAGGGAATATCTCACGCAATTAAACAGATATATGGTTAAATATAATTGTATCACAAAGAAGTGATAACATTGCTTGAGTCATTTTAACTGAATCGTTTAAATGACTATATTGATTAGACTTATGAGCAGGAGTCTAATTAATACAACTAAAAATTGTAACTGTGCTTTCTTCGTATAGTTATTGAAGTTACAAGTTTAGTTATCGTTTTCAGTTCTTTGAATACGGACAAGAGGAGGCTGATGTAGTGACAAGAACCTTTTCAGCAATAGCTAGTGATTTCGTAAAATAGTACTAAATAAGTACACAACTCGCTTAATTCTTTAAGCAAATCCCTTATTTGTATTTGTAGACCTTTCCCAGTCTCAAATCCAATTCAATTTTAACATTGTCTATAACAGAGACAAATTAAAATTAAACATGTAAGCTATCGTAAACATCATTCAATTTATCATTTTAATCGATAAATTCACTAATTTTTTTCATAATTAATAACATCCCCAAAAATAGATAGAGAAATAACTGTATAAAACATTCCCTTAATAATAAGTTACAAAACCGTGAGTCCCTCCCAAGCTCACGGTTTTTTATATTCATTTATAAAGATGAGGTCTCAAATTTTTAAAAACTGGTATTGATTCACGTTGTTTAGATACTTCATTTAAATCTAAAGAACAACTTAGTTGTCCTTCTTTATCGTTGAGTTGGTCTATCACTTCGCCATTAGGATTAATAATAATAGAATTGCCCGCATACTCGGTTTTACCATCATCACCACAACTATTGCAACCGATAACGAACATATCATTTTCAATTGCTCGTGCTTTCAACAGCGCAACCCAATGATCTAATCTAACACTTGGCCACTGTGCTACATAAATTGCTATTTCTGCGCCTTTACGTGCTGGATAACGTAGTAATTCAGGAAAACGTAAATCATAGCAAATGATTTGTGCAATTTTTACTCCATTCGAAAGTGAAAAGGGTTCAGGAACAGCATTACCTGCACTCATATAGAGTGGTTCATCTAACATAGGAACAAGGTGTACTTTATCGTAACTATTAATGAGATAACCGTGTTTAGATACTGCAAAGGCAGTATTATAAATATCTTCTTTCATACTGTTTGATACAGAACCCGCAACGATATCAACATGATATTGTATCGCTAATTTTGATATAAATTCAAAGCTTCGTGATAATTGTTGATCAGCAAGCTTATTTAATTGAGGTAGGGCATAACCGTTATTCCACATTTCTGGTAATACGACAACATCTGTTTCTGATGTCACATATTTAGAAAACCAATTTTTAATTGTTTCTTCATTTAATGAAACATTAGATGGTTCAATTTTAAATTGAAAGACTTCTATATTCATCTCTATCGCCCCTTAATTTAGTATTAAAGTTAATATACTAAATATTTTTAGAAAATTCAAAATTTGTTTAATAAAAAAACTGACAGGGAAGTTTAACAACTTACCGTCAGTTATAAAAATTATAAAAATTTAATTCTATTAACTAGCATATGAGTTTAATTATTTTCTAATAAGGAAACGTTTGCTTACATCATTAAATTCTTTTTCGCCAGCTTCTTCACGGACATTACCGAAAGGCATTTGTCCCACAAGTTTCCAAGTTTTTGGAATATCAAATGCTTCAGCAACGGCTACATCTACAAGAGGGTTGTAATGTTGGAGAGAAGCACCAATGCCCTCAGTACTTAATGCTGTCCAAATTGCGAATTGGTGCATAGCATTTGTTTGATTAGACCAAACCGCAAAATTTTCTGCGTAGTTTGGCATTTGATTTTGTAAACCTTCGATTACTTCTTCATCTTCAAAGAATAAAATAGTGCCATGTGAATGTTTGAAATTGTCAATTTTGTCTGCAGTAGGTTGGAAATCACGGTCAGGGCCCATTACATTTTTAAGTTCTTCTTTTGCGATTTCCCAAAATTTATCATGATTATTATTCAATAATAATACAACGCGTGTTGATTGTGAGTTAAATGAAGATGGTACATGTTTAATAGCGTGTTCAATTATATTTTCAACTTCTTTATCAGAAATTGAAATTTCTTTATCTAAACTATATACTGTGCGTCTAGTTTCTATAGCATTTTGCAATGCATCTAAATCTTTTGATTTTTTAGTGAAAATTCCCATTATGATAGCTCCTTTAATAATTCAAATTATATACCTAGTATAAATATTATATCAGAGTTTGTAAATAGGGTTTTTACAAAAAATTTCAGATTTATTACTTTTTCCTTTCAAAAAGCATCTAACTAATGAAAAAAAGTATGCTTTCTAATATAATAAAACTGAATGTAAAATGAATAATCGGAGGTGAGAGAATGAAAAGGTATAAAACAAATAAACTGTTAGTTTCTGGCTTCGCTTTTGCTGTAGGAGCTACTTTAATGTCTAAACCTATTCTAGCCGAAAAAGAAAATAAAGATACTAACAAAAATAACAATTTATCAATGAATTTAGCCAAAGATATTAGCGATAAAAATAAGGCGGTAAATTCAAAGTTTATGCCTTCAGTTTCTGACCTTTATGCAACAAACTATAATACAGAAAATACAAATTCGAATGTTGATGAAGCAACTGCTAATACAAATAATGCTTCAACGGATATACCAAATCAAGATGTAAATGATGGTACAAATGAAGGCACAAATGATTCAACAAATTCGAATCAACCAAACGATAATGGCGAAAGCACATCCAATAATCCAGATGAATCAAATGATGAACATATACCGATCAATTCAGATAATACAAACGATGATAGTACTTCAAACTCAGATATAAGTGACGATACAAATTCGGATCAACCAAGTAATGACGGCGGAGGTATGCCGAGCGATTCAAATAATTCAAATGACAATAATAGCTCAAATTCGGATGAATCTGATGACACAAATCAAGGCACAGATGATTCAAACAATTCGGAACAACCAAATAATGGTGGTGGAGGTACGCCAACAAATCCAGATAAACCGAATGATGGAAACACCTCAAATCCGGATGAACCTGGCGACACCAATGAAGGCGCAGATGATTCAAATAATTCGGAACAACCAAATAATGGTGGCGGAGATACACCAACAAATCCAGATAAAC
>ENA-OWLX01000060-OWLX01000060.1-metagenome-genome-assembly--contig:-NODE-60-length-32288-cov-30.206093_pt1 | contig 32288 bp, 43 predicted proteins | sample MGYA00245351_ERZ651106 | MGnify/ENA primary metagenome ERZ651106 (study PRJEB26857, sample SAMEA4031768) | metagenome | biome: human; feature: oral; material: saliva | place: Philippines | collected 2014... | reverse complement strand
TGCTCTTCCGATCTTTTTTATGAAATAAACGCTATTTTAAAATTTTGAAAACGTTTTATATACTTATCAATATAAAAAAACACGAAGTGATGTACATTTGATTATACCGAAAAATACGGCACCAAAATGGCATCACTCGTGTTTTTAAATTTGATTATAGATTGCATTAGCAACTATTTAAAATTAGCCGATAGAACCTTCCATTTCGAATTTAATTAGACGGTTCATTTCTACTGCGTATTCCATTGGAAGCTCTTTTGTAAATGGTTCGATGAAGCCCATTACAATCATTTCAGTTGCTTCTTCTTCAGAAATACCGCGACTCATTAAATAGAATAATTGTTCTTCAGAAACTTTAGATACTTTAGCTTCGTGTTCTAATGAAATATTGTCATTAAATACTTCGTTATAAGGAATTGTATCTGAAGTAGATTCATTATCTAAGATTAAAGTATCGCATTCGATATTAGAACGCGCGCCTTTAGCTTTACGGCCAAAGTGAACAATACCACGATAAATAACTTTACCGCCATCTTTAGAAATTGATTTAGATACAATCGTTGATGATGTGTTAGGTGCTTTATGCATCATCTTCGCCCCAGCATCTTGTACTTGTCCTTTACCAGCAAATGCGATAGATAGTGTACTACCTTTAGCGCCTTCACCAATAAGCACACAGTTTGGATATTTCATTGTTAGTTTAGAGCCTAGGTTACCATCAACCCATTCCATATTACCGTTTTCATGAACTAATGTACGTTTTGTAACTAAGTTATATACGTTATTAGCCCAGTTTTGAATTGTAGTGTAACGGACATGCGCATCCTTGTGTACGATAATTTCAACTACAGCTGAGTGTAAAGAACTTGTTGTATATACTGGTGCTGTACAACCTTCAACATAGTTAACTGAAGCACCTTCATCAGCAATGATTAATGTACGTTCAAATTGCCCCATATTTTCAGAGTTGATACGGAAATAAGCTTGTAAAGGCGTATCTAATTTGATATTTTTTGGTATATAAATGAATGAACCACCAGACCAAACAGCTGAATTTAATGCTGCGAATTTGTTATCTGCAGCAGGTACAACTGTTGAGAAATACTGTCTAAATAGCTCTTCATTTTCTTTTAATGCACTGTCAGTATCTTTAAAGACGATACCTTTATCTTCAAGTTCTTTTTCCATGTTGTGATAAACAACTTCTGATTCATATTGAGCTGAAACACCAGCAAGGTATTTTTGTTCAGCTTCAGGGATACCTAATTTATCAAATGTACGTTTGATTTCTTCAGGAACTTCATCCCATGAACGCTCTGTTTGCTCAGAAGGCTTAACATAATAAGTGATATCATCAAAATTCAATTCAGATAAATCTCCACCCCATTGTGGCATTGGCATTTTATAGAATTGTTTTAATGCTTTCAATCTATAGTTAAGCATCCATTCTGGCTCTTCTTTCATATTTGAAATCTCACGGACGATATTTTCTGTTAAACCGCGTTCTGATCTAAAAATGGAAACATCTTCGTCATGGAAACCATATTGATAATTTCCCACATCAGGTGCTTTTTTAGCCATTTAAATCACTCCTTTTATATATTAAAACGACTCACGTTCAAGGCAAACTCGTTTATACTTTAATCATGTTCAATCATAATCTTGTTGCTATATCTAGTGTGAATGGAAATTTACACAATGTCAACGTATCAAGATCGATTAATCTTCTGTGTTGCCTTCTTTTTCAACTGTGCCTTTTTCTAAAGCTTTCCATGCCAAAGTAGCACACTTAATTCTAGCTGGGAATTGAGAAACGCCTTGCAACGCCTCAATATCTCCCATTTCTTCGCTAATTTCATAATCTTCGCCGAGCATCATTTTAGTGAATTCTTGACTCATTTGCATTGCTTCAGCCAAGGAATGCCCTTTAACAGCTTCTGTCATCATTGAAGCACTAGACATTGAAATTGAACAACCTTCACCATCAAATTTCGCATCTTTAATGAAGCCATCTTCTATATCAAACGTAAGATGGATACGATCCCCACAAGTCGGATTGTTCATATCAACTGTCATAGCACCACTATCTAAATTTCCTTTGTTTCTCGGATTTTTATAATGATCCATAATTACTGAACGATACAACTGATTTAAATTATTAAAATTCATATGAGAAAAACTCCTTCGTTTGCTTCAAGGACTCAACTAACTGATCAATATCTTCTTTAGTATTATAAATGTAGAAACTAGCACGTGCAGTTGATGATTGATTTAACCATCTCATCAGTGGTTGCGCACAATGATGGCCTGCTCTAACTGCTACACCTTCAGTATCTACTGCAGTTGCAACATCATGCGCATGAACATCAGTCATGTTGAAAGTAATAACACCTGCGCGTCTATCTTTAGGCGGGCCGTATATTTCAACACCCTCAATTTCAGACATTTTATCGTAAGCATACGCCGTCAATTCATGTTCATGTGCTTGTATCGCATCAAAGCCTAAATTTTGAATATAGCGAATCGCTTCTGCTAAGCCTATTGCTTGAGCAATTAACGGTGTACCTGCCTCAAACTTAGTTGGCAAATCTGCCCATGAAGCATCATATTTTTCAACGAAATCTATCATATCTCCGCCAAATTCTACTGGTTCCATCTCATTCAGCAGTGCGCGTTTGCCATACAATACGCCAATGCCGGTAGGCCCTAACATTTTATGGCCACTAAAACTATAAAAATCAACATCTAGCGATTGCATATCTAAATCTATGTGTGGCGCACCTTGCGCACCATCCACGCTAATGATTGCTCCGTGTTCATGCGCTATTTCAGCGATTGCCTTAATATCGTTAATTGTACCAAGCACATTTGACACATGCGTAATTGCTACTATTTTAGTATTATCATTGATTGTCGCTTTTACATCTTCAATTGCTAGTTCACCATCTTCAGTCAATGGAATGAATTTCAAAGATGCCTGCTTACGTTTAGCTAATTGTTGCCATGGAACAATATTAGCATGGTGTTCCATTTCAGTGACTACAATTTCATCACCTTCATTAATATTTGCATCTCCATAGCTACGTGCGATCATATTAATTGAGGCGGTTGTACCGCGTGTGAAAATGATTTCTTCAAAATATTTAGCATTGATGAAACGTCTCACTGTTTCACGTGCATTTTCATAACCATCTGTTGCTAGTGATCCAAGCGTATGCACACCACGGTGGACATTAGAGTTGTAACGTTTATAGTAATCATCTATAACGTCAATCACTTGAATTGGTGTTTGACTGGTTGCAGTTGTATCTAAATAAGCAAGGCGATTATTATTAACTTCTTGGTTAAGGATAGGGAAGTCTTTTATAATTTCGTTAACATTTAGTGATTCGGTCAAATTATTCACAGACCTTTCTTATTTAAAAATCAATAATGAAACCATAGCAAATACTAAGAAAATAACAGTACGTCTCAAATTAAGTCAGTACATGTAACACGTCATTTGTATTAATGACCGACCATGTTCTCTTAATGTGCGTTTGCTGTGGTTTCGATCCTATTTAACATTCATTATTTATTAACTTTTAATTCAATTACTTCACGCAATTTACGTTGAACATCTTCAATTGGTAATTCTCTTACAACAGGGTCTAAGAAACCATGGATAACTAAACGTTCGGCTTCTTGACGTGAAATACCACGACTCATTAGGTAGTATAGTTGCTCTGGATCCACACGGCCTACTGAGGCAGCATGACCTGCTTCCACATCATCTTCATCGATTAGTAGAATTGGGTTAGCATCTCCGCGGGCTTTTTCAGATAACATAAGCACACGTGATTCTTGGTTAGCCATTGATTTAGTACCACCATGTTTGATGTAACCAATACCGTTAAATACCGTTTGTGCACCTTCCAACATGACACCATGTTTTAAGATATAACCATTTGTTTCTTTGCCGTACTGAACAATTTTAGAAGTTAAGTTAATTTTTTGTGAGCCAGTACCAATAACTACTGATTTTAATTCACTTTCAGAACGGTCACCAATTAAATTAGTTGTATTATCAATAACTTGGCTACCTTCATTCATTAAACCTAACGCCCAATTAATTGTTGCATCTGCTTCAGTAACGCCACGACGGATGATATGGCCAGTAAAGCCTTTATCTAAATAATCCACTGAACCATATGTGATTTTTGAATTAGCGCCAGCAGTAACTTCTGAAACAATATTAAGTTGGTTACCTTCTCCACTAGCAATTGATAAATAGTTTTCTACATAAGTCACTTCAGCACTTTCTTCTGCAGCAATGATAACATGGTTAAATAAACTTGTATTTTCATCATCGTGTAATACTACGTATTGTATTGGATGTTCAACTACTACATTTTTAGGTACATATACAAATACGCCACCATTTAAGAGTGCAGTGTGTAATGCAGTTAATCTATGTTCATCAACTGTCACAGTTTCATTCATAAAATATGCTTTTACTAAATCTGGATGATTTACTAAAGCTTCTGATAGCCCTTCGACAATAACACCGTCATTTTGAGCTGAATCCGAAACTTTTGTAAAAGCTAATGTATTATTATGTTGAATAATTAAATTCTCAGTGTTTTCAACATCAATAATCTCTCTAACTTCATGTGGTAATTCCTCTAATGATTCATAAATATTACCTGTTGTTTCATGTTTTTTAAACGAATCGAAATCCCATCTAGTAATTTTTGTTTTATCTGGTTTTGGCATTTCTAAAGTTTCAGTTAATTTCAACGCTTCTTTACGTAATTCAGTTAGCCAAGAAGGTTCGTTATGGGCTTGTGAATATTCAACAAGTTGCGCTTCAGAAATGTTTAAAGTTTCAGTCGTCATACTTTTTTCCTCCCATTTGATGATTGTATGATTTAATTCATTGGTATAAATCAAAACCTAACTATTCATCTATATTAATGTTTTATATGAATTTAGACTTATTCTGCCGCGTTAAACTCTTCTTTAACCCATTCATAACCTTCTTCTTCAAGACGTTTTGCTAATTCAGGGCCACCTGAAGTCACAATTTTACCGCCATACATAACGTGTACGTGATCTGGTGTAATGTAATTTAATAGACGTTGATAGTGAGTAATAATTAATGAACCAAATGTTTCTCCACGCATTTGGTTAATACCTTTTGATACAACTTTTAATGCATCAATATCAAGCCCAGAGTCAATTTCGTCTAAGATAGCAAATTTTGGTTCTAACATCATTAACTGAAGAATTTCATTACGTTTTTTCTCCCCGCCTGAGAAACCTTCATTTAAATAACGTTGCGCCATATCTTGATCAATATCTAAAAAGTCCATTTCTTTATCTAACTTTTTAATAAATTGCATTAAGTTAATTTCTTCGCCTTCTTCACGTTTTGCATTAATAGCAGAACGCATAAAGTCAGCATTCGTTACACCAGTAATTTCTGATGGATATTGCATAGCTAGGAAAAGGCCTGCTTTTGCACGATCGTCAACGTCTAATTCTAAAACGTTAACACCATCTAAAAGTACTTCGCCTTGTGTTACTTCAAAACTTGGATGTCCCATAATTGCAGATGAAAGCGTTGATTTACCTGTACCGTTAGGTCCCATTACTGCATGTATTTCTCCTGTGTTAATTGTTAAATTAACACCTTTAAGAATCTCTTTATCTTCAATAGACACATGTAGGTCTTTAATTTCTAATGTTGATGGCATACATATTCCCTCCGTATTATATGATATGTTTTTCCTATCTAGTTTATAATAATTTTAATCTACAGTCAAAAGACTGATCCCTTGTTACATCATCTAATTATAACGTAATTGTCTTGGAATATAAACCTTTTCAAGTGCTAAATTAAAATTGTTATCAAAACACAATTATTTTTGATAACGCTATTATATATCGATTAACTGATAATATAAGATATGATGTTCTCAACTCAATTTTACGTCAACAATGATATTTTTCTCAAAGTGTATTCTATAATCATTAATTCGTCTTTACTTTTGTTTTTAATATAGTTCTACGTAAAATTATGCTATTATTTTTATTATATTTTAGATAGAAAGGGTTTTGATATGTCACAGTTTAAATGGTCAAATCTTTGGAAAGGATTTGCGATGGGTACTACTGATTTAGTGCCTGGTGTTAGTGGCGGTACAATCGCTTTATTGCTAGGTATCTATGATGATTTTATACAATCTGTTAGTGGGATATTTTCAAAAAGAATTTGGAAAAGTTTACAATTTCTGATTCCAATCGGCCTTGGTATGGTAATCGCCATAGGTTTATTGAGTAAAGTAATTAACTATCTCTTAAGTGAACACACAGTACCGACGATGTTCTTTTTTGTAGGATTAATCGCAGGTATTATCCCCTATTTACTTAAAACCGCAAGAGTCAAAGAAACATTTAATATATCCCATTACTTAATTATGTTACTAGGCATTGTCATTATTGTAGTTATTACCTTATTAAATAATGGAGATAAACACGCAGGAGAAACGCTTGAATTATCAACTGGTCTTATTATTAAATATTTTATTGCAGGTGTTTGTGCTTCTAGTGCTATGTTACTCCCTGGGATTTCAGGTTCCTTTATGCTATTAGTGTTTGGCGTTTATGGTACCGTGATGTTTTCAATTTCAGAATTTATGTCTTTAAACTTCAACGCTATACCTATTCTATTAACAGTAGGCTTGGGTATTATTTTTGGTTTCTTATTTTCAAGTAAACTGATTCAATATCTCTTAAATTATTATACTTACTTAACTTATGCGCTTATTATTGGCTTTGTAGTCGGATCGCTTTATGCTGTTTTCCCTGGTTTGCCAAGCGGTGCCGTTACATGGGGTGTTTCTATTATTTTGGTTGTGTTAGGCTACCTCATAAGCTATAGGTTGGGACGTATTACAAGCGAGGATTTTTAATCAACCTACGTTATTGATTGATTAAATTCTTTTGTAATAATCATGACAATTTGATTATTTCTATTTATATAAATACTTATAAAAAAGGATGGTTAAATTCAAAATGTTCAATACAAACATTTCTGAAAACGAGCTATCCTTTTTTGTATATTAAGTAATGACCGTTCATTTAAGTGTTATTATAGATTGTTTTAAGCGCGTGTAATAATTTAATCCCCCATTTTTAAATGTAACTATTTTATTAAATGGACAAAACATTATTAATCTTAAATTTCACACCTTTTTAGTGGCAATACCTTTACACTTTATATATAATTTTACTTCAACCCTTTTTTGGGTTAAATTCAAAATAACGGAGGAATTAATTAATTTTTGGGAACCTTTTTTAGTTTACTTACTTTTATTATTTTACTAGCACTAACAGCTTTCTTTGTGGCTACAGAATTTGCCATTGTTAAAGTGCGCACATCCCGGATTCATTCTTTAGCAAACAACAATAACAAAAATGCCATAGCTGCACAAAAAGTTGTTACACATTTAGATGAATACCTAGCAGCTTGTCAATTAGGGATTACAATTACGGCCTTAGGTATCGGGATGGTCGGTGAATCAACATTTGAATTTCTGCTGCACCCACTTTTTAGTAGTATTGGACTTTCTGAAACAATGATTCATATATTAACTTTAATAAGCGCTTTTGTGATAGCTACGTATTTACATGTGGTTATAGGAGAAATGGCTCCAAAAACGATAGCGCTACAAAAAGCAGAAAACATTACACTTATGATAGCCAAACCAATTATTATGTTTTATAAATTATTTTATCCTTTTATCTATATTCTTAACGGGTCAGCTAGGTTCGTATTAAAACTATTTGGCATGCAGCCTTCAAAAGAAAGCGAGTTATATCATTCAGAAGAAGAATTGAAAATGCTAATTAAAGAAAGTCATGAAGGTGGCGAAATTTCAGAAAATGAATTAACACATATTAATCGTGCTTTTGCATTTGATGAAATGCTTATCAAAGATGGTTATATCCCATGGGAAAAAATGGCTGTAATCAATGTTGAAAGTGACGTCAATGAAATTAAATCATATGTTCAATCAGCTTCCTATTCCAGATTCCCAGTTTATGAAAATACAAAAAATAATATTATCGGATATATTCATGCTAAAGATTTGTTAACTAACAATTTAGGCTCACTTTTAGAAATAACAAGCCATATTTTAAAATTTAACCACAATAGCAAATATCATGATGTATTAGAACAAATGAAAGCTAATCAAATCCACATAGCACTCATTTTAGATGATAAGCAACGTACTATAGGGATGATTACGATGGAAAACATTCTTGAAAATATTGTTGGTGATATTAAAGATGAATAAGATAAAATTTAAATGTTTAAAGAACGTGCCCATTTTTTAATATCTAAAGTTTAAAGTAAAACCAACAAAAATAAAGCCCGGATTGGTAATGACTTGTCTCTATAATCACTTAAGTGATTTAAATTCAAATCCATACCCTATCCGAGCTTTTTTACATTCATATAAATACATCGATCGCGTAATGATGTATGAATGAATTTATATTGACATATCTCATACTGTTGTGAGATATGAGGATTTCAAAGTTCTCCCTATTGCTGTTTGGATGAATTTAATCACAATAAATAAGTGCAATTAATACTTTGTTGTATTTACACTTTAAAGCAACTCATTCAAACATGTAATTAATTTTACATCATATAGTTGGACGTTTCAAATAAATACTTTCATTTTATATAGTGCATAACTATAAATCTCAAGACTATTTACATTATAGAAAAGAGTTTGTTTTAGCATTCTACCCAAGTTTCAATCTATCTCTTGTTTGTCTCCTATCATTTTGATTGCCGGAGACATTAACTTCTTAAAATATACTATTTTATAACTACCTACTTCAAATCAATATCAATTGATATCTAAACACATACATACTGCCTTACAATAATCAAAAATAGAGCCGTAGCTTTATATATAAATTGAAAATAAATACATCTTTTTTCGCAAACAAAGACCCCCCTTTAGCCATTACAGCTAAAGAGGGAATAAAACGCTTGATATTATTTTGCTGGTACAACAGCACCATCATATTTTTCATTAATGTAATCTTTGATTTCTTTAGATTGTAGTGCTTCCATTAAAGCTTTGATTTTTTTATCATCTTTATGACCTTCCTTAACACCAATCAAATTAGCGTAAGGATTATCTTTTGCTTTTTCTAACACAATTGAATCATCTTTAGGACTTAATTTTTGATCAATTGCAAAGTTTGAATTAATAATGACTGCATCAGCGTCTTCATTTTGATAAATTTTAGGTAAGTACTCTGCTGATTGTTTATTATTAAATTTGATATCTTTTTTATTTTCTACAATATCGTCAAATTTAGCATCTTCTGTTTTAACACCATCTTTAATTTTAATTAATCCGGCATCAGAGAAGAATTTTAAGAAACGGCCCTCTTCAGCTGGATTATTTGAAACGTACACAGTGGCACCTTTTGGCAAATCTTTTAAATCCTTATATTTCTTAGAATAAACAGCCATTGGCTCTAAATGAACGTTACCAGCAGATTCAATTTTATATCCTTTATCTTTCTTTTCAGTGTCCAAATAAGGTGTGTGCTGGAAGAAGTTAGCATCTAACTCACCTTTATCCAATAATTTATTTGGCGTCGTATAATCGTTAATTGTTTTGATTTTTAAGTCATAACCTTTATCTTCTAAGATGGGTTTAGCTTGTTCTAAAAGTTCAGCATGTGGTGCAGGAGAAGCACCAACCGTTATTGTTTTATCATCGCCTCCGCCTCCATTACCACAAGCTGCTAATACTAATGTGAGTGCTAATACTAATGCTAAACTAAATAATTTCTTCATATAAATGCCCCCTTTAAACTTAGCGTTTATCTATTTTGTTAGTAATTTTATCTCCAATAAATTGAATGATAAATACTATAATTAGAATTAAAATTGTCGAAACAAAAATGACATCATTTTGATTTCTTGTAAATCCGGTTAAGTAAGCTAAATTACCTAAACCACCAGCCCCAATGACGCCAGCTACTGCAGTAGAACCTACTAAAGCAATAGCAGTCACAGTAATACCAGAAATTAATGCTGGCATCGCTTCTGGTAAAAGTACTTTTCTAACTACTGTCCAAGTTGTGGCTCCCATTGACCAAGCTGCTTCAATAACACCTTTATCAATTTCTTTAAAAGCAATTTCTACTAATCTTGCATAGAAAGGTGCAGCACTGATAATTAATGCTGGTAAAGCACCTGTTGGGCCACTAATAGTTCCTAATAGTAAACTTGTAAATGGTATCAATAATAAAATTAAGATAATAAATGGTATCGCTCTGAATAAATTAACGATGAATGATACAACACTGTAAAAAATTCTAGCTACAGGTGATTTACTTTTAGCAGACAAGAATAAAAGAACGCCTAGTATCAAACCTAAAACAAATGCAAACACTGTAGCTATCAGTGTCATATAAATCGTTTCATATGTAGCTATCCAAACTTCATCCCAACTTACATTAGGCATTGTAATCATTTCCTGTAGAATCTCGCTAAATGAATTACCCATGCTTTAACACCTCCACAGAAACATGTTGCGCCTCTAAATCATTTTTGAACTTTTCAAATTTTTCAGAATCTACGTCTAATAAATGTAAGACTAAAAAGCCTAGTGAACCATCTTTGGTATGTTTAATATTTGCTTCAAGTATATTGACATCAATATTATGTGTCTTTGTTATGTATGACACGATAGGCTCAGTCGTATTATTTCCAGTAAAGTTCAAACGTACTACTGATGAACTTTCATCCATATCAACTAATTCAAACAGTGATTCATCAAATTCATCATTTAAGTCTTCTTTAACAAACCGTTTTGTTACTTCATGTTGAGGTTTTTCAAAGACAGTCGAAACTTGACCTTGCTCAATGACACGGCCGTTTTCCATCACTGCCACTTCATCACATATACGTCTTATCACTTGCATTTCATGGGTGATAATAACAATTGTTAAATTTCTTTCTTCTTTAATTTTTAATAATAATTCTAAAATCTCATCAGTTGTTTGAGGATCTAATGCACTTGTAGCTTCATCACAAAGTAAAACATTAGGTTCATTTGCTAAAGCGCGGGCGATACCTACACGTTGCTTCTGTCCCCCTGACAATTCTGAGGGATAGGCATTTTCTCTACCTTTTAGTCCTACAAGCTCTACTAACTCCAATGCACGTCGTTTCGCTTCACTACGCGATACGCCTGCGATTTCTAATGGAAAAGTAATATTATTCAAAACATTACGTGACCACAATAGATTAAAATGTTGAAAAATCATACTCACTTTTTGACGTTTTTTTCTTAATTCTGATTTCGATAATTTCCCAATTGTATCTCCACCAATTACAACGTCACCTGAAGTCGGTTGTTCAAGGTTGTTTAAAAGTCTAATCAAAGTACTTTTACCTGCACCCGAAAAGCCAACTACACCGAAAATTGAGCCTGATTGAATACTTAAATCAACATGATCTACAGCTAACACATCGTGTTTTTTCGTTTTATATCTTTTAACGATTTGATTTAATTCAATCATTGTTGTTGCCTCCTTGTATTGCTCATTCAATTAAAAAAATGCTTTCTCTTATTGTCGAAGAATAGAGAAAGCATAACCCGCTTCTCTCATCTTCTAAAGTTTGATAACTTTATGTGAATTGGCACCATTTCTATTAAAGACGGTTGCCGGGCTTCGTAGGGCACATCCCTCCACCTCTCGTGATAAGAGTTCATTATTTAATTATCCATAATCCTACCATTGCACTATAGTTTCGTCAATGATTATTTTAAATTTTCTAACAAATAAGGAACCGATTGAAACGCATAAATCCTTTTTTGTTCTTCCCCTTTAGACATAAGCATAAGAATAGGAACTGATTGTATTTCATATGCTTGACTAAAGTCAGGATGCAAATTTAAATCTAACTTAGTAATTGGTAATTCTAACATTTCATTAGCAATATCTAACATTCGTTCTGACACCTTACATGTGCCACATGTCGGTGTGTAACCAAATATAAGATATTTATCTTTATCTACGTGTTCTTGTACATCAACACGTGGTTCACGCTTTACATTCATGTTAATAAACTAACCCTTTCAGCAATATAATCTAACTTTGCTTTCGCAACTTTTTCTTCATCTTTAACTAAAAATCCATGTTTTGCTAACACTTTGGATAAATATGGCTTAGGACATCTCGCAACCTCACCGTATTGTTTATCTATGTGAATATGTTTACTTTCACTTAAATATTTTTTAAACCATTTACGTATCTTTTCACCTTCATTATCTGCGTCTGCAAGAATATAGACTTGCTTATCATATAATGATTCGATCATCTCATCTAACTTATCAACACTCATTGTGCCGTTAGTACAAATGATTTCGATTGGCTGATCAATAACTTGCTTTACCCGTTTTTTGTCTGATTTTCCTTCGACAATAATAACTTGGTTTAGTATCGTCATGACATCCACCCTCTAATGTGATAGTAAATTCATTTATATTTAGTTCTACACCCTATTTAGCTAGCATAAACATTCATAATCGTTTCTTACATTATCTTATTATTGAACCTTTCATTTGTCATCTTATACGTTCTATAGCAATCAAAATAACTTGTAGCCACTTTTTAAATAAATACATCAAAATAAATGGATTGTTTTGAATAATAAATAATAATTTTTTCTGAATTTGGGTAAAATAAAAACTCCATGATAAGAGATATCGTGGAGTTTAATCGCAATGTTATTCACCAATCATTTCTGAATATTGATCAGCTGACATTAATTCGTCTAATTGACTTTCATCATTTAATTCGACTTTAACCATCCATGCTTTTTCGTATGGTGATTCATTAACAAATTCAGGACTATCTTCTAATTCATCATTTGTTTCTACAACTTTACCTGAAACAGGTGCATAAAGTTCAGAAACTGTTTTAACTGATTCAACACTACCGAAAGATTCGCCCTCCTCGATATCATCATCAGTTTCAGGTAATTCAACGAATACGATATCTCCTAATTCACTTTGTGCATATTCAGTAATACCAATAGTTACTGTATTTCCTTCAATTTTTACCCATTCGTGTTCTTTAGAATATTTTAATTCACTTGGTACTGCCACGAGAATCCCCTCCTAAATGTTTTTACATATTAATGATGCCATATGAAAGGCTTACAATCAACTATTTAAGCGCTTTTATAAGGCAACTCGTATTTTTTATCGCAGTAAATAAAACAATCTCAATAAATGTTTATCTATTTTTTAAATAGCATAAAATTATATTTCAAGGATAATATGTGTTTATATCCAAGTTGTTTTATATTGATCTTCTTTAAAGCCTACAGTTGCTTTGTTCCCTAATACAGCTAAGGGTCTTTTTACTAACATACCGTTAGAAGATAATAAATCTAATTTTTCCTCATCAGATAGATCTTTAAGTTTATCTTTAAGACCTAATTCTCGATATTTGGCACCGTGTGTATTAAAAAGTTTGTTGATATCAATGCCGGTAGCATCAATAATTTCTTTAAACTCTTTTTTAGTAGGTGTATGCTGCACAATATCAATGGGTTCATAACTGACCCCATATTCTTGTAAAAATTTGGCAGCTTTTTTACAAGTCGTACAATTAGGATACTGGTAAAATTTTATCATTATTCTGTACCTCCTATGTATAGTTAACACTAATATAACAAAATTATGACAAAAACGCTCTAATTATTAAGCTGATTTTTTTAATAACAGGAAATTGTCCGTTATAATGTTATTATTAATATCTTTAAAAAGGAGCATAATTATGGAACCAATTAGTACTAACGACCAATTTAAAACTACGATACAAAGTGACAACCCAGTCATTGTTAAATTCGAAGCGGGATGGTGCCCGGATTGTAAGGCAATGGACATGTGGATTGATCCAATTGTAGAAAAATACAACAATTATAACTGGTATACAGTAAACCGTGATGAATTAGAAGATGCTGCTGCAGATAACGATGTTATGGGCATCCCTAGCCTTTTAGTTTTCAAAAATGGGGAAAAATTAGCGCACTTACATTCAGCTAATGCTAAATCGCCAGAACAAGTTGAATCATTCTTAGCTGAAACTTTTGAATAAGCAATGATTTAAGGCGATGTCAGATTTAGATTCCCATCAATTAATAGATTAAACTTATCATTTAAGATAAGTAACTAAATACTTAACGCTAGCACCGTAAACCCGATATTGTTTTAGTCATACTTAATAGGACAGCATAAATTAGCAACTTCTACTTTATGTTGTCTTATTTTTTGTATAAAAATAAAGGAGCAGAACAGAAACCAAGTTTTTCTGTCTGCCCCGTGGTAAACACATAGTTTATTGATTAGTCAGTTTAAAATGTTTCAATGGTTTGGCTCTGTTGACGTTCTCTATGTGGCATTTTTTCTAAATCTTTAAGATCAGTTAAATATAATAGACCTACCAATTGCTCATCATCTTGTACACCGAAAATGCTGCGTATTTCAGGATTGAATATATATGCTGGTGTCTTCCAGCAAGTGCCTATGCCAGCTTCATATAGTAATAACATTAGGTTTTGTGCAAATGCACCAAAAGCCATATGGTTCTCTAAATTTTCTTTTTGTCTTGGGTCTTCTTTCACGATTAAAGCAAGCATTCCACCGAGATTTGTTGCCACTTTATAATGGTCTTCTTGCTTTTTCTTTATATTGGGGAAAGCAATCTCAGTTAATTGTTTACTCATATCTCCCAATCTATTTTTAGCGATATGAACCACTCTCCATGGTGCTCTCAAACCATGATTTGGTGCATCTGTAGCACGTTGTATTGCTTCATATAGAGCATGATCATCTATATTCATATCTCTTCTAAATGCTTTTATACTTCTACGTTGTGCTATAGCATCTTGTAGTTCCATCTGATATCGTCCTTTCATTATTGATAACTATTTTCAATTATAATCTACGAACGATTCGTTTTCAAACTACTCGTACATTTTTAATTGACACTTCAACGTTTCAACATGAATTTGTCCAGGCGCTTTTGGTTGGTCTAAACAACCATATGACACCGCGCCACCAAATAAGCCTTGCGCTGTTCTTGATATCATACCTAATTTGGACATTGCAATGCCGATGACTTGTTGTGGCACTGAGTCTACTGTTTCCGATAAAGTTGACAACAGGTTCAACACATCTTGCTTGCCATGTGGCATAACCGCTACTTTTAAATAATCTGGATTCATTTGATGCATTTTATAATACAAATGTTTTAGTGATTCCAATGAAGGTGTTTTTTGAAAATCGTGATAAGACAATATACTTTCAACGTCATTTTTACGCGCCAAATCGATTAAGTTACGCATATATTGAAGTTTTTGATTTTTTTCAAATTCAACATCTATCATATCCACATGGTCTAAAATTATAATTTCTTTTAATAATGCTACATACGCATCTAATGATAAATCTCCTTTGCCTCCTTGTGATTGTTTACGATAAGTAACTAGGAATTTTTTATTTAAATTTAAATTATATAATTTATCTATAACTTTAGCTATCTGTTTTACGTTTGGTGTAAGCCATTGATCAATTCTCACTTCTATAATATCGAAAGATGCTTGATATTTAATTAAATCATTGATGATACATTGTGGTATATCATTTTCAGGTTCTATTGTTACCGCAATTTTGACTTCAGACATTTAAAAACTTCCTTTTTTAGTGATAATTAAAATTATTGTATAACAATACTCAGTAGTAACACAATCTTAAGCATGGTTCGCTTAAATAAATCACACAAATCATTTTGATTTATATATGATTTAAATTTTATTTTACGGGTATAACCTATATAGAAGTAATTTAGGAGGTAATATAATGGCAGTAAACTATGAAACAAAAGCAACTAATACAGGTGGCCGTAACGGTCACGTTCAAACAGATGATAAAGCAATTGATGTAGCAGTTATTCCTCCAGCACAAGCTGATGCTGAAAAAGGAACAAACCCTGAACAGTTATTCGCAGCAGGTTATGCGTCATGCTTTAATGGGGCATTTGATTTAATTCTCAAACAAAATAAGGTGAGAGATGCTGAACCTGAAGTCACTTTAACAGTTCGTTTAGAAGACGATCCAAATGCAGAAAGCCCTCAATTAAGCGTATCTATTGATGCGAAAGTCAAAAACGTATTATCTCAAGAAGATGCTGAAAAATACTTACAGGATGCACATGAATTCTGTCCATATTCAAAAGCAACTCGTGGCAACATTGACGTAGATTTAAACGTACAAGTTGTTGAATAAAAAATAATTATATCCCCCAAATTCTGTTTAGAATTTGGGGGTTTTATTTATTTAAGATTGCAAAATGCTTAAGTCATGATGTCTTTTGAATACTTCGCTTTCTAATTTACAAATCGTCTTCATCTTTACAATTAATACAAATATAGACCATCAATACAACAAAAGAAATCAGGATAAGCAATACTAGAGAAACAATAATAGTTATTAAAGCCCCCACTTACCATGCCTCCACTCAAAATGTATAACTCACTATATTATACCATATTTATCATATGCATTTCTTTTTATTAAAAATAAAATTAATTACAATTATATTCTTAATGATCATACATTTTTTAGTTTATAAATTAAAAATGAAGTAATATCTTAGAAAAATATTAAATATAGTGTTGCTCAATTATTCTTTTTCCCTTAATATTATATTTAATATAGCAGGAAAATTTATAAAAAAAGTATACTTTTTAGGAGGCTTTCAATGTCAAACATACGTTATTTATCAATCGATGACTTAGTAGACTATAAAAAATTATTATTACATGGCATTCATGAAGACCTCGATGTATTTGCTTGGAAATTGCAAAATGAGCGGTGCTTAGCTGAGCTAAATATAGAAAAATTACTTACTTCTGACCCAAACGATAAAGTGGTCATTGGTGCTTTCCAAGAAAGCATATTAATTGGCTCTGTCACACTTATATTTAACCAAACTTATAGTTTGGCACATAAAGCAGTTATTGAAAATATGTGTGTAATGGGTGATAGTCATACATTCAGAGAACAAATTGCTAATCAATTAATGAAATACGTTTTCCAAATTTGTAATGATAAAAATATTGAAATTTTAATGACTTCTCTTATTTCTAACAATATTAGTGGAAAAGTATTTTTAAGTAACTTGAATTTTGAAGTGCTTGCTCTTGAAAAGTATGCTAGAAAATATGGTGAAGATTACGTCGATGAGCATTGGTTAAGTTATTATTTCAACGGTGAAGAGATGAGATTGTTTGATTAAAACTATACTTAATTCTTCTGGTTGTTACAGTTATGATTGCCTCTCTTTTTGTATCATTTATTTAATTAGTAACAGTAAATATAAGTCTGTAGTTAAAAATCACTTGCAATTAAATTGCTAAGCAAATATTATTTTATTAAGTTATTTTTTATCACATTGTGTTTATAAAAGTTTATCTTAGAGAGGGCTGAACAATTTGAAATATACTACAACTTTATTATCTCTGTTCTTGTCATTAGTTACATTACTGACTCCATTATTAGCCGTTAATAAAGTTTTAGAAGGAGAATTACAATTATTAGCTGCTATCCTATTCATTTTAGGTGTGTTTTTAATTAATTTATACGCATGTTTACGTGGCGACCGTATTGCTAATATCTTTGCTATGTTGGTAACTTTATTTTCTTTTGTGCTATTAAGTTATCCATATTGGAAAGTATACGTATTCAATTTTTTCTCATGAAAAATCTAATGATACATAGCGACTTTAGACCAAAAAACAGTTAATTACTATATATTTTAGTAATTAGCTGTTTTTAGTTTTACAAAATTTTAAAATGTAAAAAGTAAGTTAATTACAAAAGGGGGTTAAAAATCAAAGATATAGAAAATGTTATATCTTATGCAATTACAATTTTTTTATGGGTTTATGCACTGAAATCATGATTGCTGTCAATTCCTTTGAGTCGCTTATTAATACGACAATATTTTTCAGATTTACCGTTTTATTTTATTTGGAGTTGGGTAAAACTTACCGTTGGATTTACAATGTTAAGGAGTGTTTTTATGAATCAGCTCAATGAGTGTAAATATATTAATCCTTCAAAAATTTCTCTTGATTGGGAGTGTTTTGTACTCAGTAAAAGTGATATGGAATTGGACGGATTGCCTACCGAATTGATTAATACATGGATGGCACAAAATATTATAAAGCCTTTTTCTATAAGGCATAATGAAGTCAACTTTCGCACTGAAGATATTAAATGGGCTTTAGAAATTCAAAATTGGTACTATGAATAACTGATATAAACTTAATTAACATCTAAATTATTATGATATAAACTTAATGCTCTTTTAGCAGACGTCATAACTTCATTATATGTGTAATTCATTTTGAAGTATGCATATATTTCATGGTAACTCGTTGCATGTTTTGGGAAGTGCTTATCTCTGTTTATAAAATGGGCAAGTTGACCGAGCGGCGTATCATCATTTACAAAGTCAATTATAAAATCATAGAATGTCATCAGCATAACCTCGATTACCTATATTTTAATCGTTACATGTTGTACCATTTTGTGTCTTTTTACCATCATATCAAATAATAATTATTTGTCTATTACATTACATTTTAAATTTTAAAATTAGTCAAATTAATTATTGTTCTCAGGGTATTTGATTTAAATTGTAAATATTGCAAAATTTATGAAATGTACTGTCGAAATAAAAATGGATTTAATAATTATAAGTTTTAACTTTATTAAGCACATTATACTTTCAAAGCTAAAAACAGGTTGAGATACATTAATATCTCAACCTGTTTTTAATTTGGTAATAGCCCACCAGCAAAAAGTAATTGCATTATATTTTCAAATAACTACTTTTTCATTCATCACCTTTTAAAGTATTGTCTCTCAATTTATCGCATTAGTGGCTACTTATAAATGAATGAGTGTTAACCCGTGTTATCTCATTCCCTATTCGCTATCACAAAAAAGAGAGCCTATTGGACCTCAAATTGTTGTAAAAAATAAGTTCTAAACACACTGGGACAGTATAACTTAACCAAAAACTAAGATTTTTATCCTGTTCCTATCTTTAGCTATTATTTTTTATACTAAAACGTTACCATTTTGATCTGCAGGTTTAAATAAAGTAATAACCGCACCAATAATTGCTAAAATTTGTGGGATGCCTGTCCAACAAAATACAAGGAATAAAAGACCCATTCCAGTTTTTCTCGCATAAAATTTGTGGATTCCAAAACTACCTAAAAACACTGCTAAAACAATATAAATCACTTTATTCACTTCATTCATAGCATGTATCTCCTTACATATTTGATTTTATTTCATTATACATCGATACAGTGATAAAAATCTAAAATTTTAATACATATTATTTTCATTATGTCTTAAAAAAGGCACTGCTTTTAAAAGTAATCACTTACTATATTTTAACATTTCTTATTTTATACCAAAATTGCTACAAATTACTATATTTCACTTCAAAAAAGGATTTTTCAACTTTCAATAATTCAGTATACTCTTCTGGCATAATTTCGTCACTTAGTTCAATTAATTTATTCAAAATAATTCCAATAAACTTGCCATTTTGTTCTTTATCGCTAAAATATGTTTTAGCTTTTTCAATCATTGGATTTTCTTCTAATAATATGAGTGCCCTTCCATATGCTTTATCTTTTTTCCCACGCTGGAACGCCGATTCCAAATAATTAATAATTTCATCTAATGTGTTAAATGATTCAAATGCTGTTTTGATATGCGCGTCTAATTTACTCGCAATTTCTTTTAATCTTTTATCTTCTTGTTCAATCTTGGGCATTAAGTCATTTCTTACTTCTTTTTTTAAATTTATTATCAATTGTTCTGTTTCTTGAAAATCTGTGCGCTTACTTGCTTTCAAATCTTTGACCGCTTTTTTGGCATTTTCAAAATCTTCTGTTATATTGCTCATAAAAATTCCCCCATTTGTATTCTATCTATAATGTAACTAATAGTCTTTTTCCTTAAATAAATATTTAAAACAAAAGCATAAAGAAAAATTACACTATGGCATATCATTAATAAATGATAAGATAAAATTAATATTAATCTAATTAACTCATCTGTTAATTTTCAAAATATTATTTGAACAACTTATATCCTAGCGTAAAATTAAAACGATAAAGGAGGTGCAGCACTTTGAGTCTACATTTCATGATAATATTTTGGCTCTCATTATTCTTTTTAATTGCTGGCATTATTTCTCTAGTTATTTATAAAGTAAGAGGGACTCAAGAAACAAAAGAATCCCTGCTTGGATTAACTGTTATCTTAATTATTTTTGGTGTTGTTGGTGTACTATTTTCTATTATTTTTAGTTAAAAATTATGCTACTAGCACATAAACTGGCAGCTTAACTTCAAATACGAGTCAAACAGTAGATGACTGAATTGAAAATGCAATCAAACAAGCCTTTTCCAATCCTAATCATCGTCACTTAAGTTTGTTAAATACGTTGAGTTTTTCAATTATCTTTTTAAATTTTTGCAAAAATTTAAAATAACGCTTAATTTTTTTAAAATAGCAGTATATTTAGTTTGTAATAAAATGGTAAATTGCCAACAAAATGATAATCAAAATAAAAAAGTAGATAAAACGTTTTACTGCTCTTATTTTTTCATGACGTACTTCATCTTTAGAATGATTGATATTTTCATGTAATCGCGTATTTATAAATAAAAATGGCATTGTTGCTAAAAAAGCAAAAATTAATGCTAAAATGATAGATAATATAATATTCATTTTCCCACCTCAAATTTTGAATATGCTTACAACACTTATTCCCTTTCATATGCAATTAATTCAAAAATTTAGTTTAGAAGTGTAGTTTCAAAATTTATAGACTTCACTAAAGTTTTAATGAATTGAGCCAGATCTGTACACTATTAATTTGACGCTAACAAAGGAGTGATTATTATGAAACTCACTTATTTACCGAAATGGCAACTAATAAATCAAAGTCAAAAACAATTTATGATTCAAGAAGATACAAAATCAATTTCCCTAGTAAGCCCTATTAATGAATATGCAATGGGTATTTTGAGCCAGGTTTTCTTCACTATAGAAAACGGTGTTGTTGTAAATATTAATATTGAAAATAATAGTAATGAGCTTAAAATAGAAGTTGATGAAGAAGCCTTAACTATTTATATCATTGATTTTTAATTCAATTTATTCACATTGATTATAGGTATTTAATTCATTTAGTTAAATTCCGGGTATTATCATTATATAATCAAAGTTCTGGTATTTTTTCATGAACTTTAAATTCATATAGGTGAGTGATTATTATGAAGTTTTTTAAAAATTTATTATTAATTGTATCTGGCGTTTTAGTCATTCGTGCATTGCTTTTAAGTATCGATAGTACAAACGAAGAGAAAATAGAGAATAAAGTGAGCGTTCAAGATAAAAAAAGAACATAGTTTTTTTAATCATTTTCTTATAATTCAAAATGATTCAAAGATAGTAGACATCTGATATGTAAACGTAAAATTCCACTTCTTAAGAACTATTTTTAAAAGTGTTACTTCTTAATTTATTGAGTTAGTAATACGTATAAACGAGCTTAAGCCTTTATATTTTCCCTAGCTACCCTTACCTGGGCAGAACAATGGAATCATTTGATAAAATATGATTTCAGTTCTGCTCTTTTTATATAATTTTTCAAATTTTATTATTATTAAATACTAATATAATACATAGTTTATAGAGAGGTCACTATGCAACACATCAAATCATTTATTGAAAATTATCAAATATATATATATTTTACAGCGGTTATAGGCGGTGTACTCACTGGTTTAATTTCATATTCCTTTGCTAACTTTTTAGAATCTATTGTTTCCGTGTGTATAGGCATACTCATGTTTAGTATGTTTTCTCAAATTCCATTTTTCAAAATTAAACAAAACTTTTTAAATGTAAGGTTTATAATTGCGTTATTAATTTCAAATTTCATTGTTATCCCGTTATTTGTTTTTTATTTAGTACAATTATTTAATATCTCAAATATTCCCGTCATTATCGGATTATATCTTGTACTTTTAACCCCCTGTATTGATTACGTTATCGTTTTTACTGCTTTAGGTAAAGGAAATGAGCACTTTATGCTATTTGCCACACCACTTCTGTTTATATTTCAAATTTTATTATTACCTATATATTTCACTTTATTTTTAGATATAGATATTTTTTCACATATGACCATTGTTCCATTTATAAAAGCATTTTCTATGTTTATCATATTGCCTTTGATATTCGCGCTGTTATTACAATTTTTTAGCAGCAAATCTAAAACTAGCAATCAAATATTACAATTAACAGCTTGGCTTCCTGAAATATTCATGTCATTCGTTCTATTTTCTGTAGTAGGATCACAAATAAATAAAATAATACACAACTTAAATATTGTATTAATAGTAGTACCGATTTATATTTGCTTTTTGACCATTTCTCCTTTTATAGGCGCTCTTTGTGGCAAACTATTTAAATTAGAAGCTGAAGCAAAAAGAACATTAGCATTTAGTTCAAGTACGAGGAACGCACTTGTCGTTCTACCTTTAGCTTTAGTTTTACCAAAAGACTGGGTAACAATTACTACAACAGTTGTTATTACACAAACATTATGTGAATTATTGGGAGAAATTATTTTCATAAAAGCGATACCTAAATTGATTAGATAATACTTTTAACTATTTAAAAGAAGCTAATTATTATTCATTTCACTTTAAATATATTAAAATAATGCTTAATTAACATTTTACACTTTAGTTAATTTGAATAACTTGCTTAATGCTATATAGCTATCTCAGGAACAGTTGTTAGGGTAATTTAATAATGAGGTGATTAAGATGCAAATTTTGAGAAGTGTATCTGAAAATAATCGAACAACATATCACATTAAAACAGATTTAGGTTTAATTATAAAAGTGACGGCTGGCAATGATTTAACACCAAAAGAAGTAAAAAAACTGTTGATAAATGTAGCAAAAGACATGGATAACAAGCTAAAAAGTAATATTGAGTAAGTTATTTCTTTATGATTTTTGAAAGGAAAACATTTTAAGTGCGTATAAAAAGGAGCGAAAACACGAAATCATTTAATTAATTGTGATTTCTTTTTCGCTCCTTTTTATATTTATTAATTTATAACTACGATAATAAAACCAATGAATAGTACTAGCATTGATAATCTTGGTCTACTTTTACCAAATAAACCACTTAATAATACAAATGCTAAACCAACAATTAATAATTGATTATTAAATGTTGTTATTCCCATTAAGTCACCAATCATCATGATAACACCGTATATGATAACGATGATTATTACTAAACTACATAAAATTGATAATACATTAAGCAATTTCACAATATACATCCTTTATAAAAAATTATTTACACTATATGCAGTATAAAACAAAAACGCCGCTTCGAAAAGCGGCGCCAATCTCAAAAATATATTCCACACTAAAGTTTGGAGGACTTTTTGTGCTTAGTATTTTATACCCCTCATTATAAATTAAAAACATAAAAAACTAAATTTTCTAAAAAAATCGCTAAATTAATGTTTAAGGTTTACAGTGTATTAATTTACATATGATTAAGCAAAATAATCAAATAAATTTAATCTTACCATTGGAAAAGAATTAAATAAAAAGTTATCCTATAGTTAAAGTATTAATAACTACAGTTATAAAATGCGACTTTATTCTTCTTTAAAAATAATATTTCTACGCATGTATTATTTTATATAATAGAAAACTTGTTTTTATAAAAAAAAGGGTGATGAGATGAAAATATTGCGTAAAGTTTATAAGGATGAAGAACCTATTTATCATGTCAAAACTGACAAGGGTTCTGTAATTAGAATTAAAGGGTCTGACGAGTTAACGGATGCTGAAACTCAAGAACTATTAACTCTAGTTGCTCAAGATATTGATAAAAAGAAAAAATAAATAACCTTCCGTTTATATAATTAGGATGACTATTCAATAAGGGGTTAAATAGTATCAAATTCTTTTTAATTTATCGATTTTAGTAACACAGGCCAATATCATCCATAATATTGAAATATATAAATATTAAAAATATTAGCCAGTTGTTTTATAAAAGTTGAAGTGCAAACTGTCTCAATATGAAATATGTTGTTTGCATTCATCGATTAGACTCAAATTGTTTATATTCAATTTCACAGAACCAATTTTACATTTATAACGAAGTTGTTCTTATTTATGCAAGGGCTTAAGCTCTTGCATTTTTAATTAGGATTAATACTAGATAGCAAAAGATTATTTTAGAAAAAAGCATTTTTGCCCTCGCTTATACCATTGTTATTTCTAAATGTACATCATAAACTCAATATGCGGGATACCATCTTCCATATATGTTTTTGAATTTGCTTGAAACCCAAAGGATTCATAAAATGTTTTCAAATGAGCTTGTCCTGTTATTTTTAAAAATTTATGGTGGTATTGTTTTTTTATAATGTCAATCGTACATTGTACAATTTCGCGACCATAACCTTTTTTTCTATAATTTTGAGTTACTAGCACCCTACCAAAACTAATACCATTTTCAGAAGTGACAATGCGGGTATATGCTATAATATTGTTTTCATCATATAATATAACATGTTGAGCATTTCTATCTTTATCGTCTATTTCTTGATAAATACATTTTTGCTCTACAACAAAAATTTTCACTCTTTCTTTTAATATTTCTAATAATTCAATATTCGATAGTTCCTCAGTATACTTTACTTCTAACCTCACCTTACTCATTCCTTTGATTTAATATGTAAAAAGAGACCCAAAATATACTTAATATCTTGGGCATGGATATCATATTGACAGTAGATGACTGGGATATAAATTTTATTGAGTTAGCGGCATTTGTGTATGAGCCTTAACTCTTGTATTCCTTCTTTCTAGTTTGCAAAATTTATAAATAACCCAATGCATATATAGTACGCTTTACCTAGCCTCTTTTTCTAGTCATGTTTACCGCGTCAGATACCGAAATCATAAAAAATATAATCTCTTTCTCATTCTCTTATCTTACGTTTAGTAAAGTTGTAATTCACATTTAAGTTATTGCTCGATTAATTGAATTAAATTGCCACATGTATCTTCAATGACTGCCAGTTTAATCCCTTCAACTTCTTTTGGCTTTGTTTTAAATTTAACATTTAAATTGGATAATGATTGATAAGACTGATCTAAATTGGAAACGCCAAACATAGTCAATGGGATACCCGAATTAAACAAATCATTTTGATATGTTTTAGCTATCGGATTATCATTGGGTTCTAAGACAATTTCAACTGGATTGTCAGAATTATTTTCTTTTACTGTTAACCATCTAAACCCTCCACCTATATCCATATCATGCACAAGTTCAAATCCTAACTTCTCTGTATAAAATCGTTTCGCTTTTTCTTGATTATCTACAAAAATACTCATTGCAATAATTTTCAATTCGTTTTTCCTCCATTTATGTTTTAGTTTCTTCTAATATCTATACCCTCATATTATACTTTTCATTATAAATAATTAAATAACAGTTAGTGTTTTATTCAAAACACTAATATTGTCCAAAACTTTAATTATTATATATTAAAAAATAGTAATAACTTAATTTGAAGATATAGATTATCTGTACTAAAATATTAATTGTAAGTTATTTATAGAAATTTTAGGAGGGATTTGGGTTTGAAAACTTTAACTGAGCTTCGTGAAAAAAAACAGTTAAGTTTGTCTAAATTAGCAATTAATTTAAACAAAAACTATGAGAAAGACTACAGAATTTGCCAAATTTGGGATTGGGAACATGATTACAGAGTACCTTCAGAAAAAGATACGAAAATTTTAGCCGACTATTTCCAAGTACCTAAAAAAACCTTTAATTCATAATTATATGAATTTATCTGATAATTAAATTCATATAATTATGAATTAGATAAACTGAAATAGAAACGTATTTTTAAAATTAAAGAGAACGGGACAAAATCTATTTTTTTAAATCAGACACTGTAGTTCTGTATTATCAATAGTAACTGAAATCGAAAATTTTTAACGTAATCTAATTTTCAATTTACACAGCTATTGCTAACATTATATAAAAATAACCTGGGCCATTGAATTATGGTTCAGGTTATTTTTAAATGGTGGTTGTTATTTTTTAAAAACAATTGTTATAAAATAGTCTACGCCTTCAACGGTGTTTGTAACGGAAGGAGTAACTGATACAAGTTCCCAATGTTGCTTGTCATTAATTTCTTGCAAAAATACATTCACACGATCATCAAACGCTTCAAAACTCTCTTCATATTGCATATGCAATGTTTTAATCATCATACAAATTCCTCCTTCCGTTAATGTGACCTAATTAATCTTTTTTATTGTAAAACCTTAAAAAGCTCAAAACAAATATTTTTTAATTGAATATGACTTAATAAACAATATTATTGTAAATATACCTTAAAAATTTTAATACCTCTGTATTTCTCTATTTAACCAGTCTACAATTTCCCTAAAAATGCTCTCATTATAACTAGATTCATTAAAAATCTCGTGCTGCAAATCATCATATATGTGTATCGATTTATGTTCAGATCCGATTTCATCAAATAATTGAATTGAATCTTTATAACTCACTAAACCGTCTTCTTTACCATGTAAAATCAGTATAGGATCAACAAATTGTTGTGCGTTATTTTTTAAGTGTTCTACGCCTTCTATCAATGTGATTAATAACCCATTTGATATCTGTTTCGCATTTAAGTCATCTAAGGCATATTTTTTAACGATTGTCTCATCTGAACAAAGACCATCACTTAGAACATTCTCAATATAACTATGCATATCAGCACTTTTATCTATTTTGCCAAATGTTTCTTTATTATATCTTGTTAAAGCGCCAGAAGTTACGATACCATCAACTTTACCCGGATACTGTGTTCCAAATAAAGTGACTGTATAGCCTCCCATACTATGTCCAATCAAATATAACTCACCGTCAAATTGAGACTTAACTTTATTAATAATTGCTGTTAAATCATCAACTATTTCATTAGCAGTGCTATAAAAGGTTTGTTGCCCTTCTGAACGACCATGACCCCTTTGGTCATATCGAATGACATTAAAGCCATTATGATTTAAATAATTCGTCAACTCATCATAACGATCCAAATGCTCTGCCACCCCATGAACAATAATGATATTCCCCTTGGCACTGTTAACCTCATTTACTTTTGTATAAAGATTCGTACCATCTTTTGATGTTATATATTTTATATAGTTCAAATCTTTCACCTCATTTTTTATTGTTGATCTATTTTATTTACACAAATAACCATAACAAACAATTGATAAACATTTATTAAGGATGAAATCATGATTATAAAGACCCACCGTATATTTATATAAATAAACGTTTTATAAACACACATTTTGAGTTAATAACTTTCTCTTAAGTATATTAAACGTAATTTTTACATAAAGACAAATATATAGATGCTTTAACTTTGGACCATCTATAAACTAATAACGTAATGGATTTTATAATTTTCACTTTTCCTTCAACCTTTTATCAACTTTTAAATCTCAGTTAATGATATGCTTATATTGGAGCGTGATATTGATGGCAAAGTATATTTTGTCCTATAATTTAAATTCCATTTCGTATGGTTATGAAAAATTACCTGCAAAATTAAATAGTGTCGGTAAATCATTGTATATTTATAGAGGGCTTTGGCTCTTAAAAAGTGATTTAGATCAAGCCACTATTTACGAAAGTATTAAAAGTTCATTCAATTCAAATGATGATTTTTTAATATTTGAAATTGAGCAAAGCCCTTTAGGGACTTTAAGTGAACAAAAATATGATGAAATATTAAATTTACTTAATGATTAAACACATTCTATAATTTGAGTGTGTTTTTTATATATTATTTAAGTTAATTTTCAAAATGTGTTATACTCTTTAATACTTAAAAGATTTATGTATAGTACAATTATATAAATGGTCGGTTTTTCATTTTTATTTTCAATTTCATAATTTAAAACAATGACCATTGTTAAGGGGATATTTATGAAAATTATTAATTTGGAGATTAGCAACTATAATATAACTTATACTGTCGAAACTAAAAAAGGTAATGTTTTTACACATGCGCTACCTAAAGATGTCACTACGCATAACGTTCAGCGTTATTTAAATTTATTATGTAATAACGTAGATAAATCAAAATATAGTGCCAAAATACCAAGAGATTTTAACTGAATTTTTATTAGCCATACCAAATAACTATTATACTCCACACGCGTTCTAGCAAATGTTGATTCTATTTCATTCGCTAGAATTTTTATATACCTGCCTTTTCTTAAAATACTCAAATCAATTATACTTACGCGTATTATAAAATTATTACTAGAATACATCTTGTTCTGTAAATTTTCTGAAATCTTTCTTTCTACTTCTTATAAAATTATGATATATTAACATTATTTATATTATTTAAAAGGGGTGGGAATTTGAAATTTTCAAATAACAAAGGAAAAGAAACAAACAAAAACAGAAAAAAGCTTGGTATGCCGCATATTTACGTTATTTTATTTATATTTGGCGTATTAGCAACAATATCAACCTATCTTATTCCATCAGGCGAATTTGATCGAATTAAAGGACCTGAGGGTAGAGAAATGGTAGATGCTGATTCATTTCATTATATAACAGCTGCGCCAGTTAATATCGTGGATTTTATTTCAATTATTCCCAGAGGTTTGATTGAAGCTGGGGAAATTGTATTCTTTACATTAATTATTGGTGGTATGTTTATGGTATTAAGACGTACCGGTATTATTGAAATTGGTGTTGATAAACTGGCACGTCGATTTTTGAACCACAGTATTTTTATTATTCCAGTACTTACTACTGTATTTGCAATTATCGCTACTTTGATTGGAACGGCTGAGCTTTCACTCGTATACATACCAGTTATCATTCCTTTAATCATCGCGTTAGGTTATGACTCAATTACTGCTACTGCTATCGCATTATGTGGGACCGTTGTCGGTTTTACAGTAGGAGTATTAAATCCAATTAATACTGGACTAGCTCAAAAATTATCAGGTATTCCTGTTTTCTCAGGCATTGGACTACGTCTAATTATATTTATAATTGTACTGTTCGTTACGATTTTATTTATTATGCGTTATGCTAAAAAGGTAAAACAAACGCCCGATATGAGTTTAGTTTACCAAGAAGATACAGAAAAAAGAGAAACTTATAAAGACATTACTAAACAAAAACCATTAGTTGCTTCCAAACGTCAAAAAGTGGGCATCGCTGTCGTATTAGCCTTTTTTGTTATACTTGTGTATGGAGTGACAACGCAAGGTTGGTTTATGGTTGAAATGTCCGGATTATTTATCATTATGGGTATCGTCGTTGGTTTAATTACGGGGTTAAATACACGTGATATTTGCGAAGCATTCAATGATGGTTTCAAAGACGTTTTAATGGGCGCAATCATCGTTGGACTAGCGCGTTCGATCGCAGTGGTGCTTGAAGATGGCAAAATCATGGATAGTATTGTTCATGGATTAGGATCAGTTATTGATGGTGCAACGCCAACTGTTGCAGTAATCGGTATGTACATCGTTCAAGTGTTAATTAACTTCATCATATCTTCAGGAAGCGGACAAGCACTAGTCACTATGCCTATTATGGCTCCATTAGCAGATATGTTAGGTGTTACTAGACAAACAGCAGTCTTAGCTTTCCAACTGGGTGATGGTTTCACTCATGTATTCTACCCGACAAGTGGTTATTTCATGGCTGCATTAGCAATTGGCGGTGTTTCATACACTAAATGGATTAGATTCTTTTTCCCTCTTTTTATTATATGGGGGCTTATATCAATCATTTCACTAATCGTAGCACAGTTAATTGGCTGGTCATAAAAGTTAAATCCAAATATATCAAAAAAGCTATGAAAAACCTATCATGATAGGTTTTTCATAGCTTTTTTATCGTTATATAGAGCAACATTTTTTATAAGCAATTAGAGATTCATCTCGATTTTTGCATCGTAGTTTGATATAAATGTATTTTCATCTTAATTATTAAATGTTTGAGGACCTATTCAAAATGATAGTATTGATATACTTTCTTTATAGTAGTCACATAAAAAAGAAAATTTTAAAAGAAGACGTTTTATAGCTGAAAATTAGAAAACCATTATAAAGCCCATTAGATTTTTGTTTTCGCCCAACTTTTTATATAGCTTTTATTTAACGGATTTTGAACTAATATCGTTAGATAGTAACATATTCTTTACTTAAAAACAGCTCGTTATTTAATCGTGTTTCCGCCATCAATAACAATTGTTTCACCAGTAATAAAATCCGTTGCATCACTAGCTAAAAATAAAGCAATTGCAGCGACTTCTTCTGGCTCTCCAAAGCGTCCTAAAGGAATACCCGCTAAAGCATCTTCCCTTGCTTTACCTACCCATGCTTTATCTGATAGTTCAGTAGCAACTATCGTTGGAGCGATAGCATTTACATTTATATCGTATTTAGCCCATTCAAATGCTAAACTTTTTGTCATGTTTGTAATACCTGCTTTAGTGACACCGTAAGCAGTATGTCGATCTAACGCAATAATTGCATTTTGACTTGCCATATTTATAATTTTCCCGCCGTCTCCTTGTTTTATAAAAACATTTCCGACTTTTTGAGCCATTTTAAATGAAGCTGTTAAATTCAAATCTATTTGTTTTTGCCAAATATCATCTGGCATGTTTTCAGCATAATCTAACAATGCTACACCTGCAGAATTGACTAAAATATCTATTCTTTTAAATCTCTTAATAATTTGCGATATAGCACTATCAATATCTACTTCTTTTGTAATATCGCATTGTATACCTAAGATGTTATCGCTATTCAGTTTTTGGACATCTTTTTTGATATCTAAAACTGCTACTACTGCTCCTTTTTCTATGTAAAAATCAGTAATGGCTTTACCTATACCACTATTTCCACCAGTCACAACAGCGACTTTACCTGGGATATTAAAATTTTTATCAAACCCTTTAAATTTTTTCATATTTCTATTACCCCTTTCTTATCTAAATTATACGATTGTTATATAGCGCTTTCAAAATCATTGTATAATTTATTGTTTCAAGTTCAAAATAATATAACTGAAGTATATTGCATAATTTTAATATAATTAATGTATTACAATAATTATAGAATATAAATATTGAGTATTTTTTATGAAAAAGCTTTTTGCCTTCTTAGCCAATTTTCTTAGTATTAACAGTTTGCCGTAACGTTGTAGAGGAAGAAAGTAATATAACAGCGCCTTATCATCAGCTGAACTCTAGACTAAAAATGCCAGCGACGTAGGTTATTATGATGGGGACGATGCTGAAGAAGTTTATAATGAAACAAAACCACGAAAAGCAGATATTGAATCTAGTAAAAATAATCAATATAAAGGTAAGTTGATCTTACTTGTATTAAATATGGCTACTTGAAATTTAATATTTAGCAACAAAATATTACTTCTATCCTATATTTTAACAGATAATAATACAACTGAATTTGAGGCGCACTACTACTTTTTCAATTAACCAATATACTTTTCAAAAAAGACAGTCGTTTGATTGACTGTCTTTTTCATTAATTATTTATTCATGTTTATAATAAACCCTTTTTGCTTTTACGAAAATCTAGCTGTAAATAATCATACATTATTTTAAATAGCTTAATATATATTAACCAAATTACAATTTTAAAAATAATGAAGATATATATAATGGTAATAATTAGAGATACTAAAAATTGTAAGATTATATTACTAACTTTAAATAGCATAATCGCTAAAAAGGCGAGAGTTATTATGATTGCAACACTCATTTTTCCACCTCTCAGAGCGATCAACTCTGATTTTCCAATAAAATATATCGATCAAAACCCACTCTATTTAATAGTTATCAAGTACATTTATAACTCTATACTATTCACTATTACAATTATTATAACACGAAACATACGTTCCGTTTCATTTATAGATCGGAAGAGC
>ENA-OWLX01000056-OWLX01000056.1-metagenome-genome-assembly--contig:-NODE-56-length-32703-cov-8.975649_pt1 | contig 32703 bp, 29 predicted proteins | sample MGYA00245351_ERZ651106 | MGnify/ENA primary metagenome ERZ651106 (study PRJEB26857, sample SAMEA4031768) | metagenome | biome: human; feature: oral; material: saliva | place: Philippines | collected 2014 | study... | reverse complement strand
AATAATAATATATAATTTTTATATGGATAGTCTGAGGAGAGTTGATTCATTCAATTCTCTTTTCTTTTTCTTTTGTTTATCTTTTTCAAATTATGTACATTGAATCTAAATTAGTTTATAATAGACTTACAAGATTTTTAACGAAAGGAGAAATCTATGAATCGTGATCACTCAGACTATCTAAACGAGTTCATCGCTGGCGGCGATATGACCGCTAATGAGATGATCGAGATGCTAACTGACAACGTAGAATCTTCGGGTCAGAATCTAGAAGATTTAGATGTCTATACTCAGTATTTGATGAGTCTAGATACCTTGAAATCGAAAGATTTGATAACTTCTGAAGAGCTAGAGTTAAAAGTTGTGCATGCTCAAATCTTGAAAAGCAACGACCCAGCCGGTCGATCAGCTAGAACTTATTTGAAAGTTTTAAATGCGATGAATCTCACTAGTCTTCATAGAAGACTAGACGATGTGAAGAAGATTGACGCTATGCACGATGTCTTTAGCAACCCTAGACGAAAATCGATTGCATACGATATCTTTTCTCAAGCGATCGCTACTACGATCGGTGAAGTTATTATCGCTAGTCAAGGTCGATGCTATATCAAAGATATGACTGGTTATCATTCTATCGGCGCATTCGATGCAAGAAAATTCGCTTTATTTATATTTGAAGCATTCAACAGCATCACAGCAGAAGAACGATACATGACAACTAGTGATACTCGAAAATTAGCGAACTTGATAGAAGACAAGGTTACTGAGACTCTTGATTCTGGAAATCACATCATACAGTTTTCAGACTGTTATGTAGCTAATGCTGAAGTCTTCAAAGGTGTTTCACCGATTTTTCCAAGATACTTCATTAAGCGAAAAGTATACAAAGCAGTTGAAAAGTTCTACGAGACTAAGAAGTTTCCAGAACCTAATGATGAAACGTCTACGATACTCGAGCTAATGATGCATCTGTCTAGTTATGATAAACAGACATTCGAAAGATTTGCTGCCGATGTTTCCATGGTATTTTGTAATCACGCCGGCTACCGTTCCAAGTACTCTAGAATGATTAAACTTTACGGTAAGACAGGCGCTAACGGTAAGTCAGTCTTTCATTCAATTTTATCTAACACGATCGGAAAGTCTAATATCACTTCATTCTTCGCTAAAGACTTCACAGATAGTTTCAGAATCGGTAAGATTACGAGATCTTTGATAGCTCTTGAAGCTGAGGACTCAGGTAAAGTAAATCGTGAAGCTGCTCAGTACATTAAAGCTATTGTTACTGCAGATCCGTTGACAGTTCGCGATATTCGTTCGAACCCTGAAGAGGTTCTACCGATTACAACTCTATTTTCTAACACGAATATCTTGACGAAATCTCAAGACAAAACCGACGGATTCGCTCGACGTATCGACTGGTTCGAGATTAAAGATAAACTGATCAGAAAAGAATCGTGGTTTAAGAAACTTCGCTCAGATGCAACAGCTCAATTCTTGTGCGAGTATTTGTTAGTCAGAATGATCGACGTTGTTAAGAACGATCACTGGCCTGACATTTCTGAAGCTATGCAGAGAACGATGGACCGTTTCGCAAACGAAAACAACTCAGCTATCGAATATCTGAAAGAGTTCGGTCTGCAGGCAGTTATCGGTCATACGAAACGTGAAGTCAGAAACAACTACGAAAAATGGTGTGCAGACAACGATTTGACAGTCTATTACGACACGTTCGATGAAACACTCGAAGTGAAATACCAATTGTCGACTGCTAAGTTGACGAAGGCTACTGTCAATCCCGAATCTGAAGCGTACGCTCAGATTATGCAAGATGCTAGAAATCACCGACTGAATGGTTGGCTTCCGGCAGGAGTTAAGTACATCGACTATACAAATCTGGATGAAGATGGCAGATTGATCTTAGACTTCTTAGAAAAGAAATCAGATCTTGAAGCTGAGAAACGATCTAATGAACGTGCTACTCTGGAATCACTCAAGTCGTTCAAGCCTAGATACGCGTCTGATGATCTAGAAGATGCTAAGACTTTAGAAAAATCTAAAAGCGATTCTTCTAAACGATCTAGATCTGCTGAACAAGATGAATCGTCAGACTCGTCTCAAGATCTAGGCAGTTCAGATCAGTCTTTGAACGAGACAGAGAATACTTCTAACTCAGACGAAGCAGTCGACTCTTAACGCTAATTCGAAAAAGTGCGCAGAGTCGACCGAAAGCTCAATTTAGAATATAGACAATCAAAATTCTAACTCTGGAGCTCAAAAATCTACAGAAAGGAAATGATACTATGAATCGGAATCTTCAGATATCGAACGAGTTTTATTCAAGTATTGCAGACTCGACGATTGACAAATCTACATATTCTTATATGCAGTCATTATTCGACGATTGGAAATCTGAAAATGGTATAGAAGACTCGGTCAAGCTAGTCGCACCGACAGTATCAGACTATAAGAGGCTGTCAGACGACGAAGCTAAAGATGTGAAAGTTTTATCCGTGAACGCGTCTAAAGAATATGTGAAATCTAAAGGATATCTGACAAGAATTGACAGTGATGCACAGATCTTGATGAGAATCGAGAACTATATTAGCACAGTAAGAGATATTTCGAGATTTAGAAAATTCGAAGAAACATCATTTGTGCAAGCTGAAGTGTCTGACGAAGACTTATCGATCATTCGAACATTCGTTCAGTCTAAGTCTAAGGACTGGCTAGATCATCGACTGATTCAAGATGTCGTAAGATATCTTGAGATCTATTTGAAAGACAATAATCTTAAGATAAGCGTCGGTGCATCAGACAAGATCAGATTGATCTCTAATGAGACTGAATCAATCTACGGTCTTAAGCGCGTAATCAAGCGTATTAACAGCAGATTAGACGTGTCTTCGATCAAGTCAGACTTTGCAAAAATACCATCTTATCAGCTAACGATTTTAGCTGAAGCTTGAAAGGAGTGATTATATGAGAGTTTCTAATCCCTGGAAAGCTTTGAAAACCAGGGACACTAAAGAAAAAGAAGAATTCATGTCGTTATTCGATCAGTACAATGCTTCGATCGGTAATGCTCTCGGAATTTTAGAAGAGCAGCCGCAAGATATTCAAGGTCGAGATAAAGAAATCAAAATGCTTTATCGAATCTTAGAACGGCCTAAGACGCCGATTGCATTGCTAGTTGGTCCAGCCGGTGTCGGTAAAACTGCGCTAGTTGAAGAGTTTGCTAAACAGCTAAACTCGGGTAGTTACGACACTAAACTTGACTACAATTATATGCTACTGTCTCTTAGACTTGGAAATCTTGCATCGATTGGTGTTTCTAAACTTCAGTCAGCACTTTCTAAGCTTTTAGAAAATCTGAAAGATTTCGAGACACTTGCTCAAAGCGCTCTAGAAGATCCAAATCTGCGAATCGTGCTCTTCATAGACGAGGTTCACATGATGGTAACGATCTTCGGACCGGGTACTAAAATCGGTGGAGATGTCATGAAAGACATCTTAGCTAGATCTCCGGTCAGAGTAATCTGTGCAACTACTCGAAGAGAGTATGACTCTACGATCGCAGTCGATCAGCCGTTTGCACAACGTTTCAAACAGATAGAGATGAACGAACTTTCAAAACCGATTGTTCGACAGATCTGTAAAAATTGGTGGCAAAAAGTTGCACCTGATCTAGAAGAACTTCCAGAAACGATGATCAATCGAATCATCGACGCTAACGAAGTCTATCGATCAGATAGCGCGGAGCCTCGTAAGACGATCGATATTCTAGAAGATTTAGTCTCGTACAGTAGAATCACTGGTAAGCAAGCTGATGAACATGTAGTCAATCAAATCTTTAAAGAAAGATATTCGATCAACTTGAAGTTCGCAGTAGATGCTGACGCAGTTGCCGATGAAATCGATAAAAATATCAAAGGTCAACCGTTCGCTAGATATACGCTTAGACGTGCTCTAAGAGCTATGGTCTACGATATCGATCAAAATAGCAATAGACCGCTCGGAACATTCTTATTCACTGGTCCGACAGGTGTCGGTAAATCCGAGACTACGAAAGTTCTAGCCAGAGCATTATATCCGGGTGAGAATGTCTTGCAAAACATCAATATGCCAGACTACAAAACTCCTGAGCATGAACCTGGTTTCAGAAAACGGCTCGGCGAAGCTGTTCGGCATACACCGAATTCAGTCATATTGTTCGACGAGCTAGAAAAGGCTGACGAATCGATTTTAGATTCATTGTTAGCAATTCTCGACGAAGGAATCGTTACATTTGAAACTACGAACCGAGAAGGAAACGTGGAAGTCAATCATGCTTCTCTCAGAAACACGATTATCATTGCAACGACGAACGCTGGTCATGAGATCTTTGACAACGACGCCAAGTATTCTCAGCGAGATACAGAGACTGAGGAAGAAGTCAATCGATCTGAGATCACTAGACTTCAGCAAGCTCTTAGACCGCATTTGATTGCTGCAGGATTCAAGCCAGAGCTGTTAGGTCGTTTCAAACGAAGAATACCTTATCGAAGCTTGTCAGAGGCTGAATTGCTCGAGATCGCGGAGACTAAGATCAATAATCTTGTCACCACGTATCGAGATCTAAAAGATATCGAGTTAGTCATTGATCCGCCAAGACAATGGCCCGAAGATACATATAATTACTTTACTACTGACGTAGCTCTAGACATTACGTTTATTAGAGCTAGAGCAAGTGATGCTAGCGGTGGTGGAGCACGTCGTATCAACGACGAAATTGAAGAAAATCTGAAAGACGAACTAATCGAAGCGATTGTTGACAATCCGAACTGTAAAAAGTTCCATATCACTGTCAGCAAAGATAGTAAGATCTACGACTCATCTGTCGATAGCTCTGTGAAAGGGGTGCATGTTTATGCGATTCAATAAGAAAATCGTAGCAGCATCGCTGATATCAGCATCAATGTTAGCTGCTACGTCGACTTCGAATTTCGATCTATTAGGAATTAGATTCGGTCCGCAAGTCGTATACGCCGTCGAAAATCTCAGCCCAGGCATGGATTCAGCGTTAGACAAGATTATATCAGTATCAGACGGTGAAGACCCGAAAGTCTCTACAAGTGAGACTAATTCGATCTGGCAGCTATTGCAGAATCCCTCGAAGTATATCGGAAAAGATACAAACAGTGAAACAATCAGTAAGATTGAGCAAGCTCTTCAGAGGCCTAAAACACTAGCTATGGCAGCGAAAGAGACGGAAAACATTGACACTGTCTTATCGAAAGTTCAGAATAGATTAAATGAAATCAAATCTGAGAGCAGTGATTCATCTGGAGCTCCAGTCGGGGTAACTGATGAGACGAAACGGACAATGGATAATCTTACCGGTAACGAGACTTATTCATCATTATACGCTTCGATCATCTACTCGCTGAGTAAAGGTGAGTCGGCAGATTCTACATCGATCTCTTTGACTCAGATGTCGAAATATCCGGTTAACGATGAGACTGCTAATTCTCAGCAGTACGGAGCTTTAGCTACACCGACGTTCAATTCACCGGCTCAAGACGCAGGAAGTCAATTAGCATCATACATTAAAACGTTGCACGAGTACAATTACTTGGTAATGAAAGACAATACTGGATTTTCTGGTATATGGAATTTCTTGACGAGTTGGATCGGTCAAAGTACAAGATATTTCTTGCTGGCTACAGCTTGGATGGGTGCAGCATTATATGACATGTCATTCGCGATGATCGGATGGTTTACGACCGAGTTCACAAGATTTAATATCTTGCAAGTGACAGGTCTTCAGTATGGTGCAGAGAGAGCAGATTCTGCGATTAACTGGATCTTCGTACAGATTTTGAACGCGATCGGTCTTGACACTTCCATGATCAGAACGATTCAAGCGATAACGTATCTTTTGATTCTTGGTTCATTCATTATGGTCGTAATCACTCAGTTGAATCGTGCTAAAGCTAAGAAAGCTGTCACTTCAACTAAAAGATATGGTCTTAGAATTTTGACAATCATCATGACGATTCCGATTACAGCTATGATGTACGGTGTGACTACTTCGATCTTTAGCAATCTAAATCTAGCCGCAAAAGATGCTTCGAGACTGTCAGACAGCTACGTGGTAAACGTAACTAAGTGGGCGGGAACGTTAAATCTATCTTTAGCGCCAATCAGTTCAAATCGTTTAGATACGAGCGGTGAAGTAAACGAAGCGTATGCTCCGACACCGTCAAACATCGCTAAACTTAACGCTGCGATTAGAACAATCGATGAAGCGTCTTCAGCTGACTCAGGTACTAAGTCTAGTGCACAATCAGCGATGGATTCGATCGGATCTCTGATCTCAGATAAAAATGCGAGTGTTCAAGACTATTTCAACTATTTAGCTTCTCGTAAAACATCTGGGTCTAATATCGCAGCAGAAAGTATTCCAGTCACTGACACGACTGATACTAGAGGTCGAACAAACACTTACATGCTAGTATCACGTGACAAAGACAAAGATGGTTCAGATATTCTGAAGACGATCTACGACTTATCTTCAGATTCTTCAAGCGGTGTAGCTGCAGACGATGCGACTAAATCGTATTCTTACAACGTAGCTAACACTAAGAACGTATCTATCGGACTTGACTCGAAATATGATCTAGTCCCAGTCGTTTGGAACAACCCGACTTCGTATTTGTATGGAGCTGTAACACCGGGTAACTTGACTAAATCGACTGTAAACCATGCTAACTATCACTTATCAGCTTACACTGATATGTTGAATGACCCTCAGACAGGTGAAACAGCATCCGACAAACAGCTTAAAGAAGCTCTCAGATCAAATGCTTTAAGTTTCGCATTGATCAATAAATACGCTGGAGTTAAGCAATATAATGGCGGCGCAGAATCACTGTCGTCTCAGTCAGTTGCATTCTTGCTTCAATCTAAGCTTTCCGGGGACACGCTTCTTTATAAAGGATATAACACTGCGGCGAATGCCACAGGTGAATCTAAAAATACTGGAGCGTATGGTATTACTTACGTCGAAAACGTCGTACCGTCTAAAGACGTCGGAGACTACATGAACAAGATTGCATCGTTAAATGCAATCTGGCTATCAGCGGGTATCACATCGTTCGTAGTCTTGCTTACATTGTTGAAAGCTCCGATTCTTGGTTCGATCGTTCGACACCTAAAAGGATTCTTCTCAGCTCTGTTCACTGGTAACATTATCTCATTGATCGAGTCAGTTCTGTACTATGCAGCACTTTCAAGCTCGTTCATCTTTGCATACTTCGGAGTATTAGCGAGTCTGACAGTAGTCGGAGCATTGATTGGTACTGAAGGAGTCGCATCATTAGTTTCTTGGCTTTCATTTGTTCCATCTTACGGACCAATCTTGCTATCATGGCTTGTTTGTTTCATGATGACTTGGCCCGTAGCTAAGTTAAAACTTGGAACTTCGGGCAAATCTAGATCTGTCGGGATCGCGTCTCTGATGGTATCAGTTCCATATATCCTAGTCGAAAGCATGGATGCATATATGGATAGAATGCATCAAAGATTGTACGGTAAGTCTAGATCTCAATCGTTTGCTAACAAGCTAAGCAGAAATGCAGAAGCTATCGACCAAGGCGACATGATCAAGAAGAAATCTAAGAAAGGTCTTGACAAAACTCTTAGTGCGATTCAAACTGCTGGTGCAGCAATCCCAGGTTATGGTACAGCGGCTGCAGCAGCTGCAGGAGTCATGAAAGGTGCACTCAATGGTTCAGATCCGAACGATCCGAATGCAGTAATTCCTAAGACTGGAAATGCTCTTGCAGATACAGCTCTTGGTGTTGCAGGCGGTGCATTATCAGATGAAGAGAAAGAACTCAGGGATAAAGATCTTAAAGAACGTGACATTAGCATGCTCGATAATGAGATTGATACACTTGAAGAAGCTACTCATCATGGAGATCTAACTACTCTTAAAGACAAAGATACTCAAGACGAGAGCCTTAAAGATCAAGTCGATAAAGATGAAGAACTCGATGAAGCGAAAGACGGTAATGAAGAGAAAACGCTCAAAGTCGACGAAGTTGATCAAGAGGACGCTGAAAGAGATGACGAACTTACTCTTCTCAATAAGATCGCTGAAAATACAGAAGGTCTTAGAGATGATAAGAAATCTCCAGTTGAAGCTAAGATCACAGACTTGGATGAACTTTCTGACCCTGACAAAGAAGCTGTCAAAGATCTTGCTAAAGACATCAAGTCTGATGAAGATTCTGAAAAAGATGCAAGTATCAAAGACGCTACGATTGAGGACTCTAATATCGACGAAGCTAAGATTGAGTCAGTTTCAGAAGTTATCAATCTGAAGACCGATGAGTCTGAAGAACGATCTGAAGACAAGGACAAATCGATTGAGACTGAAGAACCTAAAGAGATGACTGAAGTCGAGAAAGCTTTGAAAGAAGGTCAGAAACCTGAAGAATTCAAACTCTTTGGTAAGAGCGGCGAATACACAGGTAAGTCAGTTGCAGATATCGAGGCTAAGAAATCTATCGATGGCTTACTAGACTCTGCGATTTCAGATCTTAAGAACTTGAAGAATGTTCCTGACAATATCAAAGCTGCAATCGATCCAATCACGTCTTCATCTCTGGCTAGAAACATCAGTGATGCTGTAGAATCGGCTGCTACTGGTAAGACGATCGAGCAAGTTAGAATGGAGAAATCCGTTGAAAGAACTGAGCATGATCAAAAGATTGTCGAAAGGGAAAAGACTGAGCAACAGTATAAGGAAGTCTTACGTGACACACTTATCAAAGAAAATGTTGCAAAAGGTATGGATCCTGCGACTGCTGCAAGAATGGCTTCTCTTCAAGAAGCAATCGGTAAAGCAGCTTCTCTTCCGGGTGCTAAGATCCTTCATCAAGCTGTTCAGCCATTGGCTTACGCAGCAGACAAGACATTGTTCGATGGAGAAGGAATCGCTCAAAGCATCGCAAAAGGTAGAGACGTGACATCTTCTAATAATGATCGTAAATCTGGTGAACCTAGATATGACAGATCTTATGATGAAACTAGAAAATCTAATGAAAAACTTTCAGATGCTATTGACAGATTAACTGATCAAATGTATGATTCTGAAAGATAATTCTTAATCGGAAGCTCTCATGCTTCCTTTTTTTTTGCAACAAAGTATGTACATTTTGTAAGACGTATGATATAATAATCATATCTAAATGAAGGAGGACACAATCTGTTGGCAGAACAACAATACGTTACAGTCGATACTAAAGAAGGTCTCGACGGGATGCGTGCTAAACCTGCGATGTATCTCGGTTCAACTGGTGTACTTATGCAGGGTCATGCGCCAAGAGCATTGACTCAAATGGCTCAAGAAGTAATCTCTAACTCTCTAGACGAAGCTTTAGCTGGTCACGGAGATGTAGTAGATGTCGTAATCAACGAAGATCAATCAATGTCGATCATTGACCAAGGTCGTGGAGTACCTAAAGGTCCAGATAAAACATTCGATGCAGTTATCAGATCATGTACTGCACCTCACACTTCGGGTAAGTTCGACGATGCTAACTACGCTGGAGAAAATACGACTGGTACACACGGTATCGGTCTGAAAGCTACTAATGCAATTTCTAAGAAATTGATTGTCGAAGCAACTTGTGCTTCATCGACGGTCAATAAATCTGGCGAGATTGTAGCTGACGGAGGATTCGTTCAATATTATATCGAATTTGAACAAGCTACAGTTCTTGAAGCAAAAGAGATCAAGCGTTGGAGCAAGAAAGAAGCTGAGACTGAAGAAGTCAAGACTGGTACGAAAATCACTTTCTGGCCAGATGACACAATCTTAGAATCTATCGAATGGACTCTAAATGACTTGGAACCTCGATTAGAGGCTTCAGCATTTCTTTTCCCCGGTGTCGAAGTTAGATTAGAAGACAGAAGATCTGACGTCGAAAAATCTTGGAAGTATGAAAACGGTCTAGAAGACTACATTTCGAACATGTCGAAAGGTGAGTCACTACTAAAATCTATTAAGAAACCGATCGTTGTCGATACTTTGTCTGAAGTTGACAATTATACTTTTAAAGTTGTAGCGGCACTAGTGTACTCAGACGATATGAATTCAATCATTGAGACATACGCTAATGGTGTTCCAACCAAAGAAGGCGGGCCTCATCTAGATGGATTTAATGCTGCAATTCTAAAAGCAATCAATGACTTCGCTACAGATAAGAAGTTGATCAAGCAGAATTTCAGATTGAGCGATGTCACTGAGGGATTGATCGCAGCTTTGCACGTTCAAGTACCATCTAAGATCTTCGAGACTGAGGGTCAAACTAAAGAAAAACTTGCGACTGTTCAAGCTAGAACTGCGACTTATCAAGCAGTTTATCAAGCATTATCGAATTTCTTTTACGATAACTTGGATGCTGCAACCGAAATTGTCGAAAAAACTGAAGCAGCTAGACAAGCTCGTGAAGCTGCTGCTAAATCTAGAAAAGATTCAAAAGCTTCAAAAGATGCTAAACGTTCGAAAAAGCTTGAGATTTCTTCTAAATTGAAGCAAGCACTTTCGAAAGATCCGAAGAAGAAAGAGCTGATCATCACAGAGGGAGATTCGGCGTCGAATGCTAAACGTGATAAGATGACTCAAGCGATTCTTGGCATACGCGGTAAGATCAGAAACGTTTTCGAATTGACTCTAGCTGAAGCTCTTACAAATGAAGAAGTTTCAACGATCATTGGTTCGATCGGAGCGGGCGTGGGATCTGAGTGCAAGCCAGAAGATTCTAACTACGGTGCAGGCATATATCTTGCATGCTTCGACGGTGAAACTAAAGTGAAATCTTTAGACGGTAAATCCTATAGTTTTAATGAGCTCATCGAGTCTAACACGAAAGAATTGTGGGTGTACTCGATGGATGCTAGCGGAAGAGTCGTACCAGCTTTAGCTAAAAATATCAGAAAGACTGGTGACAGATCTAAAATGGTTAGAGTGACATTAGATAACGGAGAAGTTATCGAATCTACACCTGAGCATTTATTTATGACAGTGGATGGTGTTTACGTCGAATCTCAGAATCTAAGATCTGGTCAAAGTCTTATGCCGTTATACACTAAACTAGATGAACGCGGGTACGAATTATTCTATTCTCAAGCTGACGGTAGATACGAGTTTACTCATAGAATGGTTGCTCGAAATGTTCATTCTCTTGAAAAATCTTTAGCAGAAGAAAGATTGAAAAATGAAGAACATCACGCTAATCAGAACAGTGTGCAAGTGCATCACAAAGATGAGAATAAACTTAATAATTTGCCTGAAAATCTAGAGTACAACACTGCAAAAGAGCATTGGAATCATCACGCTAAAGACGGCGAAAGAATCACTAGATATAACCAGTCTGAAGAAAGATTAGATCATCTAAAAGATCTTCATAAAGAAGGAGTATACAATCAGTCTTATTTCGGCAACAACGGATATAACGGTTCAGATCGACATAAGAACGATCTCAAAAATGCTCATTCGAGAGGAGTCTATAAAAAGGATTATCGAAAACTTTCAGAGTATAATCGAAGTGATGATCATGCTAAGATCGTAGCTAGAACGAATGCTTCAGAAAAACACATCGATTCTGTAAAAAGATCAAAGATCTTAATGTCTGTCAGATTTTTGATTGATCACAGCATGCCAGTCGACGAGTATCATTACGAAATGTACAGAAACAAATCTGCTATGAGATTCAAGAATGCTCTAGAGTATTTTGGATCGATTGATCTGATGATCGAAGAAGCTCTTAAGACAGAACCTAGAGAATTCGAACACGCTAAAGATTTTAGATTCTCATACGACTCTGATCGTAAACAGAAAAATCAGATTGCAAAAGTTGTTCGTAAGATCTTAGATGCAAATGAATCTGTGACTGAAGATCGATATAATTCAGAAAAAGGATCTAGAACTCCAAGATTTGATCGAGCAGTAGAGAAATTTGGTAGCTACGAAAATCTAATAGAATATGCTTCAAATTATAATCATAAAGTCGTTTCAGTCGAGATGATAGAATATGACGATGTGAAGCCAGTATACTGCATGACAGTAGACGGACATCATAATTTCTTCTTAGACAGTGGAGTGCTTGTTAAGAATTGCGACGCGGATGACGATGGAGCCCATATCACTGCGTTACTCTTGTCACTCTTCTATAAATTTATGCGAAATTTGATTACTGCTGGTCACGTTTACGTTATCGTACCTCCATTGTATAAGGCTGAACGATATGTCAAAGGTAAGCCTGAGATCAAGATGTTCTTCACTGAACAAGAACTTGCTGCAGCAAGACCGACATTGAACGGATACGACATCATTCGTTACAAAGGTCTTGGAGAGATGGACAAAGATACTGAGGCGTTCGACGCAATTACAAATCGTGAAACACGTCGAGTAGTACAAGTCACAATTGAAGATGCTATGCGAGCTGCCCAGATGATGAAAGTCTTAATGGGTGATGACGCTACACTTCGTTCAGCTTGGATCGAGTCTTCGATCGACTTTGACGAAATGGCTTACTCTTAATTAGAAATGAGGTCTAAGAATGATCGAGCAAGCAATCGAATTTATCAAGAGTATTTTATCATCACGAGAAGTACAGTCGATGATTGTCGGCATTCTTGGCTTCTTATTCTTCTTAGTTGTAATGGATGAAATTACTAAGTAAAGGAGGTGATAGAATGACACTCGAAATTTTAAAATCTAAGGCAGCGTTTTCCAACGTTGTAACAGAAGATCAAGTCATCGAAAGATATAAAGGTCTTGCAATTGTTAAATCTGAAAAAGGATTCAATTCTAAAGAAGAGATCGATCAATATGTCGAGCAATCTTTCGCAAGCAAAATCTGATCTGAGATCTTTCGACAATGAGCAGAACGACAAAAAAAAATTGAAATAGTCAGTACTAAGATCGCAGACAATCGTCTTGCGATCTTTTTAAAGAAGATTTTCATGATCAAAGAGACGATGTATCTTATTGATTCGAAATATGATATAATTATTTTAACAATAACTTTAATAAGAGGAGAAAATTGATATGTTGATTTTGAAGATGAACGCAGATTTGCCGATTTCAGTTAGAAATCTTGGACATAACACAGGAGTTGCAGTCAAACGTCTAGAGAATAGTTTGAAAAGCGACGTGGACTTGAACAGCTATCCTAGATTGAAATCGATCTCTTCCGAGCATTTGTATAACATGCAGAATATCGGTAGAGCTGTGTTAGAACTTGGAGATGCTGACACATTCGACTTTACTAGACTATTTGCTAGATTAAGAAATCTTCAAACAGATTACTCAGCTAGTGCTCAAGCTTTATTAGATTGTTTAGTCGAAACGTTGTTCGAGAGCGATCGTGAAGCGTTCAATCTGATCATTCCGATGGCTTTGAACGAAGTCGACAGAGTCTTTGAAAACGAGATTCAATTATCTTCAGTCAATAGATTAGAAGAATTGCAGTCTCTCAAAGAATCTACATCTATCAGTCATATTGCTGGTACACTAAGATTAGACTGGTCGGCTAGATCATTCGTAGAATCAAATCGAGCTAAATTTGAACAGAAAGCTAAAGAGATTGAAGATAACTTCAGAGACGTCTTTTATCAGAATATTAAGATTTTGCAATTAGAAGAGATCGATGCAGAAATTGAAAGAGAAATCAAACTCTCAGACGACTTAATGGTTCACTTCTGTGAAGAGATCATCGTGCCAGAAGTAGCCGCATCTGTCTGTGAAGAATACAGTAGATTGTTCGTACCAAACGAAGATCTAGCAGAGCTAAAATCTAATGCTGAAAAGGTTGTGTCTAATTGCATGCTCAGAGGTGCTGCTAAAAAATTGATTTTAAGTTTCAACGATCACCTTCGTGAAGAATTGTCTGTCGAAATTGCTAACTTCATGAAATCAGTTAAAAGCAAGACAGATTCTAAAGACATCATCGAAGAAATTGAATCAGTCTTAGAAGAGTACTTGAGCTCAGTCTTCGAACATTGCAATTCTGAAGTTAATCGAGAAGAGCAAGAAATAATCGTGACAGTCTTGCCAGTGTCTGCAAGATTCGATAACTGGGAAACGACATTATCGGGCGGACTAGTATCTATCACAAGAATTTATCTTGGAGCAACGGAAATAGATCTGAAGATTGATATGAAAGACAACAAAGTTAAATTGATCAAGTCAGATTTTGAAATCTCAGATATAGAAGCTCTTGATCGTGAGACCGGCTTAGAGCTGCGTAACATTGAATGCAGAGATTTAGAAGAGTCAACAATCCGTGACTTCGAAGGCTGGTTTGAAGATCTCTGCAGCGTTCTAGTCAAAGAATTGAGCATGAAAGTCGAATCAGACTAAGGACATAGAATGAGACAAACGTCTCATTTTTTATTTTGTAAAGAAAGTATGTACATTTTGCAGACCTTATGATATAATATTCATATCAATCAATCTTAAGGAGGAAGATGAATTGCTGGACAACATTACAGCTCTTTCAGCTAGAAGAGATATTTCGGAAATCGCTGAAGATAATATGAAGCGTTACGCTGCAAAAGTTATCTTAGATCGTGCGATCCCGGACGTTCGTGACGGATTTAAACCTGTGCAAAGACGTATTCTGTATACTCTTCATCAACAAAAATTAGTACCAACTGCCAAGTTCGTCAAAGTCTCAACTATCGCAGGACTTAACATGGCTTATTACCATCCGCACGGTCAAGCTGATGGAGTTCTTATCGACTTATCTGAACAATGGTCGAAACGTCTACCATTAGTAGAAACGCATGGTAATAACGGCGGTATTGACGGTTCGCCTGCAGCCGCAGGTCGTTACGTCTCAGCACGTCAGACTAATGCAGCAGCTTTATTCTTGAATGGTCTCGATAAAAACGCTGTCAAAATGGTCGATGCATATCATGACGGTATGCAAGAACCGACAGTTCTCCCATCAGCAATTCCTGCAGCGTTAGTGAACGGTGCGTCAGGTATCGCTCTTGGAATGAGAACAGATATTCTTCCGCACAATCCAATCGAGCTTCTTCTTGCAGCTAAAATGATGGTCTTAAAACCAGGAATCTCTAGTGAAGAGATCGCTCGAATCGTTCAAGGTCCTGACTTTCCAACAGGTGGTCTAATGATCGCTACAAAAGATCAGATCATTGAAGACATCGAAGCTGGTTCAACTTCTTTCACAGTCAGAGGAACTGTTGAAATTGTCGACGATAAGAACGAACCTAAGCTCGTGATCACATCGATTCCTTGGAATGTCAACACTTCGAAATTGATTGAGCAGATTGCAGCAGTTGCAGAATCTACGAGAATCGTTCAAGTCGAGCAAATCGTCAACGGGGTAGAATCTCACGAAGATTTGTCAATTTCAATCGAATTCGAAAAGAATACAAGTGTAGAAAGAATCGAACAATTCGAAGCTCTGCTATATAAGAAAACTGATCTTGAGAAAAAATTCAGATCTCACAATCTCTTAATCGTCAATGGCAAGCCTAAAGTCATTGGTGTAAAGGAAAACCTTGAGATATTCATAGATTTTCGTCTTGAGACTCTGAGAAACATCTGGAAATTCGAAAAAGAAAAATTCGAAGATCGACTCGAGCTTGTTTCAGGTCTTTATCGACTTTCAAAAGGATTCCCGATCTTAGATGTTATGAAAGCTATCGAGGGTCGCGGTCGACAAGCTGTGATCGATGAGTTAGTTGACATTCATGAATTTACAGTTCGACAGGCAGAGTATATCGCAGATATGAGTGTCTATCGATTAAAAGATAGTCAAGATAAACTTGATGCAGTCGAAAAAGAGTACAACGATCTTAACGACAAGATTGCTGATCGAGACAAGTACTTATCAGACGCTGAAGCTGCTAAATTACAATTGATTGCTGACATCGAGAATTCAATCGAGGTATTGAAAGACTACGCTCGTTTGACTAAAGTCGTAGATCAAGTCAAAGAAGTTAAGATCGAGAAGATGATCGAATCAGTTGAAAGTAAGCCATGTGTCATTATTGCTAAACGTGATCTTCAAGCATGTCAGATTGGACGTCGAGCTTTTGAAAATCAAAAAGAGTCAGCAGATACTTCACAAGTTGCAGACACTCTTAAATGCAACACTGACGACTTCATAGTTCTATTGACTAAGAAAGGTCGAGCTATCACTCGTAGAGCAGCTGATCTAGAATCTGGTAACTTTGCATCGACTCATCAATCATTCAATAAGGCTATCAGCACTGTGACAGCTGACGACGAGATTATCGCAGTTGCAAAAGCTGAAGAAAATTCAGGTGTTAAACTCGTGACAGTTTCAAATCGCGGATACGTTAAAGTTATTGATCCGATCAAATTGAGACTAAACGTTAACAACAAGGGCTATCTAAAACGTAGCGGTCAATTTAGTTCAGTTAAAAACGGTGAAGATGAGATCGCGTACGTGTTCAAGTTACCAGTTGCTAAAGAAGGGCGATTCTTGAATGACATGATCGAGTTCGAATTAACTCATCAGACTCGTGAGGGCAAAACTGTCAAAGTCGAATTAGACTTGAGAAAGATCGAGTCTCGTGAAGATGGTGCAGGTGGAAATGGTGCAAGACACGTCAATACTTGGGACGGTGCACGCAAGTTCTTGAAAGCGGAGGTTAAAGACTATGAAACTGAAGAAACCGAACAACTATCTGAAGACTCAAATTGAGTCTGGTAATCTAAAAATCAAGTCAATCAAGAGATCAGAATCTGCGTTGACTTTGATCTACTTTAATTCAGAAGATAAACGCACACTTCGTCTGAAGATTGAGTCAGTCTTACCGGATTTCTTGACAGATGAACTCTTAGAATCTTCAAGCTTAGTAGATTTCGTAGTAAAGAGAGAAGCTAAGTACATGGGTTATTCTACTATGATCTGTAAGAATATCAAAATCAAGATCGGTGAAGACGAAATCGATCTGGAAGGAGTGTGAGATCGATGGCTAAAAGAGAGATCAATGACTACACTTCAGAGTTTTTAGAAGAAACTGAGATCGAAATCAAATACGAAAGTCTTACTGACTCAGATAGTCATTCGGCTCGATTGCAGTACGACTCACTGTTCTTAGAAGAGATTGATCTGACATTGATCGATCTCATCGACTTGATTTCGGAATTCGACTGGATAGTTATCAGTAACTCGAAAGATTCTTCGATAATCGTTCAAGTCGGATCGAATCTGAGTGACAGACGAATCTTAGAAGTTAGATCACGTAATTTTCACACGTTTTTGAAAGGTCAAAAACGATTCGGAAAATCATTCATGCAAAGACGAGTAAGGTCTTTGAAAAGAACTAATTCGATCTTCAACGAGATTGTTGAGATAGAAGATTTGAAGTTAGTGAAGAAATAATATAGAAAGTAATAGTTTGTCGATCGATCTAAAGATTTGAACGTTTAGATCGACAAACTTTTAACAGATGAAGTATGCAACACGTAAAAATTAAAAGCAAAAATTCTCATAACATCGAAATGGAGAACTTTTCAATCAAAGAGATATTCTTGTCATGCGACGAAGAAAGATCAGTTCTTACGATTGTATACGTCGATGAGAACGACGAGTCAAAAGTCTTAGGTAGACAATGTGATTTTGGCTTATCTAAAGCTACAAGATTGCAAAGATCGCTCAAGAACATGATGTCAATCTTTCTTTCTGAAGAGAGAAATCTTTCATTAGATAAGCATCAGTTTTTAGAAGAAATTTGCGAAATGTTTGAAAGAGAGGTTGTTAGAGTATATGAAGAATAAATGCAGCGCTAGCTATTCAGTGGTGGAAGGCTCAATTCCACCGTCAAGAGATCGATCTTTGAATGCAGGATTAGACATCGCTATTCAAGAGACAAGAGTTTTGCAACCGGGTGAGACTCACTATTTTAGAGCAGGAGTCAGATTTGATCTACCTGCAGACATGTTTGTCAGTGTAATGACTAGATCATCAACATTCAAAAAAGGTGTAGTTGTTGTACCGAGCGTCGTAGATTCTAATTATAAAGATGAGATTTCTACGATCGTGACAAATACTAGTCAATCGCCTGTAACGATCGAGAAAGGATCTCGACTTGCACAATGTATTCTTCAAAAGTGGTACATGTTCGAGAACGAAGACGTCTCTCAGATGTCGACAGACGTGAGAGAAAGTCATCATAAATTTGGATCTAGCGGTGACTAATTGCATAGAGACTAGATTCGAATAGACAATAAAATTTGCTAACAACTAGAATAGAAAGAAGGTCTAGAATTGAAGATAGATTTTAGCTACAAAGACGATCCATTAAAAGTGACCTACGATATCGAGTCAACTCCGAATCTTTTTACGTTAGCCATGATACATGACAAAGCGCTGTCGTTGATCATTTTCGGTGACGAACAGTTCGATGATCTAGATCACAATGACCTCGTTAGACAAATGAAAGATTTTGCAAGCAAAGACTTAAATAAGAAGATGCTTGGAATCGAATCAATCGACGACCTAGAGTATAATGTGAAGCATTATAAAGTCGGAAGTGGTCGCGATATGAAGCTTTTAGAGTATGACATGCAAAGAATGCAAACTTGTATGCCGCTCGACGTAGACGAAAAATATGGTCATGACTTCGTAGAGTATCATGGCTGGAACTCAGCTAGATATGACTTACCGATGATCGTATGCATTAAACTCTTAGCAAGAGAATTAGGTGCAAATTTGAGACCTCAAATGATTCGAAAAGTCTCAAACGCGATCGTTCGATTCGACGGCAGACCTTACGAGTTTCCAAAGCATCTTGAAGATAAGATGGGCGGACTGATTAGATCGAACGTTTATCGAAGAGAAAAGAATATTGCTATCTGGTTCGATGGTCACTTAGATTGGGCAGCTATCGCTCGTCAACAAGACGGAGGAGAAGAGTCTCAATATCCGCCAGCGTTGAAAGGTGAAATGGCTAAGTTCGGATTAGATATTATCATTGATGAATCAGTCGGAGACGATAGCGAAAAAGTCTGGACTGAAGAAGAGAAAGAAGATCTCGTAGAATATAACTTCAACGACGTGCTCGGTACTCGTCAGATTTCGAAAAACAAAATCCTTGTAGGTTGGCTAGTTTCACGAGACATCGTTAGACGTATGTACCCTTATACTGCTTCAAGATCAGTTCCATTTGAAAAACTAGAATTCGTCGATCCTCCAGAGCGTGACTGTTCTGCGGCTAACTTGGCCGGTCTAGTGTTAGTTGGACCTAATAAAGTTCGACCTGTTGACTGGGAGAAAGTTCAGTATCTATTCCCTGTACCAGATGGTAACGGCGGATTCAAACAAGTCGATCTTTTAGAGTACATGAAGACGAACGAAAAATTCATGCACGACGACATGTACACTTTCTTCGATCACTTCAGAAATAAAGATACTCGTAAGAGCGGTGATTTCTATCGTATCAAACAGAGTCAACCGATTACTCATGGTCCTACGATGAACTTGCCATACTATCGAAATGGAAAACCGACTGACTCTGTAATTACTGTATCTTGCGGAGGAGCGCATGGATTCCCTAAGATTGGATTGAGTCAGTTTAGCGAGTCAGAAGTGAAAGAATGGATTCGTTCTATGACTGGTGCAACAATTGATGAAGCTCCGACGATCGACGTTAAAAACATCGTTCATGCGGACTGGTCTTCTTTCTATCCAGTTATGACTTCTAAGATGCAGTTGTACGTCGGACCAGACGGTATCGACCGGATCATCGAAATGTTCAATCGACGCATGGAGATCAAGAGAATCATCATGGAAAACCCAGATCGAAGCAAATGGACTAAAGAAATTTCTGATCTGAATGAAGAACAAATGGGTATCAAGTTCGTAATGAACAATGCGACTGGTGCAGGTAACCAGCACAACCCTTACGCTCTTCTACCGGTTGACAATAAGACATTGTCGATGCGTTTAGTTGGTAACATGCTAATCTGGTGTCTTGCACAACGAATCACTGAAGCTGGCGGATATATCATTTCAACTAATACTGATGGTATCTATTTCGCAAACGTCAGTCTTGAAGATGCAGATCGAATCATTCGTGAGTACGTAGACGTGTATGGAATGGAAGTAGAACCTGAGCCACTTGAACGATTCATCAACCGAGACGTTTCAAACCGTATCGAGTTTGTGAATGGTCACCGTAACATTGTATCAGGTCGTCTACGCTGGGGACACGAGTTAGTTTACGACGACGGAGCTATCGGTCGTAGCGCAGTTTATCCATTAGCATCTTGTCATGCAGCTTTAGAATATATGAACGATCCAGATTGGTTGAGAAAACCTTACGATCCGACGATCATTCGAGATTTGCTCAAAAAAGTTGTAGAAGACGACACTATCGGTCTTCAGCCATGGTATCATGTTCATAAAGCGAAATCAATCTATTTGACTCTTGACGGTGAAAGACTTCAAAAGGTAAATCGTATCGTCATGGTAAAAGACGGTAAGAAACTTGGAACTCTGCAATCTAAGTCGCCTACTAAATCTGAAAGATCTAAGATTTTCTGCGAACTCAGAGATGGTACCGGCAAATCGATCGAAGATATCAGAATCTACGGTAAAGAAGAGATCATTACCGAAGAGCAGTACTACGACGAACCTCATCTAGAGAATTACGAATATTACGAAATCAAGATGAAGACAAAGATTAAGTACGCTCGTAAAGAAATCATCAAGCCAGATTTTGTAGATTTAGATAAGATGGATCTGACTAAACCGATCAAGATTCTTCGAAAAGAAGAAGATTTCAAGGGAACAGTCTCTTACATTCCGGTCGAAGAAGAGCTACCATTTATGACGGAAGCGATGTACGAAGCTTTGAGTAAATCTAATTCTGCAACGTATATCGGTTATCCGATTAAAGCTGATCCGACAGAATATATGCCTCTCAAGATGATGAAAACTGGAGAGAATGTTACAGGTTATACTTCTACAGTCTGTGAATTAGTAAACACTGCGAAAGAAGTTGCAGAGTTTGACAGATCTAGATTAGATCTTGAAGCGTACGCTCTATGGGCTGAAGACTTGTTAGAAAACTGGAAAGCTTCGGCAGATTTCCCAGAATTAGGAATGATCAAAGTCGACGATTCTGTCAGAAAAGTAGAAAATTCTGCTAAACGTGTCTCTAAGAAGAGTCTAGCATTGGATATTCTTTCAGACGTGTATGCTAATCTATATTCAAACTTCGCTTAGTCTTACGAACGACTTCGGTCGTTCTTTTTTTCTTTGATAGAGATGTTAACAAAGTATGTACAATTTTCTTCAGATATGATATAATTGTATCATATCAATAACGAAAGGTCACAGAAGATATGCTATATATTACGCTCCATAATCTTCATGCGTGGGGAAAGCCTCACATGACAAGAGCAGGCGACATTGCAGTTGCAACGGAACTAGCTAAGGCTGCTGATACATGTGTCAATGTAACAGCGATAACTCAGAAAGATTTTGACGAGGTCAAGTCTTTGTATTCAGATTGCAGATTTGAAAAGAAAGATAATTCTTCGATTGAAACAGATCTTAAGTCTTTGACAGATCAAGATGTCGTCTTGATTCCAATCTTAGAGTTCACAGATCTGTCAAATCGTGATCGAAGAGATCAAACCTTATATTTCTATCAATCATTGATTGAGACAGATGCAGAAGTCGCTATTATGAATATTCATCATGACAAAGATTTCTATTTGAAACAAATCGACGCTTGCGAAGACGAAGAAGTCGCAAGAGTTGTTCGAGAGCTTTTGAGAAGATGCGTATATATCGTTCACGACGACTGCATGAAATTAGAAGACTTCGATTCTAGATTTATCGAGCAAATCGTCTATTTTGATGAACGAAAGATGAAATCTTTAGAAGTACCAGACGTTGACGGGAAGACTTTGTCATTCTATCGACCGGCGTCTTTCAAAGGATTCTCGATCTGGTGCGAAGAGACTAAGAATCGAGACGATTTAGTAATTGTCTCGAATGTAAGATTCAATCCGCATTTGAAAGAACAATTAGAATCAGTCAAAGACAGATGCGGAATCGTCGATACTTTAGATGTAGATATTTCAAAAGTCGACGGAAACCTTATCATTTCTAGCGCATACGACACTGACTCTGCAGAGTTCGAAAGATTGACAAGATCTTCAAAAGATTGCCTCAATACGACAGACTATGATTATCTTAAATCGATCAATAACGGTTTAGATGTCGATTATTTGATCATCGAAAATGCTATGTTTGAAGCAGTTTACGCTGGCTTACCTTTAAGATGGTCAGAAATTTCGATCTCTAAGATGCCGCGAAAAGCGAAATCAGACGCTCTCAAGATCAATTCGATGAATCTTGAAGAACAGATAGAATACTTTAAGAATAAGTATAACGCGAGTAAAACTATAGAATATCTGAAAGGTCTTAAGAAATGAGAATTGCTGTAATTGGAGCAGGTTTGTATGGAAGATACATCGCTGACATGTATACTAATCTTGGCCATAGTGTTACAATGTTTGCTCTCGAAGATTGTTTAGATTTTGATCAATCTAGCAGAAATTGCGCAAGTTTAATCAATCAGGCCAGAGTACACAACGGTTATCATTATCCAAGAAGTTTAGCCACTGCTAAGCAGTCTTCTAGAAACTACGCCAAATTCAAAGAAGAGTTCAAAGAAGCATTGATTGACTTCGAACAGATTTATTCAATTCCGAAGAGAGGTTCATCAACTTCTTCTAAGCAGTTTGAAGACTTTTGCAAGAGAGCAAACCTTTATCTCTCTGAGACTAGCGTCGATTACGTCAATTACGACACGATAGATAAGACTTATGACACAGACGAATCTGCGATTGACACACGTCTAATGATGTCGATTGCTCGAGAAAAATATTCTTCAAATTACGAGATCGTGATAGGCGAGATTCTAGAAATTCGTAGAAAGAAAAGATACGATATCGAAGAGCTCAAAGTCGATAAATCTGTATCTAATCGTTCAGATTACGATTGGTACGTGCGCACATCTCATACTAGCGGAACATTTGATAAGATCATCAATTGTGCTTACGCCGGAATTAACGACGTCGAGCAACTAGCTGACGTACCATTGTCTAAGCTGAAGTTCGAAGTTTGTGAAGTAGCACTATTCAGAGACAATCTAGACGTTCTCAGACGAAAAGGTTTGACGATCATGGACGGTCAATTCGTTTCTTTCATGCCATGGTCTCGTGACGGTCTTTGGTCTTTGACAAGTGTATGTTATACTCCGCATGAGACAAGACAAAAATTATCTGCATATCTAGACGTGAGATTGACTGAGTCAAAGAAAGATTTGATGATTCAGCAGCTAAAGAGATATGTCAAGCCGTTGATCGTTGATCAGTTAGAATTCGTTGATTCGAAGTACGTTGTCAAGACAGTTTCAATGAGTGCAGAAAACGACGATAATCGATTGATCAGTTTATCTGTAAAAGAGAATGGCTCTTTCGTCAGTGTTCTCGGTGGAAAACTTGACGCTATCTACGATCTCAACGATCTATTCGAAAAGAAAGGACTCATCTAATGACTAATCTTACAAAATCATTTTCTGATCGATACAAATCGATCGCAATCGTCGGCAAAGGTGCAGTCGGTTCTGCAGTTATGCGCAGTTTAGACTATCTTAATATCGATTACGACGCTTACGATTCATCTGACATTGAAAAGATTTTTGATAATTGCTACGATCTATTGATCTATTCGGGCGTAAATGCTTCAAAATATCATGCAGATCGAAATCCTGTCAACGACAAACTGCATTGTCTAAGAGCGTACGATATCTTCAAGAATATCTCTGCTGAAGAAAAGATTCTAATTTCTACAATTGACGCTTCGAGATCTTTCGAGCAGTCATCTGCGTACGGTGACAATCGTAGATTGCTAGAGACTAAAATCTTTCAAGACAGAGAACTTTTCGGCAACTCGAAGATTCTGCGATTGCCTGCATTGTACGGGTCGACTGTTAAGAAGAATGCTTGGTACGACTCAGTCAAGGGAGCAGACTCGATCGTTCTGAGCGATGATCTTCTAGCCAAGATCGATTCAGAATGCAAGAAATCTCATCTCAATCGAGCAAACTATAACATCTTATCGTTCGTGAATCCTCAGTCAGAGTTCGCTTGGTATCATCTAGACACGATTTTACGAACGATCGATCGAGTGACAAAGTCAAACGATCACGTCTATCAAGTCATCTCTTACGACGAAGATCATAAGTCAGGTCTGTTGATCAGCCATAAAGAATTGATCGAGAGACTTGGTTACAACGTAGAATTTATCAGTGATTCGAAGAGACTGAAATATCAAAGTGCGCTATTTGACGAGAATGTGTATCTGATGTTCGAAAAGAGTGAAAGAAACATTTTTGATGATAGTTGGAAGGAGATTTTGAAATGATTTTGACGCATTGCGCAAGACTAAAAGACTTTACTCATACTAGCTGGGCGGAGATCAGATCATTTTACGAGATCTGTGACATACATCGAATCGTCGAAAACTTAGAGATGAGAGATTATCAAGAGCTAAATCAGACTGTCTACACTTCAGATCTGACTATCTTTGCAGCAGGCGATAAGATGCATCCGACAATTGTTGATCTTGCGAATAGCTGCAGAAACCTATACATTGTCATTCAAGATCCGAACTGGCCAACTTCGCTGCATCAAATTAATCGTGAGTTTCATTTGATTACACCATTTCAAGCTCTGAAAGACAAAGGACTCGACGAAGTCAAATCGATTTTGAAGAAGTATATTCCTAGCTTGAAAGTCGATAAGATCGTCTCACATTCGTTGGTGAACTTCGGTGACATGATGGCGTACAATACTGATTATGCTAATTTGTATTATTCGAACATGAATAAGTCAGATCTCTTGACTGTCAAAGATCGAACTGTTTACGTCGGGTCACTCAAGAAAGATCGAATCGAGTCTTTGGCTAATTACGCGAAGTCTAACGCGATTGACTTTTTCGGTAATTTCACTAAAGAAGACTTTCTGAAGATGAGCGATTTGAAAAGCTCTGATCTTCTAGATGCAAGATTTATGGGTCGAACAAAATCACCGTTTGAAGTGTCTTCAGTCTATCAAAGATATGCTAAAGTTTTGTTCGCACCAGATGATAAGATATCTGATCTAGACACAAGTTACATTCGATTTGCTGAAATGTGTCTGTCTAAATCTAGAGTTGAGAATCTTTCGAATAGAACAGATGTCAAGCAGATCATCAATGATTTGACAGATGAGACTGGTCGATTGAACTGGACGAAGTTTGTAAATCGTTCAAGATCTTCTAACTTAATTGCACAGATTAGAAAAGCTTATCCGGAGAAAGAATAGAATGAAAGAAGAAGTCGTAGTAAATGAAATAGAGCGTCAGCTAAATGCAAAAGTTAGACTTTATAACAATCTGCATGGTACGATGTTCTCAAAGAATGGTTCGCCAGATTTCATAACGATGGATAGATCGGGCATTTATCTGGGTATAGAAGCGAAAGCTCCAAAGAAATCTCCGGCTATAAACCAGTGGAGAAAAGCGATTGAGATCTTGCTAAGCGGTGGAAGATACGTCGTCGCGCAAGAAGATTTTGATTTAGACTTGATCGATAGAAAACTTGTTAAGACAGTCGAGGTCGGTCGAGAAATTGGATATTCAGAGTTCGAAGCAGAAGATATAAAAATCGCCGGAACTACTGAAGTCATCTTAGAAGAAGAGTAAAAAAAACAAAGATTTAAAGCAGAAAAAAAAAGGATGCTAGAAAGTTCTAGCATCTTTTCTTATTGAGAACAGTTTTGATAAAATTGCCGGAGATACGTTTCTTGTTCGCAGCAGCCAAAGACTGACGTTGAAGTATCGTGACATTCTCACGATGAGCTAAGATCAAGTCTGAAATCACTAAGATCAATGACAAGACTGACACGCATGCTAAGACTGCGCTCGAATACATGCAAGCGATTGAAATGAATAGAACTGAAAAGATCAATTCGACTAAAGTCAAAGATTTTCTATCAATGTATTCGTGCAGAGAAGTTTTAAGAAATTTTGTTTTTAGTTCTAGAATATCTGAGTCGGAGTATCTAGAGTTATAACGATTTGATTTGACTGTCACAGATGATGCTCCAGAAGAATAAGTCGAAATTGCTAACGCTGTGAATACGTCGTAATAATCGAACTCTGAAGAATCGACATAGTTTGCAACTTGTCTAGAAATCTTAAATCCGACTGTGTCTTTAGGTATGACTGTGTCGCAGAATTCTTTATTTAGACGCTCGTAGTAAGACGAGTCGCGTGAATCAAAGTTTGATTTGATCCAGATCAGATGATCGTCTGCAAGAGAATAGTCTACTACTTCGTCTAGATGCGAAATATCGTTAGTATAGATCAAGTAATCACCGACGAATGCATCTAAAACTAGAGTTGTATCTGTAAATCGTTTAGAACGTTTATCTGACGTCAAGATCGAAACAGTCGTATTTCGCAAGATTAAATCTGCAACGAAAGACTCGATTTTGTTTAAACTCGATAAATCTTTGCAAGTAAGCAATACCTCAGAAGACTGATCTTCTAACTTCTCCAGCTTAGACAAGAAACTTCTAAGATGCATGAATTGAGCAGACGAATGATCGTCGTCAAATCTGCAAGCGTAAGAGATGTATCTCATAATAGATATACCTTTCTGTAATTGATAGATCTATTATATCATATTCTGTGACAAATGTAAACAAAGTATGTACAAAGATTAGCATTCTTGATATAATAGATCTATCTTAAGATGAAAGAGGTATGACGTAATGAACGTGAAAAATCCTATATTGAAAGAGTTATCTCTTCAGCTTAGACGCGATGGACTGATTTACGACTTAATCAGAGACGAACTAGTTATAGCTGACAACGAGACAGAGTCATTCAAAACGGTCGTAGAACTAGATATGATCGTCGAAGGAATCGCTTATTTTACTGCGAATGTTTCTGACGAAGAGGAATTATCTAAGTATGTAAGTGATGTAGATCTTAGACACATCAGATCGCTTATAGAAGAAGCTTACAATGTCGAGATTCAGTCAGTTTATATTCACTACAGACAATTCGAATCTCCGGACTTTCAATCGATGGTCATGACAGACGAATTACAAGAATTTCTAAATTCGTTAGGAGGTCAATATTGGACTATGGTAAGATGATGGCGATGAAGAAGGCTCGAGAAAATCGAAAGAAGAAAGAAGAGCAATCTTCTAAAGAGCCTCCGAAGCCAAGAGCTAAGTCTAAAAAGTCTGAACCGACTTTAGACTTAAAACCATTAGAAGCTAAACGAGCTAGAGTCATAACCGAATATAAATACGATTGGAATGATTCTCTTGCCGGAGAGATTGTTGAGCATTTGTCTGAGTCGTTCGAGTCCGGTCAAACTGCTAAAATCTTGGTTCTACCAGCAGGTGTAGGAAAGACTTCAGCATCTATCAGACTTATCGGTGAAATGCAAAAACGAAGAGGTCGAAAAGTTCCATGCATCGTTTTAGCATCGAGAACGATTGTCGACGGTCGAGGTTGGCATAATACGATTTTAACTTGGAATCATGACAATCCAGATAACACAGTCGAACCAATGATGATCGAGACATTCGACAGATTTGCATCTATGCTCGAGTTTCCAAAGATTTTGACTCAGATATGCATGCATTTAGCTGACGATGGAATCATCATTATTGACGAAGTTCAAAACTTTAAGAATCCGACTTCTAAAAGAAGTAAGAAACTGCAGAAGCTGAGCATGTTCAAAAAACTTGGATTGTCAGCGACTCCTTTGACAAATGACGTAGTCATGGACGGAGCGTCTTATCTAATCATGAACGATGACTTTCCGAACAAGACTCAGTTTATGCGTCAAACTGGCTTAGAAGATAAAATCGGCGGACCGTACAATGATCTAATGATCTATGATAAGCGCGGTCGAATTTCAGAAGTATTATGGGAATACTATCCTAAGTTTCTAGATCTTTTGAGCAAAGTTATCTATCGACCAGATGTAAATCTTTCGAACTTAGATATGCCTGACGTCGAGACAACTATGCATTCGTTGCAATTTAGTGACTCTCTTCATGCAGACATGATTTCGTTAGCTAAAGCTTATCAGAAGAGAATGTTCGATAGTATCACAGATTATCGAATGTCAATCATTGAAAGAATCAATTCTGACGAAGATCGTTTAGACAAGATGATCGAAATCGTGAAAGACGAAAAGTCTGTTCAACCGTTGATCTTCTATACTCACAACGTCGTTAAAGACGCGATCGTTGAAAGACTCGAAAAAGAAGAGATCGAGTATCAGATTGTCTCGGGCGGAAATAGTTTCGGAGAAGTTGATTTATCGAAAGATTGCCCGATTTTAGTCCAGTATCAGTCTGGATCTGAGGGAATTGAGATGAAGACTTCTAATACAACAATCTTTTACGAGAATCAGACATCTTATCGTACTCTGGTTCAAGCAAGAGGACGAAATCGAAGAAGAGGTATGAGACATCAAATTCATCATCACCATCTAGTAGCTCCAGTTTCATTTGACTTAGAACTATTTCAACGTCTAAACATGCGTGAAGAAATTTCTAATTCGACATTAGATGAAATCACTGAGAAGACTCTGGAAATCTTAAAATAAAAAAAAAAAGAAAGGCGCAACGCGTAATGAAGAAAACTATCATTCTGTTTGGATTCGAATCTTGTTTGGCTTCAGACAGACTTAATCTAAGAGATAAATATCTTAAACTGCAATTCTCTGGAAAGAGATATAAGATCAGCAAAGTCAATTTGCATTTATTCGACGACTTAGTGAAACGTGTGCTAGACAACACTGAAGAATTGTCGATCGCTTTCTGGACTAACGATCTTTCTGCAGATGCAATCTATCGATCAGTGACTTCTCTAGAGAATGTCGCGTTACCGATCGTGAAACTCGGAGGACTCGGTGCTCAGTTCGAAACGATCGAAAGAATGTCTAAGAACGTTGACAAGATCATTCTAGTTGGTTCGGAAGCGAAACAATATGACGTCGACGCAGATTGTCAACTCATCTCGATTCCTACAGTGAATGAACTGAATGAAGAATCTTGGAGAATGATCGTTGAAGCTTTGAAAGCTTAGAAAGGTATTAAAATGCTAAAAGAATTAGACTTGCATTTCGCAAGACCGAAAATTGAAAAGAAGAAACCCGTTAGAAATCTCGTTGAGAAAAGAAATCTTGCTCAGACGCTTGCAGTGATTTTTCTATCTACGGTGCTGATGATTTTCGTTCCGAAGATCTTCGGCGGGACAAACGAAGAGTATAGTTTGTTCATTACGAGTCTGATCAGTTTATTCGTAGAGATCGTAGCGTTGATGTATGTAGTCGCAATTGCATTTTCTAAAGAAATTCGATCAAGCGAATTGATTAAATCTTTGAAGAGCGTGTCATTAGCTTACATCGCGTTCGCAGCAATCATGACGATCGTCAAGATCTTGCTAATCGTTATTTTGTAATCAAAAAAAAAGGAGGTCGCACTATGAATAGTGTTGTACAAGAAGGAAGAGCAATTCTAGAGTTAGCTCAAGAGGCTAAAACTCATTTGAGACGAACTAGAGAGTATACTGAAGAGATGTCTCAACGGGGTCGAGCGTTTTATGATTTGATGGAAGATCGTTCAGACTTGAAACGCCAAGTTCAGCAATTCTATGAGATGCTAGATCAATTGGAAAGAACTTTGAACTTGCACGAGCAAGAGATCGAATCTTTGATCGAGTAGATCGAATCAGTTGCAATCATCGAAGTCGCAAAAGATTCTTTTAGAATGTGACTTCGATGTTTTGTATTCTGGAAAAGATCTCGTAAGATTGCTTGATTTCTTTAAAATTGTATTGTAAGAAAGGAGTGATTTGTTCTAATGGGAATGAATATGCTCAAAACAAAAGCGAAAGATCCTACTCATGCAGTGTTTGGAAAGACTCTAACTGGTGAGACTTTTGCTGTACCGCTGTCGACAGGTCCACACTGGATCGTTGCAGGATCTACGGGTATGGGTAAATCGGTGACAGTAAACTCTATTTTAGTTTCAATGCTAGCGCACGCTCATCCAGATGAACTTAAAATTTTCTGGGTGGACCCGAAAATGGTAGAAGCTGCAGCATACGTCAATTTGCCGCATTGTCCGATCAATCCGATTATCAATATGGCTGACGCTTCTGCATTCCTAGAATATCTAGTTGAAGAAATGGAGCGAAGATATCGTATTCTGGCAGAAACTGGATTCAAACATATGAAAGACTTCAACGAATGGTTTGATACTCATCGAGCTGAAGCTGAAGCAAAAGGATATGCTAAGATGCCATACTTCGTGTGTGTCATTGACGAATGGGCAGACTTAGTCATGCAAGATAAAAGTGTTGACGATCCCGTAATGCGTCTCGGGCAAAAAGCGAGAGCCTCCGGGATCCACGTTATGATAGCAACACAGCGTCCGTCCGCAGAAATTTTATCATCAAAAATCAAGGCTAATATCGCGTCACGTATTTGTATGGGTGTAGTAGACTCTATGAACTCTTTGATCGTATTAGATCAAACGGGTGCAGAAAAATTGAATACGCCAGGTGATTCACTTGTTATGTATAAAGGCGATATTACACGTGTAAAATTCCCGTATCTTTCAGATGATGAGATTGCAAATATCTTTGCAGAGTTAAGATCGAAATATCCGAAGTCTGAACCGATAGATTATAAACAGTTTATGATCGATCATGGAACGTTCGAATGGGCTGACGAATACGATGAAGACACTCCGTGGGAAGAGAAGCATCTCGCTAAGAAACGAATGGGATTGATGGGACGTAGATAAGATGAAAATTTTTAAATCCGACAAGTCTGACAAGTCTAAGAAGTCTGGTAAACTTAGAAAGATCAGTAAGATTTTTGCGATGGTCTTAATCAGTCTAGTATGTCTAGCTATGATTTTTCATAAGCAGCTAGGCTATTTCGTAACAGACATGACAATTCGACACGTCTCTAAGATCGAAGGTGATCGATTAGAACCAACGTACGACATTGAAGATGTTCAACCTTACAGTGCAGAAGCAGCAGTAGAAGCTGCTCTAGCAGCACCGCACGTGAGAGCGGCTGGTCAAATTTCGATACCGTCTGTCGGCATGAATTTGCCGATTTACGAGGGAACTAATGATGTTCACTTGTATCTTGGTGCAGCAGAGTCAAGACCAAGATCTGAAACTACTGCAGGTTCAGATGGCAATTACACGTTAGCTTCGCATTACATAGCACATAGAGGTTCACTATTTGAACCATTGCCACGAGTTTCAGTCGGTGACGAGATATACGTAGCTTACGGTTCGAACGTCTACAAGTACGTCGTAGATAGAAAAGAACAGATCGATATCAGTGACTATGAATGGCTCGAAGACAAAGGTAAAGATAAGCTAATCACGCTGTACACATGCGTTAGTCTAGCGTTGCCAGATGCAAGATGGATTGTGCAAGGTCATTTAGAAAAGTCTTACGATCTCAGAAAAGCGTCTGACGCTGAAGTTTTAAAACAATTCGAGATCGATGAAACGACTTTGAAAGGAACTTGGCTTGAGACGTACGAATATTTGAGACCTGAATAGAGTCAATCGATTGCGATGAAAACTGTTTACATTTTCGTTTAACAGTGATATAATTATTTTATAATCGATTTCGTGGGAGATTGATTAGATCTAATCGATTCTTATAGGAAGGAGATCTTCGAGACATGGGAAAATTCCAAGAATGGCTTAATAAACAAAAAAGCGAAGTTAAAACTACAATCGCTGTAATCATCGGTTTATTAGTCGTAATCTTCGGTGGTTGGAACATTGCCATCGCGATTAAAGATTTCGGTGGCAGAAAGATGAAAGAGGGATTGAAAGCTCTAGGTTATGCAGCATTAATCATTTTTCTTGGACTCATCGGTTACGCTGGTTTGAGTTCGTTAGTAAATATGATTGCACCAGATGCATCAGTGATTCCACGTTCATAATCTGAAAAAGAAACAATCAGAGATCAGAGAATATCTTCTCTGATCTTATTTTAATTGATGAAAAAGAGGTGAACGAATGTCAGAATTTGCTCTATTATTAGAGTTCGAAGACAACAAAAAGAATTCGAAACTAGTCGATGCTCTAAATTCTAAGATCGGAAAGAAGTTTACGATCAAGAGATCTGCTAAAATAGCGTTGATTAAAGAAGCGCTATTTGATGCGTTGCAAATGACAATTGAGTCTTCAGACGTCGATAGTATATCTTTACTGCAGATCTCCGGTTCAAAAGCTGAACGAATCATTTCTGATGCTGAAGTCTGGTCGCCAGAGTACGATGCGATCTTGAGAAAAATAAGATACGATCGAACACTTTCTTAGATAGATTAGAAACAAAGTATGTACATTTCTTTGAAATGTGATATAATTGATTTATCTTAATTGGAAGGAGTGATACCAATGAATGTCTGAACTAGTCGCAATATCTTAGATCAGATTGCAAGATCACTACAGTCGTGAGACTTTAAATATGAATAAAAGAAAATACAAAACTCATTAAAAAAAC
>ENA-OWLX01000054-OWLX01000054.1-metagenome-genome-assembly--contig:-NODE-54-length-32791-cov-15.549823_pt1 | contig 32791 bp, 22 predicted proteins | sample MGYA00245351_ERZ651106 | MGnify/ENA primary metagenome ERZ651106 (study PRJEB26857, sample SAMEA4031768) | metagenome | biome: human; feature: oral; material: saliva | place: Philippines | collected 2014... | reverse complement strand
AAGTGACATCAGGGTGCCCGAAGCGAAGCGAGGGCGGGTCCCCTGTAGGAACGAGGACGATAACCGCCTTTCCAAGCGGAACCGCGCATCTCGTGCAGAACAAGAAAGCACGAAAGAGGCGCCGCCTCCCACACGGGAGACAGCGCCTCTTTCGTTAGAGCCGGGTCAGCGGAACAGCTTAGCCTTCCACGCCGCACTCAGCCAGGATCAGCTCACGCACGCGAGCGGCATCAGCCTGACCGCGGGTAGCCTTCATGACCTGACCGACGATAGCGCCAGCAGCCTGAACCTTACCGGCACGGATCTTGTCGGCAACGTCGGGCATTGCTGCCAGTGCTTCCTGAACGGCTGCGGTGAGCGCGCCGTCGTCGGAGACCACGGCGAGGCCGCGTGCCTCAACAATTTCGGCGGGGGTGCCTTCACCTGCGAGGACGAACTCGAGCACCTGGCGGGCGATCTTGTCGTTGATCTTGCCTTCGGAGATGAGCGCTTCGAGGGCGACCACGGTTGCGGGCTCCACGCCGAGGGCGGTGAGCTCAACTTCAGCCTGCTTTGCGCGGCGGGCGATTTCGCCCATCCACCACTTGCGGGCTGCTGCTGCGGTTGCGCCTGCGGCGACGGTCTCTTCGATGACGTCGAGTGCGCCAGCGTTGACTACGTCGCGGAACTCTTCGTCGGAGTAGCCCCATTCGCTCTTGAGGCGGCGGCGGCGTTCTGCCGGGGGTTCGGGCAGTTCGGCGCGCAGACGCTCAATCCATTCGCTGTTGGTGACGACCGGTACGAGGTCCGGTTCGGGGAAGTAGCGGTAGTCGTCAGCGTCGGACTTGGGGCGACCCGAGGAGGTTTCGCGGGTGTCTTCGTGCCAGTGGCGGGTCTCCTGGGTGACCTTTTCGCCGCGTTCGAGGATCGCTGCGTGGCGGCGAATCTCGTAGCGGACGGCGCGCTCGACCGAACGCAGGGAGTTCACGTTCTTGGTTTCGGAGCGGGTGCCGAACTTTTCGGCGCCCTTGGGCATGAGGGAGACGTTGGCGTCGCAGCGGACGTTACCGCGTTCCATGCGGGCGTCGGAGATGCCGAGGGAGCGGACGATGTCGCGGATTGCGGCAACGTAGGCGCGTGCCAGTTCGGGTGCGCGTTCGCCGGCACCGACGATGGGTCGGGTGACGATCTCGATCAGGGGCACGCCTGCGCGGTTGTAGTCAACCAGGGAGGAGGTTGCGCCTTGGATTCGGCCGTCTGCGCCGCCGACGTGGGTGAGCTTGCCTGCGTCTTCTTCCATGTGGGCGCGCTCAATTTCGACGGTGAAGATGGTGCCGTCTTCGAGCTCGACGTCCAGGGAGCCGTTTTCCGCGATGGGGCCACCAGCCTGGGAGGTCTGGAAGTTCTTCGGGGAGTCCGGGTAGAAGTAGTTCTTGCGGGCGAAGTAGGACTTGTCTGCGATCTCGCAGCCCAGTGCCAGGCCGAGCTTGATGGCGGACTCAACAGCGGTCTTGTTCACCATGGGCAGCGCGCCGGGCAGGCCGAGCGATACGGGGGTGACGTTGGTGTTGGGTTCGTCGCCGAACTCGTTGGGTGCGGAGTCGAACATCTTGGTTTTGGTGTTGAGTTCGACGTGCACCTCGAAGCCGAGGACCGGGTCGTACTTTTCGATGGCTTCTTCGAAGCTGAGGACTTCTTCACTCATTACTTGGTTCCCCCAAAGTCAAAGTCGCGGATCAGAGTTTCGGTGTCGGGCAGGCTCTTGTAGAGCGGTGCGCCCCATTTTGCGGTGAGCAGTTCTTCCAGTGCTGCGCCGACGCGGTAGAGGCGTGCGTCTTCGCGTGCGGGTGCGGTGAACTGGATGCCGACGGGCAGGTTGTTCTCTTCGGAGAGGCCGCCGGGCAGGGAGAGCGCCGGGACGCCTGCCAGGTTGACGGGCACGGTTGCGACGTCGCCCAGGTACATTGCCATGGGGTCGCCTTCGGTCTTCTCGCCGAGCTTGAACGCGGTGGAGGGCGCGGTCGGGGAGATGAGCACGTCGCACTTTTCGAATGCTGCTGCGTAGTCGCGCTGGATGAGGGTGCGTACGCGCAGTGCTGCACCGTAGTAGGCGTCGAAGTTACCTGCGGACAGCGCGTAGGTGCCGAGGATGATGCGGCGCTTGACCTCGTGGCCGAAACCTGCGGAGCGGGTTGCGGACATGACGCGTTCGATGGTGACGGGGCCGTCTTCGGGTACGACGCGCAGGCCGTAGCGGACGCCGTCGTAGCGTGCCAGGTTGGAGGACACCTCGGAGGACATGATCATGTAGTAGGCGCTGATAGCTTCGGTGACGGAGGGCAGGGAGACCTCGATGATCTCTGCACCTGCGGCACGCAGCTCCTCAACAGACTCGCGGAAGCGTGCGAGCACTCCTGCTTCGAAGCCTTCGCCGTCGCCGCCGCCGAGTTCCTTGATGACGCCGATGCGCAGGCCGGACAGGTCGCGCTTGCGTGCAGCTTCTGCACCTGCCTTGGCTTCTTCAACGAAGTTGCCGGGCTCATCGGGCAGGGAGGTTGCGTCGAGCGGGTCGTGGCCTGCGATTGCTTCGTGGAGCAGTGCGGTATCCAGCACGGTGCGGGCGACGGGGCCTACCTGGTCGAGGGAGGATGCCATGGCGATGACGCCGTAACGGGAGACGGAGCCGTAGGTGGGCTTGACGCCGACGCTACCGGTCAGTGCTGCGGGCTGGCGGATGGAGCCGCCGGTGTCGGTGCCGAGCGCCAGGGGTGCCTGGAATGCGGTGACGGCTGCTGCGGAGCCGCCGCCGGAGCCGCCGGGTGCGCGGTCGAGTGCCCAGGGGTTGCGGACTACGCCGAATGCGGAGTGCTCGTTGGAGGAGCCCATTGCGAATTCGTCGAGGTTGGTCTTGCCGAGGATGGGCATGCGTGCTTCGCGGACCTTGCGGGTGACGGTGCCGTCGTAGGGGCTCATCCAGCCTTCGAGCATGCGGGATGCTGCGGTGGTGGGCTGGTCCTTGGTGACGATGAGGTCCTTGACGGCGATGGGTACGCCTGCGAGCGGGGGCAGTTCCTTGCCTGCTGCGCGGTCTGCGTCCACTGCTGCTGCGGTGGCGAGTGCTTCTTCGGCGTTGATGTGCAGGAAGGCGTTGAGGCCGTTCTTGCCGTCTGCTCGGTTGTCGCTCAGGGGTGCGCCGTCGGTGGCTGCGATGCGGTCCAGGTGTGCCTGGGTGAGCTCGACGGAGGTGATTTCGCCGGATGCGAGCTTTTCTGCTGCTTCTGCGGCGGTGAGCTGGATTAGTTCGTTCACTTGGTTGTTCTCCTCTTAGTCTTCGTCGAGGATTGCCGGCACGCGGAACTTGCCGTCCTGTGCGTCGGGGGCGCCGGAGAGCGCCTCTTCCTGGGTGAGGGTGGTGACGGGTACGTCTTCGCGGAAGACGTTCTCGAGGGGGATGGGGTGGCTGGTCGCGGGGATGTCGGCAGTTGCTTTCTGCGACATGGTCTCAACGGATGCGACGATGACGTCCAGCTCAGACGCCATCGCGGTGAGTTCTTCATCGGTCATCTCAATGAGTGCCAGCGATGCCAGGTGCTTTACCTGTTCAAAGGTGATGGCAGACATGGTTCTCCCGTAGTTTGTTTTCTTGTCTCTTCTCTAGTGTAGTGGAGGTTGCGTTTTCCGTCTCATTGCGGGTTGGAGGGTTTACCTGCTGGTTTGTGTGTTCAGGAGGTGTCCTTCTCCCCTGTTTTAGGGTTAAATGCTCAACGCCCCGCTCCTCGTGTGAGGTGCGGGGCGTTGGGCTACAACGTTTCCACGTTACGCTTAAGGGTTAATCCTGTTAATCCTTAGGCGGGGATGGTCAGAACCTGGCCGGGGAAGATCAGGTCAACGTTGTAGATGATGTCGGTGTTCGCAGCTGCGATTGCCTGGTAGCCGCCTGCAACGCCGAGCTTTGCAGCAATCAGCGAGAGGGAGTCACCGGGAACCACGGTGTAGGTGCCTGCTGCAGCCTTGGGAGCTGCAACGGGTGCTGCTGCAGGAGCCTCAACTGCGGGTGCAGCGGGTGCTGCTGCAGGTGCCTCAACTGCTGCGGGAGCTGCCGGTGCAGCGGGTGCTGCTGCGGGAGCCTCAACAGCTGCGGATGCAGCCTGAGCTGCAGGAGCTGCGGGTGCAGCCTGTGCCGCGGGAGCGGTGTAGGTCTGCTGGGTCTGCGACTGTGCAGCCACGGTGGTGGTGGGCTCGGTGTAGGTGGGAGCTGCGCCGGTCTTGCCGTAGAGGCCAAGCTTAGCGGAGCATGCGGGCCATGCGCCCCAGCCCTGGATAGCGAGCAGACGCTCGCCAGCCTCGATCTGCTGTGCACGGGAAGCGGTTGCGGGGGAGCCGGACATGCCGACGCCGTTCCAGGACTGCTGGGTGAACTGCAGACCGCCGTAGAAGCCGTTACCGGTGTTGATGGACCAGTTACCACCGGACTCGCACTGTGCCAGTGCGTCCCAGGTAGCACCGTCTACTGCGTTTGCAGCGGGCATCGACATGGTAGCTGCTACAGCGCCACCGATGGCGAGAGCTGCTGCGGTACGACGAATGGAAGTGTTCTTCATAATGCTCCTTGGGGCCGTCCCCGCTCGTTCCGTCCCCGGAACTCTAGCGCGCCGCCGCTCACCCTTTGATAACGAAGTAGGTTACTCATGTTCTGGCTCTACCATGTGAGCGGCTCTCCACCGATTTCATGTCACCGTGAGCGATTCTGCACTTGTGTGCGGAATCCGGGTGGCACTTCCTCGATGGGGACGTGCGGTAGAACCGGGCATCGTTTCAAGCATTCCAAGCTTGAAACCACACAGGCGATTCCCTTGCGAGAATCTATCTGGTCTCAAAGATAGCCGAGGTTTTTTACGATTCCAACCCAGTTTCAAGTTCACAGCGAACGTCCCGGGTTCTCCCAGGGTTCTTTCAGGTAAAAAGTGCAGGAAACATTAATGGAGACCTTGAGCCCCGCGTATCTTAAGGGTTTTACCCCGGAATTTCGGGGTTTTCTAGGGGTTTAACTCGGACGCGCTCCCCCGTTGCGCTTTCCAATTCGGGGCTGATGAGCCCCACCCTTAAAGGTTTTGAACAACGTGTAAATATTTTTTAAATATTTTTTCGCTTTGGGAGTGTTTTAAGGCGCTTCCGCCTTAAAAGCTGTGGTAATTACAAATGCCAAAAATTGGCATTCAGGCCCTGGATCACGCGCTCCAGAGCCTGAATGCTCTATATATTGCAGGGGTCAGATTCGATTGACCCCGCTACCGGGCCTACTCGGCGGTGGCCTCAACCGCCTCCGGGCCGCCCTCGAGCAGGGCGGTGAAGCCCTCCTCATCCAGCACCTTCAGACCCAGCTGCTGAGCCTTATCCAGCTTCGAACCGGCATTCGCACCTGCGACCACAAAGTGGGTCCTCTTGGACACCGAACCGGATGCCTTACCGCCGCGAGAAATAATGGCTTCCTTCGCGCCGTCACGGGTATAACCGTTCAGCGTACCGGTCACGACCACGGTCAGACCCTCCAGGGTGCGCTCCACGGACTCGTCGCGAGTATCTTCCATGCGCACACCGGCGGCAGCCCAGGAGTCCACAACCTCGGCGTGCCAATCCTCAGCGAACCACTCGATGATCGAGTCGGCAATCGTGGTGCCCACGCCGTCCACAGCGGCGAGGCGTTCGCGGTCAGCCTCGCGGATCGCCTGCATCGAACCGAACTCCGCGGCGAGCGCGCGGGCAGCGGTCGGGCCCACGTGACGAATCGAGAGGGCAACCAGCACGCGCCACAGCGGCTGCTGTTTTGCCTTCTCCAGCTCGGCGAAGAGGTTCAGCGTATTCTTCGTGGGCTTCGGCTCGGGGCGCGCCTTGGTCGGCTTGGTGTAGAAGTAGGGCACGCGCTCCATCTTTCCGGTGCCCACGCCCTTGACCTTCTTCTCACGTTCGATGGTGACCTCGCGCAGGTCCTCAATGTTGAGGCTGAACAGGTGCGCCTCGGTGGTCAGCGGAGGGGTGTCCGGGGTTGCGGGGCTGGTGAGTGCCTTGGCTGCTTCGTAGCCGAGCGCCTCAATGTCGAAGGCGCCGCGGCTTGCCGCATAGTACACGCGCTCGGTCAGCTGCGCAGGGCAGGAGCGCGGGTTCGTGCAGCGCAGGTCCACGTCGCCCTCCTTGCCGGGGGCGAGAGGCGAGCCGCAGGAGGGGCATTCGCTAGGCATGACGAACTCGCGTTCGGTGCCGTCACGTAGGGCAACCACGGGGGCAACAATCTCGGGGATCACGTCGCCTGCCTTGCGCAGCACCACGGTGTCACCGATGAGCACACCCTTAGCCTTGACCACGTCCTGGTTGTGCAGGGTGGCGCGTTCCACGGTCGAGCCGGAGACGAACACGGGCTCCATGACGCCGTAGGGAGTCACGCGGCCGGTGCGTCCCACGTCCACGCGGATGTCCAGCAGCTTGGTGTGCACCTCTTCGGGCGGGTACTTGTACGCCACCGCCCAGCGCGGCACGCGGGAGGTGTAGCCCAGCTGGGCCTGGGTCGCGAAGTCGTTGACCTTAATGACGATACCGTCGATTTCGTGCACGAGGGAGTGGCGCTGCTCGCCGTACTTGTTGATGAAGGCGAACACCGCCTCGGCGTTATCGGCGATTTCGCTATAGGGGCTCACGGGCAGGCCCCAGGAGGCGAGCAGGTCGTAGGTCTCGTACTGAGTGGCAATATCCAGGCCGGTGCGCGAACCGATGCCGTGCACGTACATGCTCAGCGGGCGCGATGCGGTCACCGCCGCATCCTTCTGGCGCAGCGAGCCTGCCGCAGCGTTACGCGGGTTCGCGAAGGGATTCTTGCCGGCGGCAATCATGGACTCGTTGAGCTTCTCAAAATCGGCGGAGGAGATGAACACTTCGCCGCGGATTTCAATCTCTTCGGGGTGGTTCTCGCCGGTCAGCTGCTGCGGGATGCTCGCAATGGTGCGCACGTTGTGGGTGACGTCTTCGCCGGTGGTGCCGTCGCCGCGGGTTGCCGCGCGTACGAGGATGCCGTTGCGGTAGAGCAGGTTTACCGCCAGGCCGTCAATTTTCAGCTCGGTCAGCCACTGCGGTGCGTCACCGGTAAGGTTCTGGACGTTCTCTTCGGTCTTGGCCAGCCAGGTGCGCAGCTCCTCGAAGGAGAAGACGTCCTCGAGGGAGTACATGCGCTGCAGGTGGGTGACGGGCGCGAAAGCTTCGATGGCTTCGCCGCCGACTTCCTGGGTGGGCGAGTCATTGGCGATGATGAGCGGGTGCTCCGCCTCAATGATCTCGAGGCGGCGGTAGAGCGCATCGTACTCGGCGTCGGAGAGGAAGGGCGCGTCCTCGTTGTAGTAGGCACGGCGGGCGGCACGAATCTTATCGGTCAGTTCCGCGTACTCGGCACGCAGAGCCTCGGTAATCTCCGCGGTGTTTTCTGCAGTGTTTTCTACGGTGTTCTCTGCGGGGCTCTCTGCTCGAGTCTCGGCGGGGGCAGTCTGCTGGGTGGTGTTGTTCTCAGTCACCCGTCCAGTCTAGCGTTTTTGCTACGCCTCTCCCCTATCTCTCGTCATATCGCCGGGTTCCGCAGGCGCATGTCCTCAGTCTCTACGCTCAGTCATGCTGACTTCGGATACAGTTCACCCCCGCCTCCTACAGGCGCTCAATCGAGCACCCGAGAAAACGGGGGGGGTGAATCACACGGTATGAAGTTTAGGCTTCGACAGCGTCGGCAACAATTACGGTAATGTTGTCGCGGCCGCCCGATCGGAGCGCCTCGTGCTGGAGCACGTCAGCGGCGTCCTGCGGGTGGCGAATCGAAGTAAGCACGCGCGCCATGTACTCGTGCGAAAGCTCACCGGAAAGGCCGTCGGAGCAGAGCATCAGGCGGTCACCGGCGCGGGCGGGCAGAACCCAGAAGTCCGGCTCCCAGTAGTTGCCGGTACCCAGCGCGCGGGTAATCACGTTACGGCGCGGGTGGGTCAGCGCCTCCAGGGCGGTAATCTGACCCTCGTCAACCAGGTACTGCACCTCAGAGTGGTCGCTAGTGACCTGCTCCAGCGAGGCGGAACCCTCAGAGCCGGGCAGCTTCTCCATGGCGGAGTGGTGAATACCCTCGTCCTCACGCAACAGGCGGTAGGTGCGGGAGTCACCCACGTTGAAAATAACCCACAGGTTACGGTCGCCGATGCGGGTCAGCCAGGCGCCGGTCACGGTCGTACCGCCGGAGCGGGAAAGCGCCTGCTTAATTTCCTCGTTGGTTTCGCCCAGGATATCGTGCAGGCGGTTCAGGGCGCCCACGATTTCATTGTTAAGCAGGGTGTTTGCGCGGCGGCGGCGCTTGGCGGGGTCTTCCTCGTCAATAGCTGCGAGGCGCTCAACGTAGGCCTGCTGTTCCTCTTCGCTACGGCCACCGGGCATGGTGAAGAAGGGCGAGTAGGCGAGCTGACGCACGCACAGGCGCGATGCTACTTCGCCCGCTTCGTGGCCTCCCATGCCGTCCGCGACCACGCAAAGGGAACCGGCGACGACCATCGAATCTTCGTTATTTTCTCGATGTGCGCCGCGGTGCGTTGCACCACCGGTACGTAGTTTCAGTTCAGTCATGAGAGGTCTATCTCCATTGTGTAGTTCACGCGACGAGTCACCGCCACGGGGTCTACGTTACCAAAGCTTCTAACGTTTCGCGTTCCTTGAGAGGTGAGAGTATAGCGATTTCCCACCTGTCGGAGCGTGTTTGCTGTCTCATTATCGGTCAGCACGGTACCCGGTTCAGCCAGAGAAACCAGGCGCGCAGCCAGGTTCACGCTGGAGCCGTACACGTCGCCGCGATTAGCCAGAACCTCGCCCCAAATGAAGGCGACTCGGGCTTCCGGTAGCTGCGGGTCGGCACCAATCGTTTCGGAGAGCTGCAGACTAATTTCTGCGATAGCGTCCGGGGTTTCGGTGAGGAAGAAAACTTCGTCACCGAGGGTCTTGATAATGCGGCCGCCCAGGGGTGCAATGACGTCCAGGCAGCTCTGCTCGAAGTGGTTGATGAGCTGAGAAAGAGCCGCAGCGTCCAGGTTGCGCACCAGGGAGGTGTAGGAAACCAGGTCCACGAACCCTACGCCGCGCACCAGAGGCAGGCGGGAAAGCCCGGAGGTGGTCACGTTGTTTTCGCGCAATCCCAGGCGCAGAATTCCGGCGTACATCTGGCGACGGTATGCGTACAGCGCCAGGCGCTCGAGAACCTCAAGATAGCGCGGAAAGTCTTTGAGGAGCTTACGGCGGGCATCATTATCGCTGAGGTTTTCGGTGACCATAATGTTGTGCACGAGCGCCTCGATCTGCCAGGCGACGGTGCGGTCGGTCAGTTGACCTTCGGCGCGCACGAGGGATGCCACATATTCCATGCGGATATCGCCTTCTGCGTCCAGCTTCTGCAGGTCGGCGAGCATCTGCACGTCTGTTTCAGTGAAGTAGGGCGAATGGTTGGCAATCGTTGGGAAGCCCATGTTGTGCCAGATACGCTGGGCGGTTTCGAGGGGAAGTCCGGCGCATTCTGCGGCTTCTACGGGGGTGTAGCGGCGGCCCTGTCCCAGGAGTGACTTTTCGAGGGCTCGGATTCCTGCTTTGGATTCCTCGTCTCGGTAGATATTGTTCTGGGCGAGGTTCTGCAGAATTTTGAGGTTCAGCATTTGGGTTTCGGGGCCCATGGTGGCGCCGGTGCCCTGCGGAGAGTGTGCAGTTTTCTGGGGGTCTGCCGTGCTCATTGCCGCTGCCGCTCCTTTCATATCTGCCGGTTCATCTGTTCTGTCGTGCGGGTGCGCTAGCGTGTGCCGTGCAGTGATTGTGCACTGCTTCACGGTATAGCGCCTTGTTAATATACCCCTCCACTGTGGTGCTTGGGTCACAAAAGCGCCCGCACCCTAGGATAGTTTAGTGGAGTAATTCACATTTAAGAATACTCTAGTCCGCATTTTTTCGGCAGATTAACCGGCGGGTTTAGGCTCTGAGCCAACCCTACGATGCCCGCCTGAGCCGGCGGCAAGGGGCGAAGAAGCCCTAAATATAGCGAGCGCGCAGGGCGTAGTAGTCGCGTCGGGCGGCCTTAATTTCTTTTTCAAAACGCTTGGGGTCGGGCACATAGGTCAGGCGGTGATGCACGCCGCGGCAGACCACGTACACCGAACCGTAGCCTAGCCAGGCTCCCGGGCCGCGCTGTTTTGCCCAACGCTCCCCCATGGAATCCAGATAGAGGGATTCGTCTCCGGTTCGGGTCATCATGCCGCGGCGCACCACGAGCCGGTGGGTGGTCAGCAGGTAGTAGGTGGTTGCCCAACGCCAGCCGGTGCGCACGGCACTAATCAGGGCGCCTACCGCACAAATCATGCCGAGAGTCCACAGAATCGGTGAGGACCGCGCCGTGGAGGTGAAGGTTGAGGCGGCGATAGCAACCAGCAGGTAGGCAAGCGTGGGCAGCAGGGCACCGTAGTGCTGTCGGGTCGCAATGATGACATGCTCACCGGGGTTGAGTTTTCCGCGCAAACGCATGGTGTTCCTTAGCTGTGCAGGTTGTTATGTTCCGGCTGGAGGGGGACGCCGGTTGAGGTGGTGTGGGCGTATTCAGTGTTGCCGTGCCGGGCTGAAGTTTTATGGGCAGAAATTTTATGGGCTGAAATTTTAGGGGTTGGTTCTAGTGTGCCTGCTGAAAATCTCCGTAGCTACCGTTGGCGGGGCGAAGGTGCTCAATATCGCCCACCGCGTAGGGCTCTAGGGTTCCGTCCTCGCGGCGAATGAGGATGCGCCCCTGCGCGTCGAGGTCTTCGGCAACGCCTTCTACGGTGCTTCCGTCGGGCAGACTCATGCGCACGCTGGCTCCGAGAGTTGCGGTGGCGGCGCGCGCCTGGTCGAGCAGGCTGATGCTCTCGGGGTTGAAGGGGTCGGGGCGTTCGGGGTCGCCGCCGGCGTGCACGAAGGCGCGGTAGCGGCGGGCGAAGATGCTCAGCAGTCGAGTGAGCACCTCGGAGGAGTCGATGATCTGCCCGGTGCACAGGCTCAGGCTGGTGGCGGTGGGTACGGGCAGCTGTTCGGCGGACATGTTCGTGTTCTGGCCGATGCCCACAATAATGCTGCGCTGCCCCTCGGTGGAGCCGCTTTCAGGAACGAGCTGGGCGAGAATTCCGCAGCCTTTGGCACCCTGTGCGATGACGTCGTTGGGCCATTTGAGGGCGGCGTCCACGCCGTAGCTGCGCCAAATATCGACCACACTGAGCCCGGCGATGAGGGTCAGCCAGTGGTAGCTGTCTTCGGGTAGTTCACGGGCGAGCGGGTATGCGGAGGCGTGCGGGCGCACCACGATACTTACGGCGAGGCAGGCTCCGGGAGGGGCGGTCCAGGCTCGGGCGAGGCGGCCGCGTCCGGCGCTTTGGTAGAGGCTGGCGTAGACGGACAGCTCGCCGAGCTGTTCGCGTTCGGGGTCTGTGCCGTCCATGAGTAGTTCGCGGGCGCGGGTGGTGGTGGAGTCGACTTCGTCGTAGAGGTTTACGCTAGAGTATCCGGTTTCCATTGCGATGGTGCGGATGCGCGGCGCATCCAAAACCGAATGATCGCTCTCGGTGTACATGTTCTTCTCCACGGCTTGCACCTTTCTACTCTGCTCGAAACTACTCTGCAGTATGCCGACCCGCTTTCAGCTCACCGCCGAAACCTGCCGAGTCGCACTGGTTTCTCACCATATCAATTTCTTGCCGCCGGTGGTGCCCACCCGGCGCCCGAGACGGTACATTAGACAGTGAGGGTGCATCAAGCACCGACCGGCTGCGGAGGTTCCTCCGCCCTGCTCGAAAGAAGACCGTTATGGCTTATTACGCAATTACTTACGTTTACGCAGCTCCCGAGGAGCAGGCGAAGTACCGTCCGGCTCACCGCGAGTACCTTGGTTCGCAGATTGAGGCGGGCAACCTGATCGTTTCCGGTCCCCTGCTGGATGGCGAGACCCCCGCCGGCGCTCTGCTGATTGCAAAGGTCGACTCCGTTGAGGCGGCTGAGAAGCTGGTTGCTGGCGACCCGATGAACGTCGGTGGCGCGGTTCTGTCCCACACCATCACCGAGTGGAACCCGGTTCTGGGCACCATCTAAGCGTCATTTCACGCTGGAAAAGCTTGAACGTAAACCCCCTTTTCGCCGGCAAGGATTGCTGGCGCGAGAGGGGGTTTTCTGCACTCTTTTGAGTCGTTCTTTCGTACTTTTCGTTCGCTATATGCACCTTCTTCGGTGCTGGGTGCATAAAAGTGTATCTAGTGTTGATATTCTGGCTTCTCACCTGGCATATGTGCCCCAGTTCGCACTATAGTTGAGGGATATGCACATTGTTCAAGAGCGCCTTTCGGGGCCTTCTGAGCAACCATCACCGCAACCACTGGCTCCCGACAATCGGGTGGAGCAGGAACGAGGAATAATGTCCGAGAACCTCCAGCAGGAATTTGATTTGAGCACCACCGCCGGTAAGCTCGCTGATTTTTATGCACGTCGAGAGCGCAGCTTCGCGCCCAGCGGTGAGGCAGCTATCGAAAAGCAGCACGCACGCGGCAAGAATACCGCCCGCGAGCGCATCGAGATGCTCCTGGACGAGGGTTCTTTCGTAGAGTTTGATGCCCTCGCCCGCCACCGCACCACCGCATTCGGTATGGAGGCGAAGAAGCCTCTGGGTGACGGCCTGGTCTCCGGTTACGGCACCGTGGATGGCCGTCTGGTTGCCGTGTACTCTCAGGACTTCACCGTGTACGGCGGTTCCCTCTCGCAGGTGAACGGCGAGAAGATTGTGAAGGTGCAGAAGTTCGCGCTGAAGAACGGCTGCCCGGTTATCGGCATTAACGATGGTGGTGGCGCCCGCATTCAAGAGGGCGTGGCTTCCCTGGCGATGTTTGCCGATATTTTCCGCATGAACGTGCGCGCCTCCGGTGTGGTTCCGCAGATTTCGGTCATTATGGGCCCCTGCGCTGGCGGCGCAGCGTACTCCCCCGCCCTGACGGACTACATCATCATGGTGGATAAGACTTCGCACATGTTCATTACCGGCCCGGACGTCATTAAGACCGTGACCGGCGAGGACGTGGACATGGAAACCCTCGGTGGTGCGCGCCAGCACAACTCTGTGACCGGTACCAGCACCTACCTTGCTGAGGATGAGGAAGACGCGTTCGACTTTGTGCGTGAGCTTCTGGAGTTCCTGCCCTCGAACAACCTTTCTGAGCCCCTGCCCCTGGATCACGACCAGGAGCCCGTGGTGACCGTGGACGATCTGGATTTGGATACCCTGATTCCGGATTCGGCAAACCAGCCCTACGATATGCGTGCGGTCATTGAGTCCGTGGTCGATGACGGCCACTTCCTGGAGATGCAGGCGCTCTACGCCCCGAACGTGATGATTGGTTACGCCCGCGTTGAGGGCCGCACGGTCGGCATTGTGGCGAACCAGCCGATGCAGTTCGCCGGCTGCCTGGACATTTCTGCGTCCGAGAAGGCTGCCCGTTTTGTGCGTCACTGCGATGCGTTCAACATTCCGATTCTGACCTTCGTGGATGTTCCCGGCTTCCTACCCGGCACCGATCAGGAGTTCAACGGCATTATTCGCCGCGGCGCTAAGCTGCTCTACGCATACGCGGAGGCGACCGTTCCGCTGGTGACCGTCATTACCCGTAAGGCGTACGGCGGTGCGTACATTGTGATGGGTTCGAAGAAGCTGGGTGCCGATATTAACCTGGCGTGGCCCACCGCTCAGATTGGTGTGATGGGTGCTCAGGGTGCGGTGAATATTCTGTACCGTCGTGAGTTGGCTGCTCTGGCGGCTGAGGGCGGCGATGTTGAGGCTCGCCGCGCTGAGCTGATCGCCAAGTACGAGGAAGAGCTGCTGAACCCGTACCAGGCTGCTGAGCTGGGTTACATTGACGAGGTTATTGCCCCGAGTGAGACTCGCGTGCGCATTATTTCTTCGCTGCGCGCCCTGCACGATAAGCGTGCGGCTACCCCGGCGAAGAAGCACGGCAACATCCCGCTGTAGGCTTCCGTTGTGCGTTGTGCCCGCGCCGCCTGTGGCGCGGGCATTCCCAGGCTTTTAGGTTTTCTCAGGATTTTAGGTTTTTAAGGAGGCGTGCCTTTGGCAGGCTACAACCCGCTGAGTTATTTCTCGTTCGGCAAGAAGAAGGATAGTTCGGAGGCTGCTGAGAGCACCGAACAGCTTGAGCGTAGCTCCGCGCGTTCTTCTGCGCGCGCGGGTACCGCATCCAGCGCAGCGAAGGACTCTGCTCAGTCTTCGGTAGATACTGACGCTGAGCAGGAGCCTCTGCTGAAGGTTGTTAAGGGCTCCCCCACTCCGGAGGAGATTGCCGCCCTCACCGCTGTGGTGGCAATGATGCAGGCGAACGCCGCGAAGCAGGAGCAGAACCTGCTGGTGGGTGCTGCTTCGCGCATCCTGAACCGCGGTCAGCGCCTGGGCGCTTCGTTGCGTCCCGGTCCCGGTTCGTGGAGGCGCGCTCGCCCCATGTAGCGCGGGCTGATTACTCTGCTTTTTATGTTCCCGTCACACTGGCTGGTGTGGCGGGAATATATTGTTTTGCCTCAAATTCAAGATTTATATTGCGCTATTGAACATCTAATGCACTGATTCTTGCGGTTTTGTCATATTAGAAACGATAAAGCGACGATGATACGCCTTGATGCTACGATGTATATACCATCACATAAGTATTAATAATTGGCAGGGACCATGGCAAAGATGCTGAATAAAAATCATAGGCCCCCACCTGATGTCTACGTCGCGCTTCTGTTGCCGACGCTACGGCGCTTGTCGAAGACTGTGCCCCGCACCGCCGCCTATGTTAGTGAGCAGTTGCGGCAGCAGACTAAGGCGTTGGGGTCGAAGAAGAATCTACCTGATCTTGAATCCACCGATTTTGCGGTGGCTGTGCGCACCACCTTGAAAATCCTGGTGGCGCTTCGTTATGCCCAGCTTATGCCTCGCCTGACCCCGTGGGAGAAGAGGAAGTACCTGCTCACTCCCCTGGGCGCCGAGCTGACCTGCACCCCGCATCTGCACGGTTCGGTACCGCCGCGTGTGGTGAAGCAGGTGCAGGCGTTGTGTGCTCAGAGCCTGACGGCTAGGACTACGAAGAAGCTGAAGAAGCAGGCGAATGCCCTGCTGGAGACCGCGGAGGCGGAGCATCGGCTCATTTTTGGTTCTTCCGATGGTGATGCGGTCACCGGCGTGGAGCCGATTCTCCCTGCCACCGATACCGAGGAAGCTACCCCCGCGCACGAAGCAACCGGCGCAGAGCACCTTCAACATGCGTTCAATTCTGCAGGTGCTGTGAATTCTGAGGGCATTGCGGGGGCGTGGCCTGCGGGTCAGTCCCCTTTGGATATTATTTTGCGCGCCAGTGATTCGCCAGTCATTCATGCTCAGGCGGAATTTGCTGAGCGCTTTACGCAGGATTTAATTCAGCATGTTCACGCGGTGACGCCAGAATATTTTGAGCAGATTGTTGCCGATATTTTTACGGCTCTTGGTTTTAGCACCGAGGTCACCGGTGGTGCCGATGATAAGGGCGTGGACGTTATTGCCCGCTACTCTGATGGCCTGGATTTTGCACCGATTTATATTCAGGTGAAGCATTATTGCGGAACTATGAAGGTCACCCCTAACGAGATTCAGAAGCTTGCCGGTGCGGTGCTTCTGCACGGCGGCTTGCAGGGTGTTTTGGTGACCTGCGGTGCTTTTGCGCATCCAGTGCCCGAGTATTTGCAGGGCCTACCGGGAGCACGCAATATTGCTCTGGTTGATCAGCATCAGCTGGTGGAGCTGATGATTCGTCACCGTGTTGGTGTGCTTGATGGCGAGGGCGAGTGCGGGTACCGCATTGACGAGGAGTATTTTACCCGCGGCATGGACTAGCCCTCGCGGTTTGGAGCAGTCGGGGTGTTTTTGGGCGGGTATTTCCCTCTAAATATCCCCGACCTTCGAGCATTTCCCACGTCATTTCACTTAATGTATTTTCACTTTTCCTTGTGGGCATTTTTCATATATCGGCTGGTTTTAGAAATCTAGGTTATTTTTGAAACCAGCCGATACAATGGGAGGGTAATGCGTTATATATTCTTCGCGTTATTTCACGAAGTGAATATACCCGCGACGGTCTAGGCACTTCACCATAATTTAAGCGTTCTTCCCGAGTGCACGTCACAGAAGAGGGTACGTGAGCGGAACGGGCCGAGAAATCCGCCTTTCCCGCTTCTCTTCACGACGGGCTACCAAAGTATCGACCCAAAAATAAAGATGGTGTCGCACAGCATTGTGTGAATATTTTCCCGTTCAAATGATTGCACTGTATGAAGAACGCCCGCACGATAAATAACACCAGATAAGGAGCCCAACGTGGCTTTTGTGAATAAAACAATGCTCCATATCGACCATTCCGAATTGCACTCTCTGCAGCAGGAAACCTCGTGGGAGGCTCTACCCGAGGAAGCACGCACTCTCAGCGTTGCGGCGGCTTTCTCTCTGCTCCGCCATTTTGAGCGCGCGCAGGATCGTGGCGAGAAGGTTTTCTTCCCCGACATGTACACCCCCGTAGGCGTGGACCTGGGTTTCAACATGACTCAGCGTTTCATTGCGGTCGGTGACAATGTTCTCTTCCGTGAGGCGCTCAATAAGCTGATTGCGGCACTGGTCAATGCTGACTATCTTGAGGTGTCCCTCAGCCAGCTGCATCCGGGCAACCTGCACTACACCCTCAGCGAGGCTGGCCGCGAGCTACTCGGTACCCCGAAGGAACAGCAGGCGCAGGCACTTCTGCCGGTTCTGCCCCTCCTCAGCGGCGTGTACCTCTACTACCTGAAGCAGTTCTACCCGGTTCTACTCTCGCACATTACGGTGCGTGAGCTTCTGCCCATCGTTCTGAGTGTCACCCCGTCCTACCCCGCGGCGGCACCCGTGAAGATTCGCGAGCTGGTGCTGCGCGAGTGCGGTTTTGTGCAGGGCTGGTACGGCCTGTCGTACCTGGAACAGCGCATTATTGAGCCGGTGATTGCTCAGGCGCTGAGCCTGCTGACCCGCGAGGGCTACCTGCGCACCAAGACGATTCACGAGCACACGGATTCTCCGCTGACTCTGTACTCGCTGTCGCCTTCGGCAAAGGAGCTCGTGGCACGCTACGAGGAGACCGGCGTGCCGGCGAGCGAGCTGAGCTCCGTGCTGGCGCTGGTGAAGGATGAGGGCGCCTCCATTACGGCTGAGGATATTGCCGCAACCGATGCTCTGCTGACCCATATGGGCGTTCTGCTGCTCGACACCCTCAACGACCATGGCGCCGATGTGGAGCTGAGCCTTCCGAGCCTGGAGCAGGTCTTTGACCGCGACGAGCGCATTCAGCAGGCGTCCTCGAACCCCTATTTTGTGCAGATTGACGCGCAGGATTACCTCTACGATGTGCTGACCGCCCACCACTACCTCTCTGAACGTGAGACCGTCTACTCGCTGGGTTCTGCTTTCGCGCCGACGCTGGCGCAGATGACTGAGCCGAGCGTTCAGAAGCTGGTGGCTTCGGCTCTGCTGGATCCTGCGGCGGTGGACGCTCTGCCGTACCCGCATCAGCTGCTGTACCCGATTCTGAAGCTCGTGGAGGAGAACCCGCGTATCTCCTACTACGACATTTACGATGAGTTGAAGATCGCCCTGGATATCCCGTACCTGCAGGGTGAGGTGGCTCCGCACCGTTATAAGCTGACCCCGCGTCTGCGTAACCGCTATTCGGTTGCGATGCACGTGCTCAAGGGCGAACGCTACCTGAACGCTCTGCGTGAGGGTACGGGTCGTACCTCCCGCAAGAACCCTGAGCGTTATGAGCTGAGCGAGGCGGGTAAGGAGCTGCTCAAGCGATTCCCGGAGGGTGCTCCGGAGGCGGTGACCGCCCGCATGGCGCCGCTGCCGCCGCAGTCGCTCAAGCACAAGCTGCCTCAGGATATTGCGGCTGAGTTGCAGGCTCGTGAGGAGGCTCTTCAGGCTGCGAAGGAGGCGCGCGCGGCGGAGCGTCAGGCTCGCCTGGCGGCTCGTGAGGGCGCTTCTCGTGAGCCGTTGGCTCCGGTGCCGGGTGCTTCTCCGGCATTGTTGGCGCGTCCGGCTGGTTCGCCGGTTGCGGCTCCTACCCAGGCGGCTACTGTCCAGGCGCCCGCTGAGGTTCCGGCGGCACCGGTTGCTGAGGCTACCGCCCAGCCTGTGGCGTCCGCTCCCGCTGTGTCCGCTCCTGCTGTTTCGGTCCCCGTTGCAGCTCCCGTTCAGCCGATTGTTTCCGCTGCTGTTGTTCCGGCTGCTGAGCCCTCGACCGCGCTGCAGGTAGCTGCCGCTCAGGTGCGTGAGGCGCTCAAGCGTTACCGTCAGGTCTTCCGCCGTGAGGCTTTGGCTCCGGCGCTGGCTCAGGTGTCTGAGGAGCGTTTCCGTAGCATTGGTTTCGATCTGTTCCTGATGCGAGGCTACACGGTGGAGGCTCTACAGGCTCAGGGCGTGGACGGTGTGGCGACTCCCGCCACCGGCGAAAAAGAACGCGCATTCTACGTGCGTACTCTGCGCCCGGTAGCTGGCGGCGCTCTGACCGCGAGCGTTCAGCCGCAGGATATTACCGCGTTCTTCCTGGCGATTCACGCCCGCAGCGGTCAGCTCGGCACCTTCATCACGAACGCTGCGTTCAGCGATGAGGCGTACGACGAGTTCATCCGCTGCTCAACCAAGTACCCGAACATTCTGGTGGACTTGGTATCCGGCGATGAGCTGCAGGACCGCCTCATTGCACACCGCCTCGGCGTGGTTGAGGGCACGAACGGTCTACTGGAGCTCAACGGCGAATACTTCGCCGGCTAGTAGCTTTTAGCCTATCTTGGGGGCGCCCCGGTCTTCTCTTTTCTGCACGTCCAGGAGGAGAAAGCCGGGGCGTTTTCGCGTCTTCCGCTACCGGCGAGTTGTCCACAGGTGAGCCGTTTTCCTCGCGTTCGGTGCCTCTCAGTTCGTAATATTGCCGGTTTGAGCGAACTAACTCACCGAAAATCGTGGTTGAAGGCACACCCCTGAGTTAGGATATGAACATGAGCACTTACCAGGAACTTCCCAGCATCTACCGATTGAAGCGCTCGCTGACCGACGTCGATCAGATTGCTAACGAATATTTTGAAAAGGTCCTCGACCTGAACCCCGTCCAGGCGACTGAGCTTGGTCGTAAAGGCGTAGAGACCCTGTACCCCGATTACTCGCCCGCCGGCGAGAAGGCTTTTGCGCGCCTTGCGAAGAAGACGTTGAAGAAGGTTGACCGCGTCCTGCCTATTGACGACGTTGACCTGGTCACCCTGGATGCTCTGCAGGAGCGCCTGAGCCTGTACCGCAAGCAGTACAAGGCTGGTTTTGGTGGCTGGCAGCTGAACAATATTGCCTCCGTCCCGCAGGAGGTGCGCTCGGTTTTTGACCTGATGAAGCGCAACACTCAGCAGGATTGGGAGCACATTATTGGTCGTATGCACCGCGTGACCGAGGCGCTGGAGGGCTACATCCAGACTCTTGAGGCGGCTCGTGAAGAGGGCAAGGTTGCCCCGCGCCGCCAGGTGGATATTGTCATTGAGCAGACCGCCGCGTACTACGCTCCCGGTGGTTTCTTTGACGAGCTTGCCGCTGAGGTCACCGAGGCTGTCCCCTCGCTGAAGGATCAGGCTGCCGCCGGTGCCGAGGCTGCGAAGGAAGGCTACCGCCGCCTCAACAGCTACCTGGTGGAGAAGCTGCAACCGGTCGCTCCTTCCCGCGACGCTGTGGGACGTAAGGCGTACAGCCTGCACTCCCGTTCGTTCCTGGGTACCACCATTGACCTGGACGAAACCTACGCCTGGGGCGTGAAGGAGCTGGAGAGCATTATTGCTCGTCAGCGTGAGGTTGCCGAGGAGATTGAGCCGGGCGCAAGCATTGAGCGTGCGAAGCAGCTGCTCGATGAGGATCCGGCACGTCAGCTGCACGGCACCGATGAGCTGAAGGCATGGATGCAGAAGCTCGCCGACGCCGCGGTAGAGAACCTGGCGGGTAGCCACTTCGAAATTGGCGGCCCCATGCGCCGCATTGAGTGCTGCATTGCGCCCACAAACGAGGGCGGTATTTACTACACCGGCCCCTCCCCCGATTTCTCGCGTCCGGGCCGCATGTGGTGGTCGGTTCCCGAGGGTGAGGACACGTTCACTACCTGGCGTGAAACCTCCACCGTGTACCACGAGGGCGTTCCGGGCCACCACCTGCAGATCGCTATCGCTACGGCTCTGCAGGGCACCATGAACTCCTGGCGCACGAACATGCTGTGGGTTTCCGGTCACGGTGAGGGCTGGGCACTGTACGCCGAGCGCCTCATGGAGGAACTGGGCTACCTGAAGGATCCGGGTGACCGCATGGGCATGCTGAACGCTCAGCGTATGCGCGCCGCCCGCGTGGTCTTCGATATTGGTGTTCACTGCGAGATGCCGATTCCCGATGAGTGGGCTGAGCAGCTGGGCGTTGAGCCGGGCACCATCTGGACTTCTGAGCTGGGTTACGAGTTCTTGAAGCTGAACCTGGACGAGTCCGAGGGCCACCTGCGTTTCGAGTTCCTGCGTTACCTGGGTTGGCCGGGTCAGGCGCCGAGCTACAAGATTGGCGAGCGCCTCTGGCTGGAGCTGCGCGATCAGGCTCTGCGCCGCGGCGATGACATGCGTGCGTTCCACACGCGTGCGCTTCTGCTCGGTTCGGTGGGTCTGGATACTCTGCGCCGCGCCCTGACCGACGAGATGATGCTTCCTCTGGATACCGAGGATGACGACGATGAGGACGACGAGTAGCCTCTGAACTGGAGTCTCTGATTAGGAACTCCATACACGAAGCCCTCACTTCAGCTTTATAGCTGAGGCGGGGGCTTCGCTGTATTTTCGTGTCTTCTGAGGTCTATGTCTTCTGAGCTCTATGTCTTCTGGGGGCTATCCGAAGTTTGCGGCGCCCGGGTCGGTGGTGCCGAATCCCATGCCGGTGGAGTCGTTCAGGTCCACCAGGTGCGGGGCGAAGCGGCACCAGTAGTCGGTGAGCGCACCGTTCGATTCGCGGATGCCCACGCCTACGGTGCGTCCGTCGACCACCCACACGCCAAGGATGGGGTGGCTGACCGGGTTGATAATGCCTTCGTAGCGCGGTGCCGGGATGTACTCCTGGTAGATGAATTCGCTTTCGGGGGCGTTGGCGAAGAAGTCGTCCTCTTCGGGTTTGATGAAGACGTCGTAGTCGGGGGCGTAGATTTCTACGCCGTCGCCTTCGCGTCCGAAGATGGGCTTGCGAACCCAGTTGCGCATGCCGCCGCGGTGGCCCGCGTAGGTGGGTACGAGGTTCGGGTGGCCGGGGTACTTATCCCAGAGCGCGGCGAGCAGCAGCTTATTGGAGAGGAACATCTTCCACGCCGGCTCGATCCAGCGGTCCATGGCGCCGTGGTAGGCGAAGAGGAGCTTGTCGTAGCCTGCTTCGCTGTCGGTGACCAGGTCCTCCCAGGGGTAGAGCTTGAAGAGGTTGGTGATGGCGCGTCCGCGGGCATCTTCCCAACTCTTAGTCTCCTCGTTGAAGATGACTTCGTCGATGGGAATCATGTGGGTTTTGATGCCCGCCTGCTGTGCCGCGTAGGCGATGAGCCAGAGGTTGTTGTAGTCCTCGTTGTTCTCGTCAATCTCGGGGCTCACGTGCGCCAGGTGCAGTACGGGCTGCACGCCGGCGGTGATTTCGGGGGCGAAGATGTGGCGCCAACGGTTGGTGAAGGCTTCGCCGATTTCACCCCAGTGGGCGTAGCCGCGGGTGTCGAGGCGCTGGTCTTTCGCCCAGGTTTTCTGGCTGACTGCCGCCTCCACGATGCCGGTGGGCGTGTCGGCGTTGTATTCGAGCAGCTTCATGGGGTCGCCGGGCACACCCGAGTAGATAAAGTCGAAGCGTCCGTAGAAGTCGGCGTCGCGGCGGTTCCAGGATTCAACGGCGAGGTTGAATGCCGCCTGGGGCAGGCCGAGGGTGCCGAACGCGCCGGAGGCAATGTACTCGACGGTTTCTAGGCACATGCGGTGCATTTCTTCCGCCTGGGCGCGCACAGAGTCCATTTCTTGCGGGCTGAAAACGTAGGCGGCGTATTCGTTCCAATAGTGGTCGGTGTCGTGGGGGCCGTCCACGCTGTAGGTGAGGCCTTCCTCAATGATGACGTTCTCCCAGTCGGGTCGGCCGACGGGAAATTCTTCACGGCGCATGAGGGGCTAGGCTCCTTCGAAGTAGTGAATGGAAAATAGTGAGGAAAATGCGGGCGGGACCGCTCAGTCCCTGCCCGCATTCAGTGTGATGGCGTATGGCTTAGCCGCCGGAGGTACCGCCACCGGACTTCGAGCCGCCGCCGAAACCGCCCTTGCTGCCGGACTTCGACGAAGAACCAGATTTGGACGAAGAACCGGAGTTCGAGGACGAACCCGACTTGGAGGTGTTCGACTTGCTGTAGGAGCCGGTGCTACCGCTATTGCTGGTGCCCTGCTTACCGCTGGAGACCGAGCCGGTGGTCTTATTACGCACCGAGGAGGTCTTACCGGAGTTATTGGTGCTGGTCACCTTACCCGAGGAGACAGTAGCGGACTTCTTCGCGGTGCGGTAGGAGTCTTCGAAGCTACCGCCCTTGGAGGACACGCCGCTGTAGACGGTGCCGTTGCTGGGGCGGGTGGTGCTGCCTCCGGAGAGCTTAGAGCCCACGGGAGGAATGTAGTGGGATCCGGAAGAATTCGCGGCGCTCTGGCGGCCCAGGTAGTACCAGAGGAACGCATTCGACGTGTTGTGGCTGGTGGTCGAGCCAGAAGAGGTAGAACCAGAAGACCCGGAGGAACTAGAGGAGTCCGACGAGTTCGACGAACCCGAGGAATCGCTACTGGACGAGTCGGTCGGCTCCTGAACGCCTGCCTTCTCACATTCGCTATCTTCCACGCGCAGGCCGGTCTGCGCATCCTGGCAGACGCGGGCGTACTCTTCGCCCTGCGCCAAGAATGCGTTCTCTTCCTGGTGCATGGAGTTGTAGGCGAAGATGCCACCGCCAACCAGCAGCACGCCGGCGCCAGCTACGGCAATCATCTTGGCGATGCCGGGGCGGGTCGCGCCCAGGTTCAGGGTCTGCTGGGCTGAGGTCTGTGCGGCGCGGGTAGCAAAGTTGGCGACTGCTTCCATGCGGTTGCCGGGCTTCTTCGGGCCGTTAGGGTTGGTGGTTCCGCCGGGGTATTGGGGAGCAGAACTCATGCATCTCTCCTTGAAAGGTGGTGCGTGGCGTAACGCTCAACGCGTACATGAAGCTGAGTGGGTACAGCATCATCCGGCGACTTTCGCCGGACTATCGGTGTGGTTCCAGCATATCAAGCCCTAGCTTTCGGATTATCAGCTGACGGCAAAATCTCAGCAAGCTTCGCCGCATGTTGCGCAGTTGTTTCCTTTCTGTTTGCTTTTGCGGTGACTGCCGCCTAATTATCGGCCGATTTAACCGCCTATTTGGGGTAGCTGGAGGCACTGGTGGCGGCACGGGTGGCGGCGCGGGTGGATGGTTATTAGATGGGCTATTGGATGTACCGCCAGAAGGTCACGATTCGTCATACATCCCCTACGCTGCACCGGGTTGAAACACTTCTTCACACAAACTCGCGATAGAGTGCGCAAAAGTTCTAGAGTATGCCACATGTCTACACCGCATGCATCATCTCGTTCACGTCTGCCCAAGTGGGCTACTTCTTTCGGCAACCAAATCATTGCCTCCCTCATTCTGGGTATTGTTCTCGGCGCGCTCGCCCTCGCACTGGGTGGGGACGCGAAGAGCAACCCCAACTGGCTCATGGTGACCTTAGATACCATCGGCTCCTCCTACGTCACCCTGCTGAAGGCAGCTGTTGTTCCGCTGATTTTCACCGCTGTGGTCGCCTCCATCTCTAACCTGTCGCAGGTAACGAACGCGGCACGCCTGGCAGTTAACACGCTCATCTGGTTTGCGATTACCGCGTTCTTCGCGGTGCTCATTGGTATTGCAATGGGCCTCATTGTTCAGCCGGGCGTGGGTGCGCAGGTGCAGGGCAATGCGTACACCGGCTCGACCGGTTCGTGGACCGCGTTCCTGACCGGCCTGATTCCGGTGAACTTCCTGGGTCTGGGTGTCAGCGCTAAGTCCGGTGATTCCGGCATCACCGCATCGGCGTCCTTCAACGTGCTGCAGATCCTGGTTATTTCCGGCGCGGTCGGCATCGCCGCGCTGAAGGTCGGCGAGGCAGCCAAGCCGTTCATTGACGTAGTCAAGAGCGCGCTGGCGATTATTCAGAAGATTCTGTGGTGGATTATTCGCCTGGCACCGCTGGGCACCGTGGGTCTGATTGCTAAGGCAGTGTTCGCGTACGGTTGGGCGTCGATGGGTTCGTTGGTCGCGTTCGTTATCGCCCTCTACATTGGCCTGCTGCTGGTTTTCCTCGTGGTTTACCCGATTATTGTTCGCGCGAACGGCCTGTCGGTTCGCCAGTACTTTTCGGGCGTGTGGCCGGCGCTCCAGCTGGGCTTCGTGTCCCGCTCCTCGATGGGTTCGATGCCGATGACCCAGACCGTTGCCGAACGCAACCTGGGTGTGCCCCGCGCCTACGCATCCTTCGCCGTTCCGCTGGGTGCGACCACTAAGATGGACGGTTGCGCCTCGGTTTACCCGGCTCTTGCCGCGATTTTCGTGGCTCAGTTCTACGGTATTCAGCTGGACTTCACCCAGTACCTGCTGATTGTGATGGTGTCCGTGCTCGGTTCGGCAGCAACTGCCGGTACGACCGGCGCTATCGTGATGCTGACCCTGACCCTTTCCACTCTGGGTCTGCCTCTGGACGGTGTGGGTCTGCTCTTGGCGATTGACCCGATCGTTGATATGGGCCGTACCGCTCTGAACGTTGCCGGTCAGGCTCTGGTTCCCGCGATTGTGGCTCGCCGCGAGGGCATCCTGGATGAGGAGCTCTACAACGCTCCCCGCTCGGAGGGCGGCTTCGTAGCTCAGGAATTCTACGATGAGCGCATCGCCGGCGAGGCGCAGCGACTTCACGAGGTGGAGGACGCGGCACACCGCTAATCTGGCGATCTAATCTGACGAGCTAATCTGGCGAAGGCTCACGCACACGGCGCTAGGCGGTGCTGCCTAGCGCCGTGTAGCTTCTCCGCCGCCCACGCCTCCCCAGCATGGGCGCACAGCACGGGCGAAATATATTTGTCAAACGTCATAAAAACGTCACTATTGATTCTTCTTTTCTTTTAATGTTTGAGAAGGGTTATGATTTTGGACGGCGTGTTCCATCTCCTACGTGGTTGAGGGGGATGGGACACGCTCTTTTTATGCCCTCCAGGCTCGGCTTTTATGCCCTCCGGACTCGGCGCCCCAGCCCTCCCCTCCCGCAGCTCACGCCAAGGAGCCGTGTTCAACTCTGACGCACCGGCAGAGGGTTCCACCCAGTGACCCTTAATCTGCACTCGAAGGTAAAACACCGCCGCGACGCTCTAAAATAGAACCCATGACTACCAGCGCTTCACCGACCCGACTGATTCTTGCCTCCGCCTCCCCGGCGCGCCGCAAGCTCCTGGAAGACTCCCGCATCGCGTTCACGGTGCGCGTCTCCTCCGTAGATGAGGATGCCGCACTCGCCGCCGCCAACGAACAGGCGCGAGCGCAGGGACGTGCGGGACTCACTCCGGCGGAGACCGCCTCCCTGCTGGCGCAGTTGAAGGCGCAGGCGGTTGCCGCCGAACTTGCCGCCGAGGGCGTGCGCGATGCGCTGGTTCTGGGGTGCGATTCGGTCTTCGAGTTTGAGGGTGTTGCCTACGGCAAGCCGCACACCGCCGAGGCGGCGCGCGAGCGCATCAGCGCTATGAGCGGCAACTACGGTGTGTTGCATACCGGTCACGCGCTCGTGGATTTGCGCGGCATTGAGCCGGGCGCCGAGCTGCCCGCTACGTCTGAGCTGCCCACTGTTTCTGAGTTGCGCAGTGCTACCGTCCACTTTGATGAGCTCAGCCCCGAAGAGATTGAGGCGTACATTGCCACCGGCGAGCCGCTCTGGGTAGCCGGTTCCTTCACCCTGGACGGCTACGGTTCGGCGTTCATTCGCGGTATTGAGGGCGAGTTCCACACGGTGGTGGGCCTGTCCATCCACGCGCTACGCGATATGCTGCGCCGCCGCGGGGTTGCTGTAACCGAGTTGTGGCTAGCGCCCGAGCAAGAGAATTAGAACCGGCCCACAGCATAAATCTGTCTCAAAGCGCGCCCTGAAATATACATTGTTGAACACCAATCGATAAGATAGAACAGTATGATGCGCGTTATATTCGCCAATCCTGCCGATGTATCCTTGGAGCAGGAGATTAAAGGAGAGCTTTAAGTGACTCAGCACCAGGCAGAAGCCGCCAAGAAATTTACTGCAGTCCCCGGCCGTCACACCGGCCCGGTCAGCAAGATTCTGATCGCTAACCGCGGTGAAATTGCTGTCCGCGTGATTCGTGCAGCCCGCGATGAGGGCCTGCAGACCGTCGCCGTCTACGCTGACCCCGACCGCGACTCCCAGCACGTGAAACTCGCCGATGAAGCCTACGCTCTCGGCGGCGCCACCGCGGCACAGTCCTACCTGGTGATGGACAAGCTCATTGAAATCGCTCTCCGCTCCGGCGCTGACGCCGTGCACCCCGGCTACGGTTTCCTCTCTGAGAACGCACAGTTCGCGCAGAAGTGCATTGACGCGGGCCTGACCTGGATTGGTCCCTCCCCCGAGTCCATTACCCAGCTGGGCGATAAGGTGGCAGCCCGCCACATCGCGCAGAAGGTGGGCGCTCCCCTGGTGCCCGGCACCAAGGACCCGGTCAAGTCCGCCGATGAGGTTGTTGCCTTCGCGGATGAGCACGGCCTGCCCATTGCGGTGAAGGCCGCATTTGGTGGCGGTGGCCGCGGCATTAAGGTGGCGCGCGACCGCGAGAGCATTGTTGAGATGTACGAGTCCGCTGTTCGTGAGGCTACCGCGGCGTTCGGTCGCGGTGAGTGCTTCATCGAGCGCTTCCTGGATTCGCCCCGCCACGTTGAGACCCAGTGCCTGGCGGATGCGCACGGCAACGTCGTGGTGGTTTCCACCCGTGACTGCTCCCTGCAGCGCCGTAACCAGAAGCTCGTTGAGGAGGCGCCCGCCCCCTACCTGAGCGATGAGCAGAATGAGCGCCTGTACGAGGCGTCCCGTGCGATTCTGCGTGAGGCTGGCTACCAGGGCGCCGGCACCTGTGAGTTCCTGGTCGGCACCGACGGCACCATCTCCTTCCTTGAGGTCAACACTCGACTGCAGGTGGAGCACCCCGTTTCCGAGGAGATTTCCGGTCTGGACCTGGTTCGTGAGCAGTTCCGCATTGCTCGCGGCGAGAAGATTGAGGAGAAGGACCCGGTTCTGCGCGGTCACTCCTTCGAGTTCCGTATTAACGGTGAGGATGCGGGCCGTTCCTTCATGCCCGCCCCCGGCACCATCGAGAAGATGACCGTGCCCACCGGCCCCGGTGTTCGCTGGGATTCCGGCTTCGTGGCTGGCGACGTTATCGGCGGTAACTTCGACTCCATGCTGGCTAAGCTCATTGTCACCGGCGCGGACCGCAAGCAGGCTCTGCAGCGTGCCCGCCGTGCCCTGGCTGAGCTGACCATTGAGGGTATGCCCACCGTCATTCCGTTCCACCGCGTCGTGCTGGATGATCCCGCTTTCGCCCCGGCTGAGGGCGGCGATTTCAAGGTGCACACCCGCTGGATTGAGACCGAGTTCAACAACACCATCCCCATGTACTCCGGTGCGCCCGGTAGCGTGGATTCCGATGAGGATGAGCGCACCACCGTGGTCGTTGAGGTCAACGGTAAGCGTATGGAGGTGTCCCTGCCCGATTTGAGCGGTGGCGCGAAGCCTGCCGCTAAGCCCGCCGCCAAGACCCGCAAGTCCCGTTCAGCACGTAGCGCGGCAAAGGGTGGCGGCGACGAGCTGACCAGCCCCATGCAGGGCACCATCGTGAAGGTTGCCGCATCTGACGGCGACACCGTTGCCGAGGGCGACCTGATTCTGGTGCTGGAGGCGATGAAGATGGAGCAGCCCATTACCGCTCACAAGGCGGGTAAGGTTTCGGGTCTGTCCGCTAAGCCGGGCGATACCGTCACCTCCGGTGCGGTGCTGGCGACCATCAAGTAACGCTTCGCCGCGATACTGCGGTCTCGCGAGCGCTGTAGGCTATACGAATCCCCCGGAAGGGTATGAGGTAATGTCTCGTATCTTTCCGGGGGATTTTCCATATCCGCTCTTGCCTGTTTCTGCGTTCTTGCCTGTTTCTGCGCTCCTGCCTGTTTCTGTGGGGTTTGAGCGGCTACCTATTGCGATTACGTCCAAATAGTGGCTGTATTTGTTGGGTCTCTTCTGAACAGAGTTATAATGTTGCACTTTAGAGGAGCCTTTCAGATTCCTACGCCCACCGCACCCTACCCGATGCGGTCGCGGCACCCGGCACGCGCCTACGGCACACCCGCCTCCCGCACCGACCGGTGATGGAATATCCACCTCAGGCTCCTTGTGTACGCACAAATTCACCATCTCGGGAGTTTTCCTCATGAGCACCTCTGCACCCGACACGAAAGCGTCTGCTGCATCGGTGAAGAATACGACTCCTCGCAGTCGAGTTATTCTTGCCTCGCTCGTTGGTACCACCATCGAGTTCTACGATTTCTACATTTACGCCACCGCAGCAGTGGCTGTGTTCCCCGTGCTGTTCTTCCCCTCGAAGGACGCAACCACCGAGCTTCTGGCATCCTTCGCAACCTTCGGCGTCGCCTTCATCGCGCGCCCCCTCGGTTCCGTGATCTTCGGTCACTTCGGCGACAAGATCGGCCGTAAGGCAACCCTCGTCGGTGCACTGCTCACCATGGGTCTGGCAACCTTCATCATCGGCCTGCTGCCCACCTACCACCAGATTGGTCTGTGGGCACCGACCATGCTGACCATTATGCGTTTCTGCCAGGGCCTGGGTCTGGGCGGCGAATGGTCCGGTGCGGCGCTGCTCGCCAGCGAATACGCTGAGGACGGTAAGCGTGCCCGCGCCGCCATGTGGCCGCAGCTTGGCGCACCCATCGGCTTCGTGCTTGCGAACGGCTTCATGCTGCTGCTGACCAGCTGGATTACCTTCAACTCCGCAACTGATGCGAATAACCTCGAGCACCCCTTCCTGGTTTGGGGTTGGCGTATTCCGTTCCTGATGTCCATCGTGATGGTCGCTGTCGGCCTGTACGTGCGTTTCAAGCTGGAGGAGACCCCCGTCTTCGCCAAGGCTGCCGCTAACAACGAGAAGGTTAAGACCCCGCTCGTTGAGGCGTTCAAGGTTGCCTGGTGGCCCATGATTCAGGGCACCTTCATCATGGTGGCATGCTACGTGCTGTTCTACCTGATGACCGCGTGGGTTCTCTCCTACGGTATCGCCAAGGCTGATAAGGGCGGCTTGGCTATTCCTTACCGCGAGTTCCTAATTATTCAGCTGATCTCCATTATCGGCTTTGCAATCTTCATCCCGATCTCGGGTTGGCTGGCTGATAAATACGGCCGCCGCACCCAGCAGCTGTGGACCACCGTCGCTATGGCGGTCTTCGGCCTGTGCTTCGGTCTGTTCATCTCCCCCTCCGTCGTTGGTACCGGCGCGAATGCGAACGTCGCAGTGGTCACCCTCTTCATCTTCATCGGCATGTGCCTGATGGGTCTGTCCTTCGGTTCCATGTCCGCATACCTGCCGGAGCTGTACCCCACCAACGTGCGTTACACCGCTAGCGGTATCGCCTACAACGTGGCGTCCATCCTCGGTGCGGCACTGACCCCGTTCGTGGCAGTGTGGTTGAACTCCTCCTTCGGCGTGGCTGCCGTGGGCGGCTACCTGGCGTTCGCATCGATCCTGAGCGTCGTCTTCATCCTGCTCACTCACGAAACCCGTGACGTGGACATGAACGCTGTCAGCACCACGAAGTAAAACTTCGAACAGCTAACGTCTCTTACGGCAAAGCGGTGGGGGCCGCCTCCTGAATTACTTAGATTCAGGAGGCGACCCCCACCGCTTTTATGCTTTTCAGAGATGCTCTACCCGGCGGGCAGCGCTCGACTCAGCACCTCGTGTGCGCGGATTACAGGCCGCGAGTGTGCAGCTTACGTGCCGCCTCAGCAATAGAGCCGGAGAGCGAGGGGTAAACCGTGAAGGTATCCGCCAGGTCATCGACCGCGAGCTTCTTCTCCACAGCCAAAGCAATGGGGTAAATCAGCTCAGAAGCACGCTGACCAACCACCACGCCACCAATGACAGTGCCGGAGTGGCGGCGAGCAAAAATCTTCACGAAGCCATCGCGCATCGCCATCATCTTCGCGCGCGGGTTCGTACCCAGCTGCAGGGTCACAGCATCACCACGGTAGGCGCCCTCAGCCAGGTCCTTCTCACTCACACCAACGGTCGCAATCTCCGGGGAGGTGAAGATATTCGCGGCAACCTTATCGGTGCGCAGCGGGCGCACCGCATCACCGAGGATGTGCGCCATAGCAATACGGCCCTGCATCGCAGCCACGGAAGCCAGCGGGTACACGCCCGTGCAGTCGCCAGCGGCGTAAATGCTGTTCACGCTCGTGCGGGACACACCGTCCACCTTAATGTGGCCGCTCGGGGTCTGCTCAACACCAATGTCTTCCAGGCCCAAATCTTCAGTGTTCGGAATCGAACCAATAGCAACCAGGCAGTGAGTGCCAGAAACCTTACGACCATCCGAGAGGGTCACAATCACGCCGGAACCATCCTCAGTACGCTCAACAGCAGCCGCACGAGAACGCGGCATCACTCGCACGCCGCGACGCTCAAAGACGTCCTCCAGCACGCGGGCTGCGTCCTCGTCCTCACCGGGAAGCACGCGGTCACGCGAAGACACCAGCGTCACCTTCGAACCCAGACCGTTATACGCCGAGGCGAACTCGGCACCGGTCACACCCGAACCAATCACAATCAGTTCTTCAGGAACCTCGCAGAGGTTGTACAGCTGAGTCCAGGTCAGAATGCGCTCGCCATCAGGCATACCGGTCGCCATTTCACGCGGATGCGTACCCACCGACAGCAGCACAAAGTCCGCCTGCAGGGGGTAGACCAGACCAGCCTCATCAGTCACCTGGACGGTGTGGCGGTCCAGAAGCTTACCGGTACCGTGAATAATCTTCACACCCGCAGAAGCCAGGGCACGCTTGATGTCGGCGGACTGCTGCTGAGCCAGGTCGCGGACTCGGCGGTTCACGCGGTCCATATCAACACGCAGCTGAGGTGCCTTGCCCTTCGTGTTCTCAATGCCCAAGCTACCAGCCTCGGAGAAGCGGGTCATCATATCCGCCGTAGCGATCAGGGTCTTAGAGGGCACAACGTCCGTCAGAACGGCGGAGCCACCCATGGCGTTACGCTCGATCAGAGTCACGTCCGCGTTGGATGCGGCAGCCACCATCGCTGCCTCGTAGCCGCCGGGGCCACCACCAATAATTACAATTCGCTGAGATGCATAGTTCACCGTTGAAGTCATGCCTTAATTGTGAGCTATGCCGCCCCTGCGGGGCAAACGCACTCGCCGTGCAGATATGCCATATTGTGGCAACCTGCACGGCGAGCATTTACTTGGGGCATGCCGGTTAGATATGCCGGTTAGACGGGGCGCCCCCTTATTCCTCGAGAGCCTGCGGTTTCTCGGCGTAAATCGAGTTGATGAACTTCTCAGCCCACTGCAGCATCGCGCCGTCCACCAGGTCCTTACCGCCCACCGGCATGGTCTTCGGGCGCGGCACCAGAGTCAGCCAGGTGTCCATACCCTTCGGCTGGGCGTGCGTGGAACCCGGGTACACGCGCTTCAGACGCATCTGGCGGGACTCCGGCAGCGGCTCAGCGGTCACCACGCGCACCTTCGGTCCCAACACCACCAGCTCGTGAATACCGGCGGCACGGGCGTGCATACGCACCGTCGCCACGGCAAGCAGGTTCTCTACCGCCTCCGGCAGTTCGCCGTAACGGTCGACCAGTTCCTCACGCGCCTCCGCGATCTTCTCTTCGGTATCGGCGGCAGCAATCTGACGGTACGCCTGCAAGCGCAGACGCTCAGAATCAATGTAAGTGTGAGGAATATGCGCGTTGACGGGCAGATCAATCTTCGTTTCAACCTCGCGCTCTTCCTTCTCGCCGCGATAGTTCGCCACGGCCTCGCCGACCAGGCGCAGGTACAGGTCAAAACCGACACCGGCAATATGACCGGACTGTTCGCCACCGAGCAGGTTGCCGGCACCGCGAATCTCCAGGTCCTTCATAGCCAGCTGCAGGCCCGCACCCAGCTCGTTGTGGGTCGCCACAGCCTTCAGACGCTCATGTGCAATCTCGCCGAGGGTCTTATCCACCGGGTACAGGAAGTACGCGTAGGCGCGCTCGCGACCACGACCCACGCGTCCACGCAGCTGGTGTAGCTGGCTCAGACCGTAGTTCTGGGCGTGATCGACAATGAGGGTGTTCGCGTTCGAAATATCCAGGCCGGTCTCCACGATGGTGGTGCAGACCAGCACGTCAAAGCGGTGCTCCCAGAAGTCCACAATAATTTGCTCCAGGCGCGATTCACTCATGCGGCCGTGGGCGGTGGCGATGCGCGCCTCCGGCACGAGCTTG